>Ga0316220_1000905_pt1 | contig 37172 bp, 23 predicted proteins | sample TBH18005metaG_FD_203632 | JGI IMG/M metagenome (GOLD analysis project Ga0316220, IMG submission 203632) | Freshwater microbial communities from Trout Bog Lake, Wisconsin, USA - TBH18005 | ecosystem: Environmental > Aquatic > Freshwater > Lake > Hypolimnion/Profundal zone | place: USA: Wisconsin... | reverse complement strand
AAGAGGCGGTGGGTTGGGCCGGGCTGGTGAATGGATGGTATAATGTGATCACTTTTCTTTCAGCGTTTGGCCTTGTATTTCTTGCTAAAAAATACAGTCCCAAAGCGGTGCATACTTCCTGTTTATTATTAGCGGGATTGGGTCTGATGGTATTCCCCTATATAGAAAATCAATATTTACTATTTGTACCCATGACGGGTTTTGGTATTGCCTGGGCCAGTATGATGGGGGTGCCTTACCTGATGGTGGTAAACAATATTCCAAAAGAAAGATATGGTGTGTATATGGGGATTATCAATATGATGATTGTAGTGCCTATGATTTTACAAACCACCACGTTTGGTTATGTGCTGAATCATTTTCTGGGTAATGATCCGGGAAAAGCGATCAGCTTTGGAGGTATTTTATTATTAGTTGCCTGTTTGGCTACTATGCTGATTAAAACCACTAAGCTATCTGATGAAGAGGTTGTGCTTTCTGGTGGCGGACATTAAAAATTACTGAAAAATAGATCTCTTATAAGGGATCAAGGAGGTAACTATGAAAATATTATGTATTGGAGAAGCTTTGATTGATATGATCTGCACAGATAAGGGACAGACTTTATCGGCAGGTGAACACTTTTTAAAAAAACCGGGTGGAGCCCCCACCAATGTAGCAGCGGCGATTGCAGCTTTGGGCGGTGAGGTAGAATTGGTGGCCAAAGTAGGTAATGACCCTTTCGGAAAACAATTGATACAGGTAATGGATAGTTTCGGCGTATCTACCAAATGGATGATATCGGATGAACATCATTTTACCACATTTGCTTTTGTATCACTGATGGAAGATGGAGAAAGAGATTTTGTATTTAATCGCGGTGCCGATGGAGAACTTACCCGGGAGGAAGTAGATGCGATTGATCTGACTGATGTATCCATTATTCATTTTGGATCTGCCACGGGATTTTTGCCCGGGCCTTTACAGGCAGCTTACCAGGGACTATTACAGAAAGCTTTACAGAAAAATATTTTTATCAGTTTTGATCCGAACTACCGGCATCTTTTGTTCAAAAATGATATACAAAGTTTTATTGACCAGTCATGGAATTTTTTACATGCCTGTCAGTTTTGTAAACTCAGTGATGAGGAAGCCATGCTGATTACCGGAACGAATACGGTAACAGATGCAACGGCGCAATTACTTGAGAAAACAAAAGCGGTATTCACGATTACTTTGGGAAAAGAGGGCACATTATTGGGTTTTGAGGGAAGCACTACCATTATTCCAAGCATACCCATTAAACCGGTTGATACCACCGGGGCGGGAGATGCATTTGTAGGAGCCGTATTATACCAGCTTAGTGATAAATCTTTACCTACTATACAAGCCCTTAGTCTTATCGATTGGAAATATATTGTAAGCAATGGCAATAAAGCCGGGGCCAGAACCTGCGAATACCTGGGTGCTATGGAAGCTTTTAAACACCTCAATAACCAGATCTTTCAATAGAAACTAATTACTGTGTACGAATTTTCATTACATCAACGGGTAAACACCGCTTGCGAACAGAACAAGCTGGATACTGGCGGAAGAGACAAGTCTTTCTATACCCGTTTAATCGCCAATACAGCAGCCATACGATCATTATATATGGAATTGTATGGGTATCAGGCCAAAACTGAATTATGGTTTGATGAAATGATACAGACCATCATTAAGGCCCATACCGGCCGGTCAAAAAAATTACAGGAAAGAGATACCCAGAAAGAGCAAAAAGAAAATTGGTTTCTTAGTAATGAGATCACGGGTATGAGTTTGTATGTAGATCGCTTTTGTGGTAAGCTCCAAAATATGCCAGCCAAACTCGATTACCTGACTAACCTGGGGGTCAACTTCCTACACCTGATGCCTGTGTTCCAAAGTCCGGCAGGCGAAAGTGATGGAGGTTATGCGGTTTCTGATTTCAGAAAAGTGGAAGAAAGATTTGGTACCCTGGAAGACCTGAAAGAACTGCAGGAGAAAATGGCCGAGAAAGATATGTACCTGATGCTGGATATTGTGTTGAACCATACTTCTCACCAGCATGAATGGGCTATCAAAGCAAAACAGGGTGATAAGGGCTACCAGGATTATTTCTATATGTATGATACACGCGAATTACCCGATCAGTTTGAACAAACCATGCCTGATATTTTTCCGGAAAGCTCACCGGGCAGTTTTACCTATAGCAAGGAATGTCATAAATGGGTGATGACGGTATTTCATCATTATCAATGGGATTTGAATTATACCAATCCTGCTGTATTCAATGCCATGCTGGATACGGTATTTTTTTATGCCAACCTGGGTGTTGATATTCTTCGGATAGATGCACCTGCTTTTATCTGGAAAGAACTGGGTACTACTTGTCAGAATCTTCCGAAAGCGCATACCCTGCTCAGGTTGATTAAACAATGTGTTCAGGTAGCGGCACCGGGTACTGCTTTATTAGGCGAAGCCATTGTTGCGCCGAAAGAGATCATGAAATATTTTGGTACCGGAGAATATACAGGCAGGGAATGCGACTTCGCCTATAATGCTACCCAGATGGCTTTACAATGGGATGCATTGGCAACGGGTGATATACGTGTGATGCTGGCGGCACAATATGAATTATTACAAAAGCCCTATGGAACCAGCTGGATTACTTATACGCGTTGCCATGATGATATTGGTTTGGGATATGATGATAGTATGATAGCTGCTGCGGGGTTTAATGCGTATGAGCATAGAAAATATTTAAAAGAATATTATTCAGGTAAATATCCGGGCTCACCAGCAGTGGGGGCATTGTTTTCAGTGAATCCTAAAACACAGGATGCCCGTATCAGTGGTTCGCTGGCTTCTTTATGCGGACTGGAAAAAGCTTTGGAATATAATAATGCAGTTGAGATAGAAATCTCTATTCGTAAAATCATACTGATGCAGGCACAAACCTGTTTTTTAGGTGGGGTACCGATGTTATTTTATGGAGATGAAGCGGGCTATACCAATGATTATTCGTATTTGGATGATCCGGCAAAAAGTTATGACAACCGATGGATGCACCGGCCGGTGATTGATTGGGAAAAGAATACAAAGACAGAAGAGATTGGGAGTATTGAACATAGTATATTTTCAGCAACCCAAAGATTGATTGGTTTGAGAAAACAATTATCCGTATTGGCCGATCGAAAAAACCTTGTCTGGCTTACCCCGCATAATATTCATGTAGCCGGTTTTCTGCGTTCGTATGATGACCAGAAATTATATTGTTTGTTTAATTACAGCAGTAAAGCTGCTTATATTACCTGGTATGCTTTTAAAGAACATGGAAAGGGTATCAAACTATATGATCATTGGCAGAATAAACGGTATACGGTTGGGCAGGATCATGAATATTTGATTATTGAGCCATATTCGTTTTGTTTGATGGAGGTGGCGGAATAGTTGGGGAATAATGATTGTATTATGTAGGATTCCTAAATTTCTTTGCGTGCTTTGCGTTACTGCTTTCAAAAGTACCTTTAAAAGCGGGAGCGCAAAGGACCAATGAACCGCAGGGTAAAGCTTTCGTATCAGAAAAATACCTAAACCTACCCACTTGTTTTACCCATTCACCGAATTATAAGGTACATAAATAATCCAATAGGTCTCAACGATAGTCTGTCCATTGAAAATTTTGAAAGTCTGGAAAATGAGTTGAGTAAAATGGTTTCCTAGATGTAAAATTCATCTCACCCAACTATGGCATACTAATAAGACCGTCTTGTATTATTTAAATATTTGAATTCTTGAAAGGCAGCAAGATCAAATTAAATAGCCCACCGGGATTATTCTCTTATGCCCATAAGGGCTACCGCCCTGTAAAACCCCAACACACGAATGGAAATGTCCCGTCAGGGACTACCCAGGAGAATCGGTCTTTCGCCTAGTGCAAGCCATAAGGGTAGCCCCTATGGGGCATTGGAATATCAAAAAATCACATATTGCTACAGGGCGGTTGCCCCTAACGGGGCAGAATGCGGAAAGTTATCTTGTAAACAGAAATATATGACTATTATCCAGCCCTTATTTCACCTTGAATTGAGTAATTGAATTTACTCCTGACTAATATAACATTACTAGCAAAACACATTGATAGGAATTGGTTGCTACCATATGTTACTGAAATAAAGGGAAATATTTGTTATTCTTTTTATCTTTAGATGGGTATTAGATTTATCAGTCGCCATTTGCATTGCTTATAAAGAACCAAATCATTTTTATGAAAGATCATCCTGTTAATGTAATCGTTCTTATTGGTGCGGGTTCTATAGGTCAGGCGATTGCCAGAAGAGTGGGTGCAGGTAAACATATACTTCTTGCGGATCTGCGTCAGGAAAACAATGAGGCTGCCGCTAAAACATTAAGCGAAGCCGGGTTTGCAGTCAGTACACAGGTGGTGGATGTTTCTTCCCGGGCTTCGGTTCAGTCATTGGTAGAAGCTGCTTTGGCCATTGGTAATATCACCGGACTTATTCATGCAGCCGGGGTTTCCCCATCACAAGCAACACCCGCAACTATATTAAAAGTGGATTTATATGGCACCGCCCTGGTATTGGAATTATTCGGAAATGTAATTGCCAATGGCGGAGCCGGAGTAGTGATTGCTTCACAGTCAGGTCACCGCCTGCCTGCATTAACGCAGGATCAAAACAAAGCTTTGGCTATGGCACCTACTGAGGATTTGCTTGGTCTTTCTTTTCTTCAACCCGATCATGTAAAAGACTCACTCCATGCATATCAATTATCCAAAAGAGGTAACTCATTAAGGGTAATGGCGGAAGCCATTCGATGGGGGAAACGTGGAGCAAGGGTAAATACCATTAGTCCGGGAATTATTATTACCCCATTGGCTAAAGACGAATTAAACGGACCACGTGGGGATGGATATCGTAAAATGATTGAAATTTCGGCTGTAGGCAGGGCAGGAACACCCGATGAAGTGGGCACCCTGGGTGCTTTATTAATGGGGACTGAAGGAGCATTTATTACCGGCAGCGATTTTTTAATGGATGGTGGAGTAACTGCTGCTTATTGGTATGGTGATCTTGCCCCTACATCTTAAGCTGGATGAAAATAAACCTGGCCAAACACATTTTACAATTGCTATTGGACTTAATAAATTTAATTCTCAAACCTAACACTTGCCATCATGAATTCAAAAGTTAGTGCCTATATCAGTAAATTGAAACAATGGAAGGAGGAAACAGAGAAATTAAGAAAAATTATTCTTACCTCTGGACTTTCGGAAGAATTGAAATGGGGTAAACCCTGTTACTCTTTTAGTAACACCAATCTGTTAGTGATACAAGGATTTAAAGAATATTTTGCGCTTTTATTTTTTAAAGGCGTCTTATTGAAAGACCCCCATCATATACTTACCAAAACCGGTGAAAATACACGTGTTGGTCGTCAGGTTCGGTTTGCCAATGTTACTGAAATTACGAAACTGGCACCTATTCTAAAAGCCTATATACAAGAGGCTATCGAGGCAGAAAAAGCAGGTTTAAAAGTGTCGCGACTAACAGGGGAATCAGTGAAAGCTGATTTACCGTATCCTGAAGAATTTCAAAAGAAATTAGCTAAAATGCCTGCTTTAAAAAAATCATTTGCTGCATTAACCCCAGGCCGGCAAAAAGCTTATCTCATGTATTTTACTGCGGCCAAACAATCTACAACCAGGGAAGCAAGGATTGAAAAATGCTTACAGAAAATCCTCAGTGGAAAGGGGCTTCTTGATTAACTTGTTGTGCTATTGAAAATAGATGCTATCAGTTTCCTTATTAGTATTTCTTTACGAACTTTGTAGTTCTTTGCGTGATCCACTTGCCAGCCAACAAGGAGAGCGCTCCCGCTTTTACTAAGATCTGGAAAAGCTGCACCGCAGGGAACGCAGGGGAATAAAAATAATTATCTGGCACCCTATATTGATATCTTTCATTTTTAGAAAATACTAAATAATCTAATAGCACCACACGTTACTTGATTAGTCTGTGGGTAAAATTAATAAAGCCTCTTCGCAATAAAAATTGAGGGCTTGGCGTCTTTCTCCCAATTATATTCTTTTGCAATTGTTTGCTTGGTAATACTAAACGCAGAGTCACTTAAGGAGCTTCGATGAAGAATTAATAAATGCCTCCCAAAAAGGAGGCATTTATATATAATTGGTTTCACTAGAAAACTTTTATTGAAGGGATAGGCTGCTAACTACCATCGGAAACTTCATCCAACTGCATCACCAGATACTTTTTACCCGCATTAATTAACTCTACTTCACAGGAAATGGTTACTTCTTCGCTTACCATAATACCACCTGCTTCCAGGGTGCTGTTCCAAATCAATCCCCACTCGGTTCTATTGATGGTTCCGGTTAGTGTGAAACCCGCTTTTTCGTTTGCCCAGGGATCTTTTACGAGTCCACCGAATTGCACCATTAATTTCACATTCTTTGTAATGCCTTTGATCGTTAATTCACCCCAAAGTTCATGGTTACCATCTTTATCAGGTTTGCCAATCGTGCTGGATGTGAAATTGAGTTGTTTATGATTGGCTACATCAAAAAAATCAGGACCCTTCAGGTGTTCGTCACGGGTGGTATCACCGGTATCGATGGAAGCGGCATCGATCCAAAGATCGATATCGGCTGTTGTAAAATCGGTGCCCTCAGTATAGATACTGGCATCAAAGGATTTGAAGGAGCCTTTTACATGGGCAATCATTAAATGTCTTACTTTAAAACTGATTTCGCTGTGCGATGGGTCGATTGACCATTTCGTTTCTTTTGACATAATTTTTATTTAATAAATGAGAAGTCGTTTTTACAGATAAACTATGTGAATGGCAGCTTTCCAGTATGATTCCTATAGTAAAACTAAACACAGCCATTATGATAATCGATAATTTGATAGCCTGTATTTTAGTTTAGGTATCTTCTAAGAATCCATGCAGTGGTTTCATGGTGTTCAAGTAAGCCTGTCAGGAAATCAGCAGTACCCAGATCGTGGCTATTCTTGGTGATTTCGATAATATCCTTTCGCAAGTGTTGTACAATGGTTTCATGATCTTTCAATAATTCATGAAGCGCATCTTTGGAGGAAGGGTATTTCCCTGGGCTTTCCTTGATGGTAGATAATTTACCATATTCCTGCATCGTGCCAATAGTTTTATGACCCATTTTACCAATTCGTTCAGCTATTTCATCAATGGCTTCTTCCAGGTCTTTATATTGACCTTCAAATAGTTTATGGTATTCCATAAAACTATCTCCCGACACATTCCAGTGAAATTTTCTTGTTTTCACGTATAGTGTCATTTCATCGGCCAATAACCGGGAAAGATGATGTGCTCCTTTTAGTAAATTCTTTTCGGTAATACCAATCGCTATTTTCATTTTTTTGTTATTTCAAATTTTCCGAGACTGAACTGAGTCTATTTTTTATCTATCACTACCAATACAATTCCTATCACCAGCAGGATGGCTCCTATAAAAGGAGGCCAATGGATCAAATGGGTTTCTTTTTGATTGATGGTTACCAAACCCAGATCAGCTATTTTTTTGGTAGTGATAAAACTGAACCCGGTAACCGCTATCATAATGATCCCGATTAGAATCAATAAAAACCCGCCTGATTTCTTCTGCATGATTCACAAAGTTGAGCCAACTACTTTACTATCTATTATACATTAACGGGAAGAAATTACATGATTCACAGATAGGCGGGTTTGGGGAACGGTGCAAGCGCTTCCCCTATACAATAAAAAAATCTCCCAGATGACTATCTGGGAGATTGCAGCAATACAAGGTTTATTTAGTACTCCACTGAAATTCAGGTATTCTTATTAGTTTCTTTGTGAAGCTTCTATTTATTCTTCTGTTCAGCTGTAAATAGCGTTTGCTTTATAATAGAACTGGTTAGAAAAATGCTAAGGCATCAATTATCTGCTCCATCTGCCTTAGCCCTTGTTATCGCATAATTACCTACTGCCTGTCCGGTTGTCAACCCAATAGCACAATCGCTTCGATAATGTATTCCCCCATATAAACGCGAAAGCGATGCTTCCGCCGCCATAGCAGAATAGGCGGATGCCCTGGCTGGAATAATATAACCTAGTATCGTAGCTGCAGCCCCACTAAACGTTGAATGCCCTGAAATATAGGATGGAAAATTAGGGATACCCGTCAAGGTTTTAATTGACGGATTCATTTGCGTAGGTCTTGGATTAAAATAAAAATATTTTGTATTCCAGCAAACGATGGCTGCATCCATTAACGACATATTCAGCAATGCCATATTTCTTGCCCATCTTACTTCGCTAAAATTTTGGGTGATAAAGTCTTCGGCAGCAATTGCATCCCAATGTCCGGGTGGTGTATAGGTGGCTACCCCATCCGCCCAGAATTGAACGATGCGCATCTGATCGCGGGTAGGGTTTTTAATATAACTATATACTTCGTCTGTTTCTGTTTTCATTTGTGTGCTGGAAGTAGAAGGGGGTGGCCCCGGTCTTAATGTAGCTGTTGTTGTTGCAGGAAACAGGAAGGGCGTTACATTTCCAAACAAAGGCAACATAGGAGGTCGTGCTGGTGTTTCTAAACTTACCCATGGCGTTTCCCCTCTTGCTGTTGTAGTGGTTACAAAACCGGTCCAATCCGTTTGAGTACCTGCAGCTGCCCCTGCTTTATCTGTTCTGGCTCTTGCAATGAATTTATCGGCTACTTGTCTACCCAATACCTCACCTGCCACTATATCGCTTCTAACAGCTACTCCCGCCTTGATCCTGGATTCTTCTTCTTCCTCTGCTTTTTGTTGGATATAGGCAATTTCATCCGGGAAAAGCAGTTTCATCATTTCAACAGTTACGCCTGCCAGTACTGCATCTTCTGATGGATAAGAAGGTAGTGTTGTTTTAGGCAGCTTTGCTGAAATAGAAGAATCCACTGCATAAGGTGCCGGGCGATTGTATAGTTTCTTATAATACCAGGCAGCTACCAATGCATCATATTGTGCAGCACTTACATAGGCATAAGCCCTTGCTGCATAGGGTGGGTTGGCAAAGGGAAATAATGGATAGGCAAACGGATTGGCAGAACTTGGAAATGGGTAAGTTCCATCAGTATTCTGGTAAGGTGGTAAATTATATTTTGCCACCAGTTCCCGCATTATTTCATTCCATCGTAATACACCTCCAGCTCCCCAATACTTGATTTTTGCCTGGTCATCAGAACTTAGGTTTTTTTGAAACCCTTTTATCTCATTCAATTCAGCAACATACAAAGGGTTATTCACTGGTAGGGGTGCAGCTACGGGAAAATCGGTTGGTCCAGCCAATAAAATAGTTTGCCAGCTACCGGCACCCGTATCTGTTTTGGCAGGGCTTAATGGTGCCAGGTTATCGGTTCTGCCCGAAATAGATTTAGCGCAGGAAAATTGTAATACCGCCAGGGCAATAGCCATGAACAATATCAATCCTATAATTTTTTTCATATTATTTTTTGTTTGAGGTTGGCGTTGATTTTTTTTGTTTGTGTGTGAAATCAAGAATGTAGAATATACCCCCGTCATAAGCGGTTGCCTGTCCAACATTTCTGCCAGCCAATACATAATTTCCACCCCCTATTAAGGATAGCCCTTTTATGGCGTTTACCGTGTACTTAATATTTACGCCCAGTGTAGATGAATTCATCCGGTTACTGGGGAAGGGCATATTATTTCGGGTAATGTCAAATCCTCCATTCGTAATCCAACTGTCAAAAATAGCTTCAGCAATCAGGCGATCACTTCGATAACCTGCACGTACACTATAGGATGAAGCATTCGGCATGTCTACCTGGTTAGTCAGATGGAGCGAAGTAGTATAATAGGAAGTTCTGTCAATCGTAATATTGCTTCGCGCAACATAGGTTCCCGAAACTGTGGCAAATAAATTACCAACCTGGTAATCGGCCATGGCTCGTAAGGAAAGATTTTGTGTATGGAGACCAATTGATAATGGTAAAAAATCTGCGATATAATTGCTGACCGGTAAAGAATATCCTCCTATACCATATAAGGATAAGGTTCCCTTGCCTAACTTTTTTTCATAGGGCATCCACTTCACCCATACAGAAAGATCCTGTAACCCCTGTTGACCATGCAGGGTTCCTGCACTTGCGTTTGTGGAAATATAGGGAAGACTAAACATTACATTCAGTTTATCAGACAGGCCATAGTTGCCCATATAACTTACCATTTGTGTGGACACAGTTCCCAGGTTGAGGTTATTTCTTTTCAGGGTACCTTCCCAATAATGATCCCATTGACTATTTCCATACATAATACCGGAGCAGTAATTATTTTTTGCCATCATGATAGCATCTGCATCTGTCTGGGCCATTAGTGAGCTATTCCCACCAACTACACATAAGATGACCAATACCCATGTAAATGGCTTAACTATTTGAACTTTCATTAATTTTCTTTTTGAGGTGAACGTTTTAAATACCTACTTTCTGTATCTGTTAAAACCGGCATGAAATGCCAATATTAACTGCATAGTCTGCAAAAGCTGCATCACCCTGTGTGTACTTACCGGTAAGTGCTGTGGTAATCTGATCCGGAACACTTTGTGTTCGGTTCCGTACGAGTGCCACAGGCACATAAGCATAAATATTTACTTTCCCGATTGAATAAGTAACACCTGGTTCAGCAGAAATAATATAAGCTGGTCTTCTGAAACCACCGTTTCCACCAATCAGGTCTTTGGGAGGTAAACATTCTTCCCGGATACCTGCTGAAAAAGTAAATTTATTTGCCAGGTAATTCACCCCGGCCCTGAACATAAACTGATCGGGTACACTCATTACATTACTTCCATTTGCAATGGTGCTGGCAGAAGCAACACCTCCTCTGGTAGTGGATACACCATTCTGCTCCTGCGGATTACTGAGATAGTAAAAATTGCCGTAGAAATTGATTCTTTCGGAGAGATTATAAAAAGTATTTAATTCAAACGTCAGGCCCGTTCCACCATCACCCAATTGAATCGATTGATCAACAGGTCCAAGACGTGTGGTAGAATCTGTCAGGTGAAAATAATCCTGTACATTATAATTACCTGTAGCAAATTTGATGCCCAGACCCAGTTGCACGTTGAACTTAGGCATTTTCTCCGGATTCTTTAACCAACTGTATAATGCCACCCGCATATCACCCAATCCAAATGAATGTGTGGTAAACCTGCCAATATTATTGTGCTCATACAAAGAAGAACGAGAGTTGGCTTCAATGGGCAGATCAATCATGTATGACCATCTGGCATTGAGTTTATGGGTAATATTAATATCAGAAGTAAACTGATGATTAATCACTTCATTGCCCAATGTTTGTCTTTGCTTTTGTTCAACTGTACCAATAAAGTGCCTGAATGATTTGAAGTATCGGTTATTAATACTCACCTGCCATTTACTACTATCGGCGTGCGGAGCTGTACAATAACCACCCATACTACGAATAGCTACACAACCCTGCGACTCTGCATTTTGGTGTAGACATAGCATGACAATAAGGAAGCTTATGAAAGTTTTCATTTAATTTTTTTTAATAATTAGTAATGTGTTCGTAAGTCTTGTTACTTACTTTTTCATGTGTAAGCGATCAACAACCAGGTCGCCTACCTGCTTACCAATTTCCGTGCTGATGATACAGGAATTATGAAAATGCAATCCCCCATAAAAACGTGCCCAGTTATTCTCAAGCGCAGCATCTCTAAATGATTTGAATGAGCGATTTTTGATACCAAATTCCAGTTCTGTGGAATCGGTATAAGCAAAATTATCACCAAACATATTGGTTAATGCTTCTGCTGCTGATGCTGAGATGGTGGAATGTCCACAGGTATATTCGGGGAATGCAGGCGTCTGCAGATATGGACGCCAATTCATATCAATATATTTATTGATTACTGTTTCGGGTCGTACTGTATTGTACGTATATTTTACATACCAGCATTGTATAAATGCATCGAATAATGCAATACTGGTTTTAGCAAAAGCACATACAGTAGTAGCGTAATCTGCTTTCGCTTGTTTGGCTGCAATTCCAATCACACTCATCCAATGGCCTGAGGGTGAGAATTTTTTACTTCCAAACATCACATGACCCGTAACATTCATTTTGAAGGGATTATCATCCCAGAATTCTGCCATATGCTTCTGCTCCGGCGTTAAACTGTCAATAGCATTTTTGATCAACATTACTTCATGATAATATTTACTATTCTTATCTGTAATATTAAAATCCGGAGGTGGTGACGGCGCAAAAATACTGGCACTATCAATTACCATGGTCCTGATCTCTTTCCAATGTGGTTCAGCGGCTGAACCATATAATGGCGGTGTGGGTATCCATCTACCGGGTATATCCTTCACCGTATATTTATCAGCTCCACGAGTTTCCAGGTAATTATCTTTTTTACTCCAGCGTATAATAGAAGCGGATACACTATCAGCCAATACCTGTGATGCTTTTTCTACGGCTGAAGGGAGACCTTTGTTTCTTGCCTCCTGTAAAATGCTGTCTTTATATTCTTGCATACTGCCTTCAGGGAAAGTAACGGCTTCTCCTACTTTCATATAGGCAAGTAATGCTGCCAGTTCAATATCGGCTGATGGGTTGGCTGCAGGCAAAGAAACTTTCGTAAAACCATGTAATTGTCCTACCAATGATTGGTATTGTGCAGGATATCCTGATACAATTACTTCATAGGCTGCAATAGCTGCATAACTATAATTACGTGCGGCTACCATAGGAGGGAAATTATTTCCCATTACTACTGTATTTAACTGATGTACTGCCTGACTGAATAATTCCGGATTGTGCAGATATGATTTGTATTCATTGTTACTACGACATGAGAACAAACATATAACAACACAAAGACCCATACTGAGCCTTTTCATATTGCTAAAATTGATGAGAGACGAATAAAATTGTCCTTTGTAAAAAGAAAGAAATGCTTAATTAACCACTCTTAGGCTTGTGGTGGTTTATCCAAACGGCTCAGGTATTCAGACTTCAGCTCAGCAAAGACCTTCATGCTGTGGTTTCCGGACAGATCAGTATTCCCAAACTGCCAAGAAAAGAAATGATGGTCGTCCGTAAAATCCTGCACTGAGAATTTTGCTGAATGAGCATGATGCGACGGAGCTTTTTTGGAAGAAGAGTTATAGTTTACAAAATCATTAGCCAGTTTTGCGAATTCATCGCGCGCATTATTGATACCTGTGCGGGCAATATTCGGTATACATAATAGTTCAAGTGAATCCTGGTAAAAACGGCGTTTTACATAGGTATAGTTCACACCATTGATATCAATACTTCCTTCTACTCTTTCAAATTGTTCTGAGCTACTTCCGTAAGGCAGGCTGGCAGGCACTTTTATATGAATCAAGTCTGATTCATTGTACTGGTTTTTATCCAGCACTGCCTGCATTTGCAACTCAGCATTATTTTCAAAATAATTGGTGAGTAAACGATATCCACCCCAATTAAACAGGAGGATTCCCAATAGCAATATGGAAGCAAGTCGTTTCACGTAATGTGAAAATAACACATTATTGTTTCACAGAAAATATTTTTTTTGCGGGTCCAACACCCGTAATGGTAAGGCTTTTCCATTTTTTTGGGAGGCTAGATTTTACCTGGGTTATTCCTTGCGGGGTAATCTCAATTCCGCCAAATCCCATTAATACACTTTGTAGGATACCTCCAGCTCCTGTAGCAAAATAAGGATTGGTTCCTCCCTTGGTTTCCGCAATCACCCGTAATGGCGGGTTCAGGTTGGGCAAATACGCATCCTGGAAAAAATGGAAGGCTTTTTCGCCGTCACCTAGCCTGGCATATAAAAGAGTAAAAATTGCCTGTGTCATAGCCGGTGTACCTTCATTAGGTACTCTTGTTTCATAATATTCCAGGTCTTTCCGAATCTGCTTAACATCTGTGATCTCTTTTAAAGGATATGCCAACAGGTTTACATCTGCCTGTTTGATGCCCTCCCCATTAAAAGATGCATGTTCCCGGGTAACCCCATTGTCCATTTTCAGGATCGGGATATTATTGGCTACATATAGCCAATCAGCATCAGGACTAATGCCCAGTAATTTGGCTGCTTCTGTAGCATTTTGAAGAACGGCTTTGGCGGCCGCGTTGGTCCATGCATCATTGTCTACATTCTCGGCCCATTCGTCTGCTGCTACCACATCTTTGATATCGAATTTACCGGGTCCGTTTCTTTCTACCCTGCTTGCCCAGAAATCTGCGGTTTCTTTCATTACTGGCCAGCCTTTTTCCCTTAGCCAGTTCTTATCCTGGGTTACGCAATAATAATTCCATGCGGCAATGCCTACACAGGCTGTAATATGGTGTTCAAATGGTCCACTCAGGGCCCATACCGGGGTTTCTTCTACTCCGCTGGCAGCACTCTCCCATGGGAACATTGCCCCTTTGTATCCATGATTAAACGCGTTTCTTTTGGCAGCGGTTAATCGCTGATACCGATACTCCACCAGGCTTTTGGCCATTTCAGGGTGCAGTACCAGGATAGAAGGATACATCCACAATTCGGTATCCCAGAATACATGGCCATTATAACCCAGACCACTTAAACCCATAGGCGATGGACTCATATCCGTTCCTTCCCGAACAAAAGAATACAGATGGTAAAGCATGCTATGAATATCCTGTTGCGACTGGTCATCACCCTCAATAGTAATATCACTTTTCCATAATTCATCCCAGGCTTTATTATGGAAACTGATCAATCTTTCCCTCCCTTCCAATTTGGCAAAAATGGTCATTCTTTCTGCCTCGTTCAAAGGGTCATCATGTTGCGCTGAAGTAATGGAAGATCCGGCTATAGAAAAATGATAGGTTTCACCCGCTTTTAGACTCTTGCTGAATTTCATCAGGTGCATATTATTATCCCACATTTCGTGTATCACCCTGGGCTCCTGGCCATGAGGTTCACTAAAGAGAAATGTATTGGATGCGCACATCAGCAATTTACCTGTTGGACTTTTTGCAGAAGAAGTGAGCAGGCTGATTACCACATGGGGTCTGTCAATTTCATTATAATAATTCTGTACTTCTTTTAATGCATCAGGGGCTTCCATTACACTGGCAGAGCCCAATGCGACATCTTTTTTAGCAGTAATGCTTACATCCATCAATACCGTAAAAGGCAATTGTCTGAGTGAATAGTAAGTATAAGAAATACTGGCTTTATCATCATAGTCGAAACTGGTGGTAAAACTGGCATGTTTCATATCCAGTTCCTGTTTCATATTTTTTGCCTGGTTAGCGCCGATGGATTTCCCATCAATATTTAACTGCATATTCAGCAGGTTAAAACTTCTGAGGAAATTGCTTACCCTTCCACGCCCATAAAGATCATAAGCTCCCGCCAGCACCACATCTTTTACTTTAAATGGCTCGGGTGATGATACAATTCCAATCATGCCATTGGCAACTGTGATTCCATAATAGTTTGATGGATCTATTTTGTCGGCACTGATTTTCCATATATCCGGTTTGGCTTGGGCAAGTAAAAAGGTTCCGGGCAAAACGGATAGGATCAAAATGGTAAGCTTTTTCATATAGCGTATTTATCAATCGATGAATTCTGTTATTTGTAAGTTACGTATTGCGCTATTTAAATCGCATGTTATCAGTTTCCCCATTTGAGTTTCTTTATTTCCTTGCAGTTCTTTGCGTTCCCTGGTTGCCCGCCTACATGATTACGCTCCCTTTTTACTACCATCCGGAAAACCAGCACCGCGGGGAACGCAAAGAACCGCAGGGAACGCAGGGGGATGAAATTAAATATCTGACACCCTATATTGATGATTTATATTTTTAAAAATTAGCCAGATACAAAATAGTCTAATGCCATAATACTTTGGTAAATAATCTTTATAAAATTACAACATCACAGAAGGTGGCCGTTACTTATGCTTTCTTTTTTTTCCTGAACAGATAGAGTTTTTCATTATTCATTCCTACCAGTATGCCGGTATCCCCATTCGCCATTTTGATGGTTGCCACATCCCTGGCTTCTCCTTTGATAAACAATCCTGTTTGTTTTGGAGCAAGATAGTTGAACCCATGGTTTCCTGTATTGAGTAAGGTAGTTCCATAGCTGGCATCAAAGCGACCGGTTTGCGGTTTCAGTCCATAAAAATTGCCAGCCATAAAAATATCTTTTGTTCCATCTCCATCCAGGTCGGTAAGTCCGATACCAAATACAGGAGATAATTGTGCCATTATAGGAAGTGGTTGCATAGTGAAATTACCCAGGCCATCATTTATGAAAACGGCAGATTGGGTTTGTTCCACCTGTAAAACAGTGGCATGCTGCAATTGCTCATTGGTAAAAATTTCATCGATTGTTTTCCCGGCATAATCTTCATACTTAAGAAATTTCTTTTTCAAAACCGGCATCTGCGATTCCATTTCATCTTTCAGATAATAAGGATAGGCTTTCCCATCTGGTTTAAAATATACCGGTATGCATTCGGTTTGCCCGTTCTTATCAAAATCATCCACATATAATTTTGCAGGATGTGCGGGATCTGCTTTGATATTTGAATTCAACCCAAAATTGCCCGCAACCAGATCAAGCGTACCATTGCCATCCATATCTGCCACCTGCAAACAATTCCACCAACCTGATGAATGCGCGATCTCTGTTTTTTTCTGTAAATGACCGTTCATGTATTTATAAATGGTAACAGGCATCCAGTCTCCTACCAGTATCAATTCTTTTTTCCCGTCAGCATCAATATCTGCCCACTGTGCATCGGTTACCATACCGGCTTTCAGCAAGTCAGGAGCAAGACTAGCCGTTACATCTGTAAAACTTCCTTTACCATTGTTTTTGAGTAAAACACTACCAGGTAACATTCCATAACTGCCGGGTATATTTCTTGCTCCGATAAATACATCTGGTTTACCATCATTATCAAAATCGCCAATACGAATACAGGAAGCATTTACTGATACTGCCGGCCAGTCTTTCGAATTGGCAGAACTGAAATTTCCCTTCCCATCATTGATATATAATCGGGTTAACAAATAAGGTGAACCCTGCTTTGCTTCATTGCCTCCGGAAGCTACTACCAGATCGAGGTCTCCATCCCCATCTGCATCAAAGAAAACAGCTCCAACACTTTCAAAATAACTATCTGCTATAAATGCCTTTTGCACGGACTGTATAAAATGCCCGTCTTTTTTCTGCAGGAATAATTTTGCAGTATCGCCGGCCGCTCCGCCTATGAAAAAATCTTCAAGACCATCACCATTTACATCCCCTACAGCGATCTTGGGTCCTTCTGTTGAAATTAGTTTTGGTAGTAAACGCTCAATATCAAAATCTACAAAATCGTTCTCTTTGTGTTTGAGGTTACCTGCTATAAAGCCGGCAGTAATATCCTCAAACATTTTTTCTTTTGGCGTATCTTTTTGGGTATTGGGTTTTGCATTTTTCTGATCTAATACCAGCAAGTTATCTACAGGCGGGTTTTTGATAATTTCTATTTTCTGATCCGGCCATCTGATTACCAGGCTATCCAATTTTTTATTGTCATTTAATCCGAAAAGAAGAATAGGGTCAACACTGCTTTGAAAACCACGGGTGGGCATTTGTTCCAATATCTGTTCTTTCTTATCGGCGTAAATACTAACCCTTGCCCCCAGGCCCATTGTATTGGGTGAAATTCCATTTAATTTTATTTTGAGGAAATGGTGATGCAGTTTTTCGGAACTCATGTTTTTATAAACAGAAGCTTCTGCGTTTTCATTATTAATTACGAGATCCAGATCCCCATCTCCATCCAGATCTGCATAAGCGGCACCGCTGCTAAAATTGGGTTTTTCGAATCCCAACTGCCGTGACTCATCTTTAAAAAAGAGGTTATGTTGATTTGTAAATGCAAAATTGGGAATCGGAACAGAAGGCATTTTATTCAGCAGATCCAGGAAATCAAAACCACCTTGTCTTACTCTTTTCAGGTTCTCTTCACTATTAAAATATGCCAAAAAATCCTGATTGGTCAGGTCTCTGCGTATGCCGTTACAAACAAAAAGGTCTTTCCAGCCATCGTTATCAAAATCAAAACTGAGTGTTCCCCAACTCCAGCCTGTGGCATCTACCCCAGCCAATTGCCCAATCTCGCTGAATGTGCCGTCCTGGTTATTTAACTGCAGGGTATTACAGGTAAACTGGTGATGATAGTCTAATTGATTCTTTGCATTCTGAATATCATAACCGTCGAATTTGATGGTTGTTTTGAGGCGATAATCATTTTCAGGAAGCATTTCTGCCGTAAAAATATCCAGGTATCCATCGTTATTGATATCTGCCAGATCGGTACCCATGGCGCCATTACTCATATGACCAATCGCAGTATTGGAAACCTCTTTAAATGTACCATTATGTTGGTTGATATACAGGTAATCATGTTCAAAAAAATCATTAGCCACATAAATATCTTCCCATCCATCATTATTTATATCTCCAACCGTTACACCCAATCCAAATGCTATCTCTGAACCGAATATGCCAGCTTTTTCGCTAACGTCTGTGAATTTACCTCCGTCATTTCTGTATAATCTGTCACCATTCACTGCATCACGCTGATAGCGGGCATCCTTTTTATAACCAAAATTATCGATTGATTTGGGGCTATTATTTAAAACGAAACAATCGAGATCACCATCATGATCATAATCAAAAAATATAGCTTGCGTTGATGCGCCTTTATCGTCAAGCCCATAAGCATGGGCTTCTTCTTTGAATGTGCCATCTTTCTGGTTAATATACAATTCATTCGCTCTGTCATCACCGGCAATAATACCCCCATTACAAACATATATATCCATCCACCCATCACCATTGATATCAACCATGGTAACGCCTGTATGCCATTTATGGGAACTACTGATCTTAGCTTTCAGCGTAATATCCTCAAATTGCATATTGCCTTTATTCAGGTATAATTTATTTTCTCCCTGATTAGAAGTAAAAAAAATATCTGGTTTGCCATCATTATTAATATCTCCAATGGCTACTCCGCCTCCGTTATAAAAATTATGATAATTGAGAATGTTCATTTCTTTGGTATCAGTTACCGTATTGGCGAATTGAATACCTGTTTTTGCAGAAGATAGCAATTCAAAAAGAGGGTCAGCCGCCTTTTCCTGTGAAACAGGTTTACAGGAATGAACACAAACTGAGCAAACTAGTAAAAAGGGTAAGTAAGAATATCGTTTGAACATGGAGTTCCTGATTCAGATATGATAAGCGGTCAATAATCAGCAAATTAGCTTTTTTATAAAAGCTTACAAAATGAGAATCCGCTACTCCCAGAATAGAAAATTAAGAAATTTTTAAAACTCCTTTCTAAAATTAGTGCCCTTTCACACCTGAATATGCATTATTTTGCAAACTTCTTAACGATATACACTGCATATGAAAAAATGGCTGTTTTTTTGGACAATCCTGGTTTTAACTCTTTTTGCTGGTATTTACCTTATCATACCCTCTACTATCGAAATCACCTCTTCTAAAATTGCCAATACAAGTGATAACGGCACCCAACGTTATTTACTAGATCAGGCAAACTGGAAAATTTGGTGGAATTATACCCATCCCTCAAAAGTATCTAACACGAGTGGCGGTTTTACTATGAATGAAGATAAATATACATTAACCAGTTTGTTTTATAAATCGGCAGATATTACTATCACTCATAAAAACCAGGTAATCACCAGTAAAGTTGTCATCATACCAGTTACGCAAGACTCTACAGGTATTGAATGGAAATGTTCACTTACCCCGGGATACAATCCATTAAATCGGATCAATGCTTATTTAGAAGCCAGAAAGATTAAAAAAAATATTGATTTAATTCTAACAGATCTCTCCGCTTTTTTATCTAAACTGGAAAATGTGTATGGTATCCATATTGAAAGAACAAATTTAAAAGATACTCTTTTTGTAACGACAAAAAGTATTGCAAAAGACAAACCTTCGCTGAACCAGATATACGGTCTAATTAAAAACATCCAGTCTTATATCACAAAAAAAGGGATACCCCAGAGTGGTAACCCAATATATAATATTACCCAATTAGAAGATGATCAATATCAACTAATGGCGGGAGTGCCCGTTAATCAGAACATTCCAGATGCGGATGGATACTCAACAAAATTTATGGTTAAAGGAAGTTTCATGGTTACTGAAGTATTGGGAGGAGATTCCAGTGTGAACCGGGCTTATAGAAGCCTGCAACAGTATTTTCAGGATTTTCGTAAAACCTCAATGGCAATGAATTTTAATATGCTGGTTACCGACAGACAGTTGCAGACCGATAGTTCCAAATGGATTACTAAGCTCTATTATCCGGTTTATTAAATTGTTTGATTAAAATGATTGAAAATTTTATATAGTTATATTCATTGGGGCTATAAACATTACAATGGAAATTGCGTATTAACGTATTTTGCTATTTAAAAATAGTTTACATAGCAAAATACGTTTAGTATTAGTATCCTAATAAATTTGATAAGATAACAACTACTTATTCTTTTTCAGCTCTTGTTTAAATTCAATAACCAGAGTGGTTTCATTATTTCTTGCGAGTATATAGGCTTCTTTGCCGTTGATTTGTATTTTCCTGATATGTCTGACTTCGCCAGTTATAGGTAATCCATTAATATTTTCTGCGGTTAATTTGCCACCCCCTTTGTTTAACAGTATCGTTCCAAAATCAGCATCATATCTTCCCATTTGAATATTACTGTTATAATAGTTACCGGCGGTAAGTATATCCGGAAGGCTATCGTTATTTGCATTTACAACAATGGCATCTCTCAGGGGGCTCAATTGTGCAAGCCAGGGTAATGCCTGAAGAGTGAAATTCATTTTGCCATCATTTATCAATATCGCATTGGAAAAATAATTCGCCATTAATATTTTTGAATTATCCAGTTTTGCTCTGCCAAAAATCTGTTCCAGACTGGCTTTGGCAAAATCTTCGGCATACAAAAACTTCTTTTTAAGCATGGGTATCTGCTTTTGAAGCTCGTCTTTATTCGCAAAGGGTATTTCTTTTCCTTCCAGGAAATAAGTTAGCACTTGTTCTTTTCTGCCATTATCATCAAAGTCGTTATAATATAATTTTACGGGCTCTTTATCGCTTGCTTTTAATCTGCTATTCAAGCCAAGATTACCTGCTATAATATCTATATTACCATCATGATTAATATCCACCGGTAAAATAAAATTCCACCACCCTTTTTTATCGGTCAATACTTTTTTTGTAAAATGTCCATGGTCATTAATAAAAGCATAAATACCGTTCCATTCTGTACAAACAATCAGGTCCTTATTCCCATCTTTATCAATATCAACCCAAACGCCCTGAGTTACCATTCCTATATCAAGCATTTCTTTTGCCAGGCTTTCAGTTACATCTGTAAAGTGTCCCTTCCCATCATTTTGCAATAAATAAGATCTGGGCGATTTACCATACTCAGCGGGTACATTGCGTCCTCCAATGAAAAGATCCACTGCCCCGTCACCGTTAAAATCATTGGCAGCCACACAGGAAGCATTGAGATAAATATTGTCGAAAGCATGTTCTAAACGGGTAAAACCTGCCTTACCATTATTGAGATATACCCTTGGTTGGAGATGTGGGTCGGGACCAAAAAACTCATTTCCGCCGCTGGCAATAACCAGGTCCATATTACCATCATTATTCACATCTACCCAATTCGCATCCACATCTTCATATGCACTATCTGCTTCGATAGCAGGTATAGGTATTTTTTTAAATTTACCTTCTTTTGTTTGCAGGAATACCACACTTTTTTTATCTCTGGAGGAGCCAATAAATACATCTTCTTTTCCATCATGATTAATATCAGCTACTGCTAAAGCGGGGCCTTCGGTAGAAACCATATGGGGTATCAATGGCTCCCGGTCAAATTCCCCGAAAATATTTTCCTCATGTTTGTAGGTAAGTTGGGTTTGAGCTGTTATATCCACCATCGGTTTTGTGGGTTCCGGCCAATGCTTAGTAATTTTTCGATAATCGAATACCGGTAATCCTTTCTGATAAACAAAACTCATTTTAGGTTTTGCAGCATTCAATAGAATGGCTTGAAAAGTATTATCAGGCCAGATCAAAAAAGCTGAGTCAACTTTCGTTTTGTCAAGGCCAATATGTATCGGGCCCTCCATACTTGATTGAAATCCTCTTACCGGACTTTTCTCATAGGTACGAATACCCCCATTTGCATATATTATAATTTTAGCTCCTACTGCATTTATATTTTTTTCCGATCCTTTTAATGAAATAGATACGTAGGATTTTGTATTCGCATCGTTACTTTCGTTTCTGTAAAGAGTTGCCGCTTCTCCGATGTTATTCACAATAATATCCAGGTCTCCATCATTATCAAAATCGGCATATACTGCACCATTTGAGTAAGTGGGTTTATCTTTGTCAACACGGTAGTTCAGGTCACTAAAAACCATGTCCCCATTATTTTTAAAAAAGCGATTGGGTATTTTTATTTCCGGGAATCGGTTAACCAGGGCCATATCCTTATCTGCTACTTTATTAGCAGATATGCTTTTTTGAATCTCTTCATTAGATACAAAATTTACATAGTCCATATCATTCATCCGCTTGGGTATTCCATTTGAGATAAACAGATCTTTTAATCCATCATTATCAAAATCAACCCATAAAGGTGCCCAACTCCAGTCAGTAGCATATATCCCAGAATAAAGCCCCACTTCACTAAACATCCCATTTCGTCTGTTGAGTTGTAGGTTATTTCTTGTATACTGGTAATTATATCCTGCGGCTATTTTATAATTAAAAATATCATATTCGTCTTCCCCCAATGAACGTTTTAAAATATAGGGATCAGAAGGAAGCATGTCCATTGAAATGATTTCGGGATATCCGTCATTATTCACATCCGCAATATCCACTCCCATCGTGAACTGACTGGTATGCATAATATGATCATTGATCTCCTCTTTGAAGGTTCCGTTTTTCTGGTTGATATATAGATAGTCATTTTCATGAAAATCGTTTCCTACATATATATCAGGATAACCATCCAGATTAATATCGGAAACAGAAACACCGAGGCCATAACTGATAGAAGAACTATTGATTTTTGACTCTTTGGTTACATCTGTGAATTTGTTTCCATCATTCCGAAAAAGTCTGTCGCCGGAAAGAGGATGATATGTGCCGATAAAGTTTTTCCGGGGCGAAAAGCTTCCATTTCTATGAACAGAATGATTCAGCAGAAAACAATCCAGATCCCCATCCATATCATAATCTACAAAAACAGCTTGTGTACTAAATCCCGAAAAATCAAGACCATATTGCTTGGCTTCATCTTCATAAAATGGTACCCCGTTCTTATCAATCCCTTTACAAATCAATAGTTGATTGTGTCCATGCAGGGTTTCATAGTCGCCCACCCTGCATATATAAATATCCAGTAACCCATCATTATTGATATCTACTACCGAAACACCTGTTGACCATGCCCCATCCTGTGGAATTTTAGCCTCAGCAGTTACATCTTCGAAGCGAAGATTTCCTTTGTTGAGGTATAATTTGTTATCTCCTTGGTTAGCACTCATGAAAACATCGATCAGGCCATCGTTATTAAAATCGCCTGCTCCTACTCCACCACCATTATAGAAGTACATATATTTGAACATGTTAAACTCTTGTGTGGGGGTAAGCTTATTGGTAAACAGTAAACCAGTACGACTGCTATCCAGTACTTCGAAAGCAGCAGGTTCCTTAACAGAACCAGAACGACAAGCACCTGTTAGCAGGATAATGTATAGCAGTGTAATTTTTCTCAATGATGGCAACATACCGATTACGGATTGTTTTTTTATTGTGTCTTATTTGCGATTGTTGGTTTACCTTGTTGAAAGAGTACAGGTAACATATCATTTCTTAAGAAAAGTAATTGCTTGCCCGACCCTCCTTTTATCTCCTGTATATCCCTGATTTGTCCATCCAGGTCAACGCCAGATTCCTCAGCATCTAGTAGTTTGAAAACCCCTTTTCCCCTATTCAATAGTACGGCGCCTCTTCCGGCATCAAGTCTTTCGAGTTGTGGTAGAAACCCATATTCGTTCCCGCCTACTATAATATCTGGTTTTCCATCCCCGTTTAAATCAGTACAATGTATGGCACAGATAGAGGACAATTCTAATTCGACAGGCAGTTTCTGTATAGCAAATTGTCCGTTTCCTTTATTAAAGGCTATAATGGATGCACAATAATTAAACTGTTTTACTTTACAGGAACTGATGAGATCGGCCGAAAATAATTCCTGTATGGATTTACTGGCATAATCTCTATGTTTAAGGCTTTTTTTCTTGAGTGAAGGGATCTGGTCTTCCATTTCATGCTTCATAAACACGGGCATATCTTTTCCATTGATGGTACTGGTCATGATCCGGTCGCTCGAACCATTCTGGTCAAAATCGTTCAGCCATAATTTAACCGGGTGTTCTGCATCGGGATGGAGATAAAAATTCTCCCCTATATTTCCCAGTATTAAATCATTCTTTCCATCTCCATCCAGGTCTGCAACCGTAACCGTTTGCCACCAACCCAGCATATCTGATAAATTGGTTTTAATTTCTTCGAAATGATCTTTTTTAAAGCTAAAGATTCTTGGCGCCATCCAATCGCCTGTAATAATCAGCTCTTTATCTGCATCGCCTGAAATATCGGCCCAGGCAGCGCCGGTTACCATTCCAATATGCGCGATTTCAGGGTTTTTTGTTTTGGCAATATCTGTGAAATGGCCTTTTCCATCATTCACAAAGAGATAACTGGTAGGATCTACCCCATAGTTTCTGGGGTCGCTTCTTGCACCAATAAATAAATCGGGAAATCCATCATGGTTAAAATCTTCGGCGATCGCTATACCTATATTCATTCCTGTATTGGGGAAAGCATTAACATCTATACTAAAATTTCCTTTGCCATCATTTTTATACAGCCGCAATTGCATCTGGCGACTATCTGTTTTATTGTTATTACCACCGGGACAAACCAGCAGGTCAAGATCGCCATCATGATCGCAATCGAACATCAATACTGCTACATCCTCAAAGTCATTGAACTGATCGAAAACTTTCTCTGGTTTCTTTTCAAAGCCGCCGCCTTTTTTTTGCAGGTATAATTGACCGGCATGCCCAAATGTTCCTCCAATATATACATCTTCCAATCCATCACCATTCACATCTCCACAGGCAGCTTTAGGCCCTTCGCGAGATAACATTTTAGGAAGATTTCGCTCATAATAGAAATCGATATTCCCATCTTCCACATGTTTTTCAAAAACAGATTTTACAGAATCAAGTAAATGAGGAATGGATTGTTTACTAAAAGGATGAAAGCGGTTATTCTTTTCTACCTGTTTGATCACATAAACCGAATCTATAGCAGGGTGCAGATAAGAAGAAACCGAAAGATCTGGCCAGATGATTATCATTGAATCGATACCAGGGGATTTACCCAATCCAATAATCAATTTATAATCCATAGATGACTGAAAACCACGACTGGGTATTAATTCGCGGGTAATGATTTCATTGCCCCTGTAAATATTTACTTTACTTCCTATCGCGAAGGTGTTTTTGTTATTGCCTTGCAGCTTGAGTCCGATAAAATGATTTTTATTTATTTCCCGGCTGTTATTACGGTAAATAAAAGCAGGCTGGTTTTCATTGTTTACTACTAGGTCCAGATCACCATCATTATCCAGGTCGCCATAAGCAGCCCCGTTTGAAAAACTGGGTTGCGAGAAGCCCCATGCTTTTGCCATATCAATAAACCGGAGATCATGCTGATTTTGGTAGGCTTTATTTAGTAAGGGCGTTTGCGGAATATGTTTTAATACCTCATCAACATCCTGCTTTTCTCCTGTCAAAACCATTTTCTGTATTACATCATTCGCAAAGAATTCAATAAAATCAAGATCTGTTACATCTCTGTTTACTCCATTGCATACATAAATATCATTGAATCCATCATTATCCATATCAAACAGTAAAGCTCCCCAGCTCCAGTCGGAAGCAGATACCCCGCTGTAATTTCCTGATTCAATAAATTTACCCGAGCGGTTATTGATCTGTAAACAGTTCTTTACATATTGATAGTAAAAGCCTGTTTTTAGTTTGGTATTGAATAGATCAATATTATCAAATGCACCTGTGGTTTTTAAGCGGTAATCATCATCCGGCAACATGTCGGTATTGAATATATCCGGGAGTCCATCGTTATTGATATCTGCTAAGTCAGATCCCATTGAAGAGAAACTGGTATGCTTTATCCTGTCTTCAAACTCATCTTTGAAGGTTCCGTTTTTCTGGTTCACATAGAGATAGTCTCTTTCATAGGAATCATTGGATACATAAATATCCGGATAGCCATCTCCATTGATATCACCTACAGAAACCCCCAAACCAAAACTAATCAGGCTGCTATGGATACCGGCTTCTTTGGTTACTTCGGTAAAATGTCCATTGTCGTTGCGAAATAAATGATTACCTCCTCCTTTCAGGAAATCACCCACCGCCCATTCATTTTCGGGCAGGTCACGTTTATTATTATAGCCTAATTGGTTTACAGGAATGGGACTATTATCAATGATAAAACAATCCAGGTCACCATCCATATCATAATCAAAGAAGGAAACCTGGGTAGTATATCCTTTGTGGTCTAAGCCATATTTGGCTGCTGACTCGGTAAAAGTATTATCATGGTTATTGATATATAACTTATTGCGTCGATTTCCATTGGTCATATGACCTGAATTACAAACATAGATATCCAGCCAGCCATCGTTATTAATGTCTACAAATACCACTCCGGTACTCCACATGCTGTCTTGTTTGAACCCTGCTTTGGCGGTTATATCATCGAATTTAAAATCACCTTTATTCAGGTAAAGTTTATTTTCACCCATATTCGAAGTAAAAAATATATCGGGCAGTCCATCGTTATTGATATCGCCAATAGCAACCCCACCACCATTATAAAAATTACGGAACAAGAAACTATTCTCACGTTTACCATCCGCTACATCATTCCTGAAATTGATGCCTGTATTATCCATCAATTGAAATAATGTCTGTTCTTTTTTGTGAGTACAGGATATCTGGAGAAGCAAGAAAATACTAGTGATATACTTATAATACCTGTTCATATAAATCATAAAAATAGATGGCAAATAACTTTCAAAATAAAGAAAAATAAAGGGAAGTTAGCTTTTTATATCTAAACAGTTAGTTATAAAGGACGCTGTAAAATAGAGATGTTTCAGGAGAGCTGTTTCTTCTAAATGGGTAGAGGTATATATATAAAGAAAAGGCCCTTACGGGGCCTTTTCTTTTATGAAAACAACATGTAAATCAGAAATCAAAATTATTAGTAACCAGGATTCTGTTTCAGGTTTGGATTTGCTGCCAAAGCCTGGTTTGGAATTGGGAATAAGAGATAAGTAGCATTATCGGTTGGTTTGTACTGCCAAATCGTACCAAATACTCCGAAACGCTCAAGATCCGTTCTTCTGTGGCTTTCCCAATAGAATTCACGACCAAGTTCTGCTAATAAAGATTTAGGACCATCTGGTACACTTCCACCATAAGCACCTGGGTTAGGATCAACCAGATTCAAAGTACCTGTTAATGGAGCGGCACCTCTGGCAGTTCTTACTTGATTCACCAGTGCCATGGCACCTGCATTATCGCCTGTTCTTAATTTTGCTTCTGCAACCATTAAAACAGCATCAGGATAACGGAAGAACATCAGGTTATTACCGCCATTTCCCTGGTACTGAGGATAATCAGGCGCATATTTTACAACACGAATACCTGTTAATTCCAGATTAGATCCGGTTTCCAACATATTTGCAGCTATAACTGGCGTAAAGGCAAGAAGATTACCTTTTCTATCCACTTCTTTTGCTCCTGTTTCATTGTATTGTTGTCCAACAAGAAAACCAGGATTAATACCAGAAATTGTTTTAGAATTCAGGTAGTTACGTCCACCCAATCTTGGATCCCAAGCAGTATCTGCCGGGCCAAAAGTAAGTGGGGCACCTGATGTGTTGAAGGAAGCATAAAAATCACCGATGGTAGAGAATCCATTCCAACCAGCATTTGGATTGAATGGAGTATAGGAGTTATAATGCAAACCCATGTTCCAACGGGCCGTGATACCAGAGTTATTCGCAGCTACACCAGAGAAATTGGGGTAGTAGAAAATGGCTTCGGGTGAACTGGCATTATTAGGACTGAAATTGTCAAAATAATTGGTAGCATATTTGTATTTACCACTAGTTATGATTGAATTACCCAAAGTAATCACTTGAGCCATATCAGCCGCTGCAAAAGTTGGTGCAGCGCGGTTGGCCCAGGTACCTTGTTGTAACAAACATCTCATTAATAAAATGCTGCAAGCATCTGGATTCGCTTTATTAGGTCCATTTGCAGTAGGCAAATTTGGTAAGATCGCATTTAACTCGCTGATGATAAAAGTAGCAGCTGCCTGACCAGTATACACTGTTGGAGGCAAAAGCAGGTTATCACCTGGATTTCTGAGCGGGAACTGACCATAGATATCCAACAAATAATACAATGCAAGGGCACGGATAAACCTGGCTTCTGCATTCTGACTAGCGGTAGGATTGAACCCTAATACGTTAGTAGCATCAAAGTTGATTTTGTTCAGGTTGTTGAACACGGTTAATACCTGACCATGATCGGCATTCCAGGTATGGTTATGGATTACTCTCCAAACACCATTATCATCCCAGTCACCACCACGGGTAGGAACCAATGATTCATCTGTTGAGTTTTCTTCCAGTGAGAATACCTGATCCTGACCGGTAAATACACCGCCTAAATCAGAGTAGGCTGCGCTAAGCAGTAATCCAGTACCCTGAGCGCCCAGTGCACTTGACACCTGGCTATTGGTAAGGGTGCTACCCAAACCTTCATTTAGCTTCGTACAACCCGACATCGCAAAAACGGCGATAAGTGGGAGTGCGTATTTTATAATATTATTATTGAGTTTCATACTTCTGATTTTTGTTGTTGTTTATAAATTGAAATTAAATCCAAAGGAAAGTGTTCTGGGTGTTGGATAAGGAACATATTCAATAGATCTTGATGGGTAAGAGTTATTGCTTTTGTCGATGTTCACCTCAGGATCGAAGCCAGTGAATTTAGTAATTACAAACAGGTTAGATCCACTTACAAATGCACTCAGGTTTTTGATGTATTTACCAGCGCTACCGATACTGTAACGAACAGTAAAGTTTCTGAGTTTGAAGTAATCTCCTTTTTCAAGGAACCTGGTAGAAGCACCTACACCACTTGATGGGGCTTCTTTTGAATTATAAGCAGCCAGGTCAATATTTCTACCCTGTGCAATACCAGAAATATTGGTAATAGAAGTAGCCGTATTGTTGTAGATCAGGAATCCGAAAGAACCCCCTGTATTCAGTGTGAAAGTGAATTTCTTTAAACGAACGCTGGTATTGAAGCCTACCAGAGAATGTGGGTTAGGATCGCCTGCATATTGTGGGTTAGCACCAATGATCTGGTTGCCACTTGCATCAAAACCACCAAATGGTTTCAGGAAATACTCATTCACCGGTTGGTTGTTGGCAATTACCTGAGCCAGTGTTCCAGATACACCCTGACCGTTTACCTGACCAGTTTGTACTTGGAGATTCAGCCCCGTATTTGGATCAGTGAATTTTTTAATCATGTTTGCATTGTAAGCATAGTTAAAGTTCACATTCCAACCCAAATCTCTTTTGTCTATCAAAGTAGCACCCAAAGCCAATTCAACCCCTGAGTTGATCAGGTTTGCATTAGGCAGGTTGATGAAAGAGATAGATGAAGGAGCTGGTTGAATCGCATTGGTTTGGAACAGGATATCAGAAGTTGTTCTGTTATAATATTCCAATGATCCATATAATTTACCACCCAGGAATGAGAAGTCAGCACCAATATTCATGGTAGCTGTTTTTTCCCATTTCAGGTTAGGGTTACCATTTACTACTTGAGGAGCATTGTTAAATGAGTTCAGTGCAAATTGTTCTTGAGAAGAACCTGCTGGGTATTCCTGGTTTCCTGTTAAACCGTAAGAAGCACGGAAAGCTAAGCTAGAGAACAGTTTATTACCCTGCATGAATTTTTCGTTGCTGGCATTCCATTTCAGACTACCTGAAGGGAACAAACCATATTTATTATTCTTACCGAATTTGCTTGAACCATCATCACGTACGGTTCCGGTTAATAACCATTTGTCTTTGTAATTGAAGGACAATCTTGCAAAATAAGATTGAATTTCAGCTGTTGGATTAGCATAAGAGAAGAAAGGAGTTTGTGTTGCCGCATCCTGCATCATACTTGTATAAGGAATCGTAATTCTTGTAGCCTGGTTCAGGTTGGTATTGAAACCTGTTCCTGAAATACCGGTACCAGAGTAATCAGTTTTAAAATACTCATAACCAGCCAAGGCATCCATTGTAATACTAGAACTCAGGTCTGTTTTATAATTCAATGTATGTGTAATGGTTTGAGAGTTCAGTTTTGAAGTAGCAATCTGACCTGTACCCAAACCAGATACACCGGCAATACCTGCTACCCAACCTTCCAGGTTTTGGGTACGTGTACCAGTACCGCTATTTACACCATATAAAATTTTATATTCTAATTTATCGGTGAGTTTATAAGCAGCAGAGATATTTCCTAAGAAGGAAAATACGCTACTCTTATCATTGTAACCATCGATGAAGGCCAGTGGGTTACCAGAACCATTAGATGGGAAATTGTATAATCCGGTAGCTGGATTTGTAAACGATTGAGTTGGGTTCCAGCTCACTGCTGAAGAAATCAGGTTACCCTGAGAACCGGTGTTATTACCTACGCTGGTTAATAACTCTGCATAGTTACCGGTGATCATATTGAAATCCAAAGTCAAACGTTTGTCAAGAAATTTATAGTTACCACCAATAGTAGCCAGGTATTTCTGAAGACCGGTAGTTTTGATAAATCCTTTCTGATCAGAACCTAAGAATGAAGCACGGAATCTTCCTGCTTCATTACCGCCACTGAAGGCTAAAGAGTAATTCTGAGATAATGTACTTTGTGTGATGGCTTTTAATGCATCTACGCTTGTACCACCATCCAAACTGGCAGGTTCGCCATATTTAGTTAAAGCAGAACGGTATTGACCAGCATCTAAAATTGCGAATCTTTTCATGAAGCCCATACTGGTACCGAAATTGCTGTTGAATTCCATTTTAATAGGTCCTGCACTAGCTTTTTTGGTTGTAATAACGATAACACCATTAGAACCTCTTGCTCCATAGATAGCTGCAGCAGATGCATCTTTCAATACATCAATCTGGGCAATACTGGCTGGATCAATGTACAGGAGGGGGTTAGAATTAGGTGTAGAACCAAAAGAAGTACCAATGTTTGGTCTGGCAGAACTTCCGTCCAAAGGAACCCCATCCACAACATATAGTGGATTGTTACTTGAACGGATAGAAGATGTACCCCTGATCTGAATCGTTGGAGCAGCACCTGGCTGGCCACTGGAATTGGTAATTTCCAGACCAGCTACTTTGTTTTGTAATAATTGGTCAGGAGAAGTAATCACACCCTGGTTGAAATCTTTTGCCTGAACTGAAACAACAGATCCAGTTAAATCTTTCTTACGGGCAGTACCATAACCAATAACCACAACATCATTCAGTTGATCATTAACCGCAGTCAATGAAACGTCTACTGAAGTTTTGTTTACAATGTACACTTCCTGCGTACCGAAGCCTACAGACGAAATGACAATGTGTGTGGTAGATGAAGGAACAGAAATCTTAAAGGTACCATCAGAACCAGTCTGTGTACCTGTTTTAGATCCTCTTACAACTACAGAGGCACCAACTAAAGCGGATCCGTCTTTAGAGTCAGTTACTTTACCTGTGATAGTTTTGTTTTGGGCCTGTGCGGAGAGTACGCCCAAGCAAGCGAATAACCCCACTAGCGTGGGCATGACAAGCTTTCTAAGATTCATAAATGGCAGTTTATATGGTTATTAAGCGTGTACAAAGTACACATTTTTTGTATAAAAAAAATTTTTTGTTAAATATTTAGCCAATTTTAATAAAAAACTTTTTTTATACCCTTTGTTAAACAGTTGAGATTGAGACCACAAATAGTCTATAAAAGTTGCATCTGATCCTAAAAATTCCTGGTACTGTTAAAACCAGTTAGTTTGATACATATATATATATGCGTCTAAATCGAATACTTCCATCGATGGAGGTTTTGCGTAATAAAATCTCTTAAAAAATTGATAATCAATTATTTGCAACTTTATTGAGGCTTGTCTGACATAAAATACTGGTAAATGATTTCAGAGACCCTGGCCATGGCTTCGACAGCCGATTTTACCTCTTTCAGGTCTTTAGAAAGCATTACCAACACATACTTTCGCCCATCTGGCAGCAGAATGATACCAGAATCGTGTTGTACTCCGGTTATGGAACCGGTTTTATGGGCCACTTTTACATTCTTGGGTAATAAGGCAGGTATCAATTCTCCAAATCGCTGGTCAAGCAGAATTCGGATCATATCCTCACTGGCAGCTTTGTTTAGAATCTCTCCCCTGGCCATTTTCTCAAAAATCAGCATCAGGTCGTAGGCCGTTGTTGTATTATTCAATCCTTTTTCAAAAGCTTTTCCATCTTCTACTCCCCGCAATACCTGTATATCCATTGCTCCCAGGTCGCGCATGGATTGGGTGACTTTTTTGCCATCCACCATTTCGATCAGCATATTGGTAGCCAGGTTACTGCTTTGTATGATCATTCGGTACACCAACTCCGACAAGGGTATCCGCTTACCTACCATCCCATATAAACTCTGCTCGCTATCATCATTGGGGTTCAGCTGATACAGACTACTATCCACAATACTCCGGAAAGAATTTTTTACAGTCACAGAATCCGTTAACACCAAATGTCCTGCTGCCACCTGTTTATAGATCTCAATCATTACTGGTGTTTTCATGGTACTGGCAGCATGAAATGAAATATGCTCATTCCATAAAACTGTTTCACCCGTTTGCAGGTTTTTATATGCAATACCAAAAAACCCTTTTTGTTGATTTAGTTCTGCCTGTACTTTTTGTAAAAGCGACAGAGATTGACAATTGCCTGATATGAGCAAAAAAATACAGCCAATAGATATTCCGATTGTTTTCATAGCATCCTAAAATAAAGCTATTTTAGCAAATATGCTGCAACCAAAACTATATATGATTTTAATGGGCTGTAAACCCAAAGGCCGTCATACCGAGCAAAATGATATTTTTTTTGGTATTGCCCAATCTCTCAAGGAGCTGATACCCGATATGGAGGCTTTCTGGCCAGGTTCCGGGAAACTGCATATAGATGCCTGGCGGGAAGTAACCCGTGTAGAAAATTATTTGGTTAGTGTTATCGAAAAAAGTCCAACAAAGGAGTCTGGCAAATCCCAATCCAATCAAAAACTTTTCTTTATCAATCTGGGAGGCTATAAAAAAAAGGAGTTTGAAGAATATCATTATAAAATGCTGGCGGTTGGTACTGAAAAAACAGAAGCCATCCAACTAGCCAAACAAACTGCCTTTTATAAACATACCGGTTTCAAAGGCGCAGACTCGCATATTGATGATAAATATGGAATTGATGTGGATGATATTTACCAGATAGAAGACATACTGTCCAAACAGTTAAAAAAGAAATATACTCTTCAGTTATTGCTTACTGATTCTGATGAAGAAGATGAGTGGCATTTAGGGTATACGAAATTTAGTTCTTTACTGAAATGAAAGTAATATTGAATTTCGAGGCAATAGTTGCTATTGGCTATTGGCTTTTAGTAACTACCTTTTAAGTGTCTTTATTATATATACTGTTAGTTATTTTTGAGTTCTCAAAAACAACTAACAGCTAAAGGCCAATAGACTAATGACGTATGAACTAACGACCAATCCCTTAATGACCCAATAAAAAAACATGAAAAAAAGACTCTTCCTAAAAAGCCTGGCCTTGGCCGGCATCAGCGCTCCTTTATCTGCAGGAGCTATGGATCAATGGTTAGCAAAATTTGTAGATAAATCTGCTGAATCAATTGCTAGTGATGATGATTTTTGGATGCGGATCAGGGGAGGATATCGGCTTAAACCGGATTATATAAACCTGGAAAGCGGGTATTATAATATTTTACCTACTGAGATACTGGAATATTATATTATGCAGATTCGTGAAGTGAATTACCAGGGCTCGTATTATATGCGAACGGTGCAATGGGATAATAAAAGAGCGATGGCAGCTAAAGTTGCCGCCTTAGCCGGTTGTTCTCCGGATGAACTGATTCTTACGCGTAATACAACTGAATCTTTGGATATGGTGATTGGTGGAATTCACTGGAACGCAGGTGATGAAGCCATTATGGCTGAACAGGATTATGGTTCTATGCTGGAAATGTTTAAACAGGTTTCAAAAAGATTTGGTGTAGTGAATAAGATTCTCTCTGTTCCCAATCATCCAGAATCTGATGAGGAGATCGTTAAACTGTATGCCGATGCCATTACCGATAAAACAAGATTGATTTTGGTTTCGCATATGATCAATATTACCGGTCAGATTCTTCCCATTCAAAAGATTTGTGATATGGCGCATAAAAAAGGGGTGGAAGTATTGGTGGATGGAGCACATGCCATAGCCCATATCCAATTCAATATTCCGGATCTTCATTGTGATTATTATGGTGCCAGTTTACACAAATGGCTGAGTACCCCTTTGGGAGTGGGTTTATTATATGTTAGAAGAGAAAGGATTGGTGGTATCTGGCCTTTATTGGCGGAAGGTGATAAGAGTACTATTGATATTTCAAGACTAAACCATATTGGTACACATCCTGTTCATACCGATCTTGCAATCAGCAGTTCCGTTGCTTTCTACCAAATGATAGGTGCAGAAAGAAAAGAAACCAGACTTAGATTTTTACAACAATACTGGACTTCAAAAGTGCGCAACCTGCCTAATGTAATCGTAAATACGCCGGTTGATCCAAAGAGGTCTTGTGGTATAGCGAATGTGGGCATTAAAGGAATGAAGCCGGGAGAAATGTCGGACCTTCTTTTAAAAAAATATAAAATATATACTGTAGCGATTGATGGAGCAAATGTTTATGGATGCAGGATAACTCCGAATATATTTACCTCTACTGCGGAGCTTGATGTATTGGTGAAAGCTTTAACAGAAATGGGGGCTTCTGTATAAATTCTCTGCGGTAAAATATATCGTTACAGATTTTTTACCGCAGAGAACATGAGAAAGAGAGGTTTCGCAGACTAGATTAGTGCAGGCTTCTACTTAAATAATACAGGCATAATACAGCCAGATAAATAAAGCCAGTCCAAACACTGCAACAACCATCCCGCTTACTCGTTTCTTTTTGATGAAGAGTAATAATACAATTCCTGTAATAGATACCAGTACCATGAATAAGGCGGAGATATCTATTACCCATAACCAGGCACCTCCTGTATCTCTCCCTTTGTGAAGGTCATTGATCAGTCCAACAAAACCTGTTGTTATAATAGAAAGTTCATATTCACCTGATTGCCGGTTTATAAAGGCATCTGCTGCATAGCCCGGTCCTTTGAAAGAAACTCCACATTGTGAATCATCAATTCGAAATTCGCTTACCGCACCTTTAATTTTATGCTGATTTCGAAAGTATTCAACTACTGCCAGTTTATTAATATGGGTAGTGTCTTTTGCATTTATCCATAAGGTATCCAGTTTACCTTTTATCTGCTGTGTTCTTTGTTCAGATGCAAACTTATCTGCATGATTGAGGGTGATACCCGTTACAGCAAAAAAAAGTACAATGGCAAAACTTACCATGGATACATAAATATGCAGCCAGCGGGAGACCCTGGAAATTTTTCTTTTCAATTCCTGTTTGAACTTTACCGCCTGTTTAGCTTTATCAGCTATGGAATCAGTTGTTTGTTTTCTTTCTGTAGTCAAGGGATGCTGATGCGATTTCGACATTGCCTGTCAGGTTAATTAATTTGGGTGATTCATTACATTCCAGTTCCTGCTTGATCAACTGATAAGTTCCATGTTCGCGGGCCGCTTCAATATACACTGTGTATTTGCCCGGCTTGACATAGTTTCCTTTATCATCTTTACCATCCCATTTGATCAGGTATTTACCTGGAGATCGGGTAGCACTGGTAGAAGAACTAAACTGGGTGTAATCAGTCATCATGGTCTGGCCAAATATACGATACCATTCGCGCAGATCATGCAACCACTTAGGTTTGTTATACCAAAGTGAAACAGTCCGTATAGGGTTTTTATCTTTATCCTCTACCCAAATAGCCACAAATGGACGATGAGAGAATTGTTCTGCGATAGTACTTACTTCCAGGTTAATTGCCAGCTCAAAACCGTTGTTCCATCCTTCTGCTGTTTTGACAAGTTTGACATTATTTGTAGCGGGTGCTTTTAATTCAGACCAACCTTTGCTTTCTATCCGTTCTCCATTTTTTGTAATCAGCAAATACTCCACATCAGGCATATTGGCTGCCAGCTGTATACTTTCGGATGGTGTTAATACATTAAAGCTGGTGGCCAGCGCACCTGCGTCAGTTGCATTGGGAGCAACTACTGTTGCACTGATCACTTCATCGGCAGGTAAACCTGTTCTGGGGTCTACAATATGTGAATACCATTGCCCATTGATCAATTCACCTCTTCTGTAATTACCGCTGGTTGCAACGGCCCGGTTACTTACCTGTAGTATATCGATGGGTGGATCGTTTTCCGCATCTGCTTTTGGATCGCTGATCTGAACGGATTCATTTACATTTCCGGAAATCACTATATCACCACCAATATTTACAACAATGGAATTCAGATTTGTTGAAGCCATTGCTG
>Ga0316220_1000903_pt1 | contig 37322 bp, 36 predicted proteins | sample TBH18005metaG_FD_203632 | JGI IMG/M metagenome (GOLD analysis project Ga0316220, IMG submission 203632) | Freshwater microbial communities from Trout Bog Lake, Wisconsin, USA - TBH18005 | ecosystem: Environmental > Aquatic > Freshwater > Lake > Hypolimnion/Profundal zone | place: USA: Wisconsin... | reverse complement strand
TCTCGGTTACAGCCCGCAGCGGGGATGCGCCCTCGACGCGCCTTGCCGGTGGCCCATTTTGAACGCAACAAAGGTCTAGGCTTTTATGGGACACACCACTAGTGGTGCCCCTTGCCGCCCAGCTTGCCTTTGATCAGCTTCTGGGCGTTGATCGAGTCAACGGATTCGGAGCCGGACTTGTGGTTTACGAACGCCTTCATTTGCGGCTTGAGATCCTTGAACTCAGCGGGTTGACCGTTGATCGTGATCTTCGCCTTTTCCGGCACCGTGTAGGTCACGCTCTTGCTCGGCCCCATGTAGATGGTGATGGTCTGGTTCTTTTCGTTGATCTTCTCGATCTGGTTCATGACCATTGCCGGGCCCGCGAAGGAGGTGGTCGCGGCGCCGGCAAGCAGTGAGAGAGCGAGGAGGGCGGAGGGAATTCGGTTTTTCATACGAGTAGTTCGCTTTGAGTTGATCGCTTTTAGCCAGCCCTGCACGGCATGGCAAGTGGAATCAGTGGCGTTCGGACAAGATTAGAGTATCTTTTGCCAACGTTGAGCCAAGAGATCCGCATTTTAAGATTGCCATCCGGCCAAGTTCGCGAGAGTTAAGACGGCTTGCTGCACAACCAAAAATGAAAAAACGAATTGGAGTCCTCACCACCGGGGGAGATTGCCCCGGGCTAAACGCTGTCATCCGCGGAGTTGTCCGCGCCGCCGAGAACCTCGATTTCGAGGTCATCGGCTTCCGGGACGGCTTCGAAGGGCTATTGCCCGAAGGGGGCAATTACATGGTGCTCAATGACGCGAATACCGCCGGAATCATGGCGCAGGGCGGAACGATCATCGGGACGACCAACAAAGGAAATTTCATTTCGAAGGTCGGCAAGGGGGACATCACCCAGATCAAGGCCGAAGTGATGGAGCGCGCCCGCAGCGTGATTCGCTGCCTGGGAATCGAGGGTCTGGTGGTCATTGGCGGCGACGGTTCGATGACGACTGCGCATCAGCTTTTCGAAGGCGGCTTCAATGTCGTCGGGGTGCCGAAGTCGATCGACAACGATCTCGAAGCCACGGCGCGGACCTTCGGGTTCGACTCGGCTGTGGCGTGCGTTTGCGACGCGCTGGACCGCCTGCACACGACCGCCAAGAGCCACCGCCGCGTGATGGTCGTGGAAGTGATGGGCCGTCATGCTGGGTGGATCGCGCTTCACGGCGGGTTCGCCGGCGGTGCGGACGTTATTTTGATTCCCGAGATCCCGTTCAACAGCGAGAAGGTCGCCGAGGCGGTCATGGCGCGCGAAAAGGCCGGGCATTACAGCTCGATGGTCGTCGTTGCCGAAGGGGCGCATCCAGTCGATGGCGATCAACTCCTGCGCCAGGGCGATACGGTCGGCGAGGTCCGTCTGGGGGGTATCGGTGAAGCCGTTGCCCGCGATATTGCGACGCGCACCGGCAAGGAGACGCGCACCTGTGTGCTGGGGCACCTGCAACGCGGCGGCGCTCCGACCACGCTGGATCGGATTCTGGGCACGCGCTTTGGAATCAAGGCCGTGGAACTGATTCACCAGGGAATCTTCGGCGCGATGGTCAGCTACCAGAATTACAATGTGCGCCACGTGCCGATGGCCGACGCGGTACATAAGTTGCGGTTGGTTGAGCCGGATTGCGAATTGGTCCGGGCTGCCTGTGCCGTCGGCGTTTCCTTTGGGAAATAGGGCAGGGGGACACGCCACTGGAAAGGCGCCAGTTCGAGCTTTCTCGATTGGCGCCTGTTAATTCGCAGCCACCGGTTCTCCGCGGACCTGGAAGTTCACCAACAGGAAACTCACCGGCCCGCGCATTGACGGAACCGACGGCCGGTCGCTCGTGAACGTGATCACGTTCGCTCCCGGACGCAGCGTCACCTTCTTTTGGAACGGGATTCCCTCGCTCGCTTTCACTGTGATCTCCTCAAGCAACTTGCCGCCCGCGGAAATGCGTACCCGGCGCGTGTCGAATCCCCCAAGCATGAACGCCAGTTCCCGTTCCACCGGCGACGAACCGGTATTGGTCAGCACCAACTCGCCGGAGTCGCGGCAAATGCGCTGCTGGCGCCCGGAAGGGTCGGACTCCACCTCGTTCCAGCCCTTCCCGAAGTAGGGGGCCGTCGGCGGCAGGGCCGGCGAAGCTGCCGGCTTCAGGAAAACGCACGCCAAATCCCCTGCGGGACTGTAAATGACCGACGCGCCCCGGCCATCCGCCGCGTCCAGGTACGTCTTCGCGCGGTCAGCGAATCCGTTCAGGTTGATGTAAACCGCGCCGAATCCGTAGGTTTCCAGCCGCTTCATCAGCTCCTCGGGCTGAAGCAGCGCCAGTTCATCCTGCCAGGCGCTTTGCGGACGGCCCTTGACCTCGCCAAACGAATAGCGCAGCGTTTTCGAAAACAGATACGGTCGGAAATGGTCGTAGGGCGCGACTCCCGGCGCCGGGCTCTCCGGAAAATTCATGATCGGCAGCTGGAACACCATCGAGTTCGGATGCAGCCGGGATTCGATCTTCTCGGTAAAAGAGCGGTCGGAGTTCACCACGCGTGCGATTTCGTCCTGGTCTTCGTTCATCGTCGCGGGGATCTGGTCGCCCAACGCAATCAGCAGAGCGCAGGCCACCACTGCGCGCAGCCGGATGCTCCAGTTCCCTGAGATCGCGCTCAACCGGCGCACGGCGAACATCAGCAGCAGCGCCTGGATGAAGATGTTGTATCGGGTGGTCGAACGGAACAGGAGCATCCCCAGCGAACCCGCCCAGCAGTTAAGGCCGCCGACGGTGGCGTAGATGATGATCCAGCCGATCAAAAGCGCTTCCCACGGCGGGCGCTTGTAGGGGACGCGGGTGGTGTTGCGGATCGATTCCCATGCCATCCAGACAAACGCGGCGATACCCGCCATCCCGATATAAGAGCCGCACGGCACTTCGCCCTTCAGCATCACCCGGTCAAAGAAGCGCGATCCCCAATGGGCCAGCGACGGCATCCAGTAAGACGGCGGCGCGATGAACATGTCGGAAAACCTGTAGGCGGAAAACTCCAGCCACTGGAAAATGCGGGAGACCGCCGCCGGATTGGGCCCGAGCGCATGGCTTGCCCAGAAGCTGTTGATGTTGATAAGAATGAATGCGGCCATGGCCGCGGCCGCCACCGCGGCGGCCCGAAACGCGCACAGCCATCGTCTCTTGTAAGCTTGGTACAGGAAGGCCAGGCCCAGAAACTGCACCAGCATGTTGGTGTAATAGACGTGGTTCAACCCCGTGAACACCGCGATACCGAGAGCCCAGCGGAATGCGAATTTCGGAACGGCGATGACAGGATCTTCCGCGCCCTCGCACTCCCCGTTCCGCAAGCCGCATTCCGCAATCGCCCAGCGGAAAACCAGGATCGCAAGGGGGATATGCACTACGTAAGCCACCGTGAGGTGATGCTCGCTGCGCGCGAAGAGATACGGCGCGAATCCAAAGAGCAACCCGCCCATGCACGACCATTCCCAGCGGCATTTCATCGCCCGGCAGGCAATGCAAAACCCAAGCACCGCCGACACGTGGGCGATGATTGCCAGCAGGTTGACCGCGGCAAAAACCCCGATCGCCCTGGCCAGGATTCCGGCGATCAAAATGTGAAACTGTTCCGTGCAGGGATAATCGTCCCAGACCGCCACGTGCGGCGCTCCTAGTTGAGGGTTCTGCTTGGACAGGAACGGGATGTAATGCCCCTCCGACGCCGCTTTTACTCCCGCAAAGATCGACTTGACGTCCGACGCCGGGCCATCCACGCCGTACTCGATCGGCAGCCTCCACTCCCTGAGAGTAAGCCTCTCGTTGAAGCCGCACGCGAGCAGGAAGGCGACAAAAGCCAGACTGGCCAGGATGACAACCGGGACGTTCTTCGGTTCGGAGAGTCTGGAGATAATCTGCTTGAGCTGCATCGGGGTAAATAAGTAGTGGCTGTTCAGGGATTGGCAAGCACTGCTTTGCATCGCAGTTCGGTCCGAACCGGATGCAGACAACTCTCGCCCGGAAAATTTTTCTTGCGTAGTGGAAACGATGCTGGCTTCATCTCCGAACTGTATGCAATCGAACGTTTTTTTCGCAGTTTCCCAGTTTTCGGCAGGAACACCCGCCGATAGGTTGGACGATGCGATCCGGAACTTCGTAACTTCGCGTCCGTTCTATTATCTTGGTGTCCCCTTGGTTTTCGTCATCTTGGGAATTCTCGCAAAATGGCTCGGGCGGCGCGACCACGAGACCGCGCTGCATCGAAATGAGCTTGCGGTGGGAACGTCCGTTTTTGTCATGACGACCGGCAAGGTCTTTTCCGATCTCTGCGGACCGAATCCGCATGTTGCCACTCTCTTCTTGTGGGCCTTTTGCCTGCTGGTTTGCGTCTATGGATCGAGTGGAGTCGACCGGCATCTGTCTTGGGTTCGTATAGATGGAGTTGTAACCAATGAAAAGCACTGGTGGTACGGAATAATCCTCCCGGATTTCGTTGCACTTTCCATTTTTGTGGTGTACCAATTAACGCGATTGAATTTCCCGTGAATACCGACTTTCCATCCGGCAATAAGATCGTATCCGAAGCCGAAAAGGCGACTCAGAGGCTAAACGGCCTGCGACTCGCGTCTCTGGTCATTCCAGCGGCAGGCGCGGCGATCGCACTCGCTACTGGTCCAATCTCTCTGCTCTTGGCTACGGCAACTGCGGCGGCATTGATGGCTGGAATTAGAATTTCGTCTCACAGGACGCGTGACAGACTACTCGGTCGCCTGAACCGACTCCGGGAGGAGCGTCGGTTGTCGAAGGAACAGGCTGACGAGATCGAGGTCATCGTTCAACGGATGGTTCGAGGTCAGGAACCTCCGGCTGAAGGGTACTCGGCAGCCAAGGCGTAACAGCGAGAAGTCGAGGCGGAACCGGATCGTGACCCCCTCATGTATCCAGCCAGCCGCATGTCAGTACCCCGGCGGCGCGAGGCGGTGTTTCCGCAGGAAATATTCCAGGGCCTCCACGACGCCCTCGCTGCATCGGCCCTCCGCAACGTATCCGCCGGCGTTGCGCACGGCGGTTTTCACCTCGTCGATCGCGTTTCCGGGGGCTGCGGGCCAGCGGGCAAACCGTCCGTCGAGCATCGAAAGGTCGTTGTGGTGATCGCCCGCGCTGAAGGTTTCATCGACGCCGATGCCCGTCAGCCTGCAAAGTTCGGCCAATGCTGCCCCCTTCGAATAGTGGGCGTGGCAAAACCGCAGATACAACGTGTTCCGCTGGTAATGAAAAAGAGAATCCTCGGTGCGTGCGGTGTGCAGAAACTCGACGACGCGGTCCATCTCCTCATCGTTGGCGGCGACGATTCCCACAGGGCGGTTATCTTCGAAAATCGGTTCCGCGTTGGTCTTCACGCGCAGGAAGTTCAGCACCTTGTCCACAAACGCCGCCTCAGTTTGGAAAAGCCGGTCATGAGCCTGGCTGCAACGCCGGTTCCAATCCCCGTAATCCTGCCAGTCGCCGAGGGCATTGCGGTGGAACACCTCGCGTTCGTTGGTCAGGATGTAGTCGGGTTCGATCGGAAATTCGAACTCGCGAAGCCCGTCGAGCGTCAGATCGAGACCGCGCCCGGTATTGACCGCCCAGTAGACACCGCACTGGCGCAGCTTGGAGAAAATCTCATGCAGCGCCGGTAAAACCGGCGGAACTGCGAAATGGTCCACCAGGGTGCCGTCGAAATCAGTGCTCAGCAGTCGGATCATCCTCCAAACATGGCTTGTTCCGCCGCGGGGAGCAAATCAGAATCCTGCGGAGGCGGGGTCAGGCATTACTTCTTAACCTTTTTCTTTTGACCCGGAGCGCAGGATGGCCTCAACTGACGGGCAATGGCACGAAAACCGTGCGTCGAGTATGAAGGTGCGATCTACCACGTGATGAGCCGTGACCCGCCCACGCGCATTTCGCTCTCCATTCCCTCCTTTGCAAAGCACCGGATTTCTGATCGAGTAGCGGCTATGCACATGCAGTTTCTCTCAGTTCTCGCGACTGTGGTGTCGATTGCCGGCCTCGGAACGGCCCGGGCCGAAGATGCGAGCGCGCCCGGCACGCTTCCCTCAACGCTTTCATCGCTCTCGCAGCCGGCGGGTTCCGGCACCGCGGCGGCCTCCTCGGCGGGATCGGGGACAGCTTCCGCCGCATCCGCAACGGAGCTTCCGCCGCCGCTTCCGTTAATGCCCGAGATGCTGCCGGGAGCCACGCCGGCACCTGCGGCCAGTCAATCCGGGTCGGCTGCTGTGCCACCCACCCACCACACTCCCGCGCCGGCAAAAGGCACCAGCGAGCAATTGCACAATTCGATCCGCATTCGTGAGCTGAAAACGCAGGTCCTGGATTCCGATCCGTCGATCGATGCCTGGCGGCAGGTCGCCAACCGCGCGCGCACGCCCAATGGACGGCGGGTGGCGATGCGCAACTATTACACCCTTCTCTTTACCCAAATCGAGAAACTCGACCCCTCGCTGACCGCCGCCGCCGAACTCCTCCTTTTCCAGCAGCTTTCCCCTTTGGAGCAGCCCGCGCTCAAACCGGCCAAGCTCATCGAGAACATCGCTGAATTGCCGGGCAGCCATGCCGCGGACCACGACCCCGCCAAGACTGCTCCAAAGCCGGCGGCTCAGGGCACGCCGCCGCCACCTCACCAAAGCCGCACCCCGCCGCAGATCTTGTCTCCGTCGCGTTCCCAGCGGTAAAGCGAACCGGGGGTCTTTTTCATTTCCTTGAAAAGCTCGGGAGCGTCGCGCTTTTGCAGGATCAGCTCGCGGACACCATCGTCCTGGCAGCACAGGATCCTGGCAAAGCCTTTGTAATGGCGCGGGACGCCGATGATCCGTGAATCGGATAGACCACTATCCAGATCACGAGGTCGCCGGTCCAGCACCAGGCAGCAAAACGGCACACTGCCGAGATCGATCTCCATCATGCGCGCGAACCGGCCCCATCCCGGATCCTGGAAAACCGCGGCGGGCGGGCGGGCAAAATGATGGCACCAATGGCGTTCGTTGCCGGGTTCGAGCATTCCACAACGACCGGCGTGCGGACAGGGCGCCACGGGGTGGAATGCGGCGAGCAGCCGTTCACGCACGGCGATGAGCGCCCGGCTGGCGGCGGCTGTGCCCGGTTCGACCCAGAGAACAGCTTGTGCGCGACCCGCCGCCGCCAGGAGTTGTTCCAGCCCGTTCGCTGTCAACTCGTTGACGACGTGGCTGACGACCAGCACAGACGCGGCGGTGTCGGGCGTGCCGGTCTCCACGCTCAGCCACGGAAACGTTTCCCGAGCGCGCCGCCCGGCAAAGTGCATGGCGTTTCGGGAGCGATCCCACAGGATCAGGCGGAGGTCGGAGTCCGTCGGCGCAAGTTCCCCGCCCTGCTGCGCGGCCCATGCGACGACCCGCCGCCCGGCTATCCCGGTTCCGCAGCCGTAGTCGAGAATTGTTCCCGCGGGGAGCGTCCAGCCGCGGTGCCCCAATTCCGCAAGGAGGGCGTCCCACTTCCAGCCGATCCGTTCGCCGAACGTGACGTCGTAACTGGCCAGCTCGGTGTGCGAACGCCAGTAGTCCGCCTTGTCGGCGCCGGTTTGGTCGAAGGTCAGGAAGCGCGCCCGCAGCCGGCGCAGCGCATCCCAATTGACCTCACGCCATGAGGAGCTCTTCGAGTCGGTGGTGTTGGATTCCATAAAAAAGCTTCAGGTCGGCGATACGCCGGTCGAACGATGCGGTTGGGTCGCTTTCCGGGGTCTCGGAGCGGCGGATCGCGGAAATCATGACGTTCTTCGCCGTGTGTTCCGGGGAGACAAACTCGCTGACCCGCACCCGGTACCCCGCCCGTTCCAGCAGCAGCGCACGGAGCGCGTCGGTAGCGATCTCCGCGTGGCGTTCGGCAAAGAGCCCGTGCCGCAAAATGTCCCGCAACGGACCGCGATCGCCCGCGGCGTCCACCTGCGGACGCAGTTCCTTGTGGCAGCAAGGCGCGGTCAGGATGACCGATGCTCCGGCGCGAATCGCGGCGGCCAGCGCGTCGTCGGTAGCGGTGTTGCAGGCGTGGAGAGCCACCAGAATATCGGCGCGCTCCGGCGGCGTTTCATGAATCGCCCCGCGCACAAAGCGAAGGCCGCCGAAACCGCACTGGGCGGCAACGCGGTTGCCCTGCGCGACCAGGTCTTCGCGAATTTCCACGCCGGTGATGTCGGCCTCGAAATTGTCGACGCGCCGCAGGTAATCGTAAGCGGCAAATGTCAGGTATCCCTTGCCTGCGCCCATGTCGAAGACGGTCAGCGGACGGCGCGCACCGTCCAATTGGCTTTCCCGGACGGCGGCGGCCAGCAAATCGACGAAGCGTTCGATCTGCCGGAATTTGTCGCGCATGCGTTCGCGCACTTTGCCGTCATGGTCGGTGACGCCCAAGGCAGCCAGCCACGGCGCCGATGAGTCCACCCATCGATCCCTGGGCCGGTCGTGTTCGAGCGAGGCTGGCTGGCGGTCCGCCTGAATGACGCGCAGTCGAGGTTTCGTACCCAGCTCAAGCTGCACTTCCTCCGTTTCGGTGACCAGGTGCGCGCTGAGGAATTCGGTTTCCAGCCGCGCCCCGGCCAGCGCCAGCGCTTCAGGAAAGGGGAGGTTCTTCGTATCGTCGCGGGTCCGGAACCGGCTCACCACGGCGCACCGGCGCTCGCCTCGAATCGTCACAGGGCGAAAAAGCAATTTGCGCAACGGCGACTGTTCGTCGACCGCATGCCCGAGGGTCAGCTTGACGAACGAACCGCTCTCCACGCCGGCCATGAGCCGGTTGAGAAAGTCCTCTTTTGGTGGAAATCTTCTCATAGCAGGCTGATGCGTTCTCGCTCGTTGACGCTGCCGCAACGCGGACAACGCGGGAGGGCTACGTCGCTGGCGTCCTCAAAGAGGAATGCGCAGATGGAACAGCGCACCCGGTGACGAACCGCAAATCGTTCCCGGCGTTGCCGTTTGACCTCGTACCAAATCCAGAGGCCGAACACGGCTGTCAGGAAGATAAAGAGGTAGGCGAAGATCAGGAGAGTCAGACTGGTGTGGAACATAGTTTAGCGCCTGCTTGCCAACGGTAGCGGCTCCTGCCTCCTCTTCCTGCATGTACGATCGAAAGAATTGGAGATCGTGCGCAAAAATATCGGGAGGCTGGAGCCCCCAAGACAGAGGCATTCCCAAGCTGGAGCCTGGGAACGAGCATCTCACTCGGCGCGGACGCCGTCTGTTTGGAGGAAGTAACTGGCGAGTTACTTAGCAGCGCTCTTGACGCTTTTCCTCTTCTCTGAGCTTTTTGGATTGGTCTCACGGTGTGCGCGAATACGCTTCAATGCCCCAGTCGATGGTTGCGAAGCCCCAGAGCAACGGCGACGGCGAATCGGTTCGCCTGAAAGCGTGTTGCCGAAGCAGGGTTTCCCCCGCCTTGTCCATCTCCCGTTCGCCGCAGCTTTCCTGAAGGAAACAGTAGCGCACTTCGCCACGGTCGTCGATCGATACCAGGAACTCGCTCGGGCGCAATATCGCCCGGCTTGTGGGCATCGACGGAAAAACCGCCGCGCCCGCGCCATCGCGCTTTTGAAGCTCTCCGCTGAAACAGATCGTCGTGCGGACTGCGGCGGACTGCGGCGAACCGCTCTTGGCGGGGACGCTCAGCAGCGATGGCAAATCCCGGGCCGGCGGAAAGATCGTTGTTTGCTCCGTGGTCTCGCTCACCGCCGGCAGGGCGTGCTCCGTGGCGTAGGATGGGACATAGCGGACGGTGCCGAGATTGGGCGGCGTGATTTCCTGCATACGCGCCGGCAGCGACGGATCTTGCGCTTCGGCCCATCGCAGCAGCACCTCGTTTTCAGGTGTATCCGCCAGGAACGTCACCTGGGCGGGCTGGGGCGTGATCGACCCCTTCGGCGGATATACCACCTGAAAGGCATAAAACGCCAGCGCATGGACGATGACCGACGCAAGGAACAGCAGCGGCAGGGTGAACGAGGCGCTGCGTTCCGGCCAGCGGAAGATCAACCGGCGGATGGCGAAGTGATCCCAGGGAGCGGGCGATGCGGCGCTCATTGGGAAGGACGCGCGGCGGCGATCGCCACCGAGTAGCCGCGTTGCAAACCGATGTTCATCACCCGCGAGACCAGGTCGAAGGGAACCGCGCGGTCCGCCCGCACCAGCAACGCGCGCTGGCGCACGCCGAAGCGTTTCAGGTCATGGTCGAACTCAGCCGGCGTCACCGGGTGGTCCTGAAAATAGATCACCGGCACGGCGCCCGCGGTGATCGTGACAATCTGGGCGTCCCGCTGCTGGCCCAGCGCAAACGAGGAAAGCGGCAGCGCCACGGAGATCCCCGGTTGAAGCACGAACGTGCTGCTGAGGGTCACCATCGCCAGCAGCAGAAAAAGCACCGTGACCAGCGGAGTCAGGTTAAACAACTCCGGGTTGTAGCGGACGGTCCGGTGCAGTTTCATAACCTGGAACTATTCAACGGGCATCAAGGCTTCCTGCCGGCGCGGCGCGAACTCGAACACCCCCTGGCCGGGATGCGTTCCGGACGCCAGGCCCGACGTTTCGCAGATCAGGTTGACGATCTCGATGCCACCCCGTTCCATGTCGTGCATGAGCGTGTTGACCCGCGAGGAAAGAAAGCTGTAGGCAAGGGAGGTGGGAATCGCCACCACCAGCCCGGCCGCCGTCGTCAGCAGGCTCTTGTAAATGCCGGCGGAGACTTCCGTCGCCGTCGCATACCCCGCATGGCCGGAAAGCGTCACGAACGCCTCGATCAAGCCCGTCACCGTTCCAAGCAGCCCGATCATAGGCGCCACGTAGGCGATGGACGCCAGGATCGGCAGGTGTCGTTCCAATTTCGGCACCTCCAACTGGCCCGCCTCCTGGACGATGTCCTTCAACTCCGCCCGGCTGGCGTCGTGGCGCACGATGGCGGCGTGAATGACGCGGGCGACCGGCCCCGGCGTCCCGGCGCACTCGTGGAGCGCCTCGGCAAAGTTCCGGCGCGCGATCAGGTTGGAGAGCCCGCGCAGGAACTCGCCCACGCGGATGGTTGCCCGGTGGGTGTAAATGAGCCGTTCCAGGAAGACGGTGGTGGTAATGATGCTCAGGAGCAACAGCAGCCACATCAGCGGCCCGCCCTTCTGCATGTAGTCGATCATGACAGAAGCTTATAGGCTGGTTCGCGGCGGAATGCAATGGGGGTGAAAACGGCTTCCCCGGAACACGCATCCGAGGCCCCCCCCTCTTCTATTCAAACTCCCGCTCCACCTGGTCGATATAGCGCGAGATCGGGTCATCGCGTTTGGGCGGCTGGGCGTTTTCCAGCGCGGCGGCGGCCTTGAGGTAATCGTCGAACGCGCCACTGCGCTCCGGCATCTGCGTCGCTTCAAACCAGTTGAGGTAGTCGGCGATCTTGTCCATTCGCGCGACCACCATTGCCCGGTAGGCGGAGGCGTCCCGCAGGGACGCCTCGGCGCGTCCAGCGCTCCCGCGTGCCAGCGAAGCGGTCGTCTGCTGGTATTGCACCACCACAGGGCGCAACAGCGGATGCGCTTTCAGTTGAAGCGTCGCAAAGTCGTTTGCCCGCGAAAGGAGCGCCGCGCGAGCGGTGCGATATTTGAGATAATGCTTGTAGTCCGCCAGCGCGAACTCGGACTTGGCGCCCTTCTTTTCGTCGGTGACAACCTGGAGGCTCAGCAGCGGCGCGATGCACGCCTCGGTTTCGGCGATGCTCAAACCCAGGAAACGGTTGGACGCCGACGAGTGCGCCAGGCCCAGCGTCCACCATTTTTGCAGCGAGACTTCCGAAGCGCCGAGCGCCTGGAAATGTTTCAGCAGCAGGCCGATGGGGTCGCCGCCGGAATCGGGCAGGCCGCGCACCATTTGCGCCAGGTTGGATTTTCCGCCCGGCAACACCACGAGCATCCCCACCAAGCTCGATGCGCAGGCGTCGTACACCGCCCGCGAGGTGTTGTCCATCACGTCCACGTTGCTGGACAGGAAGTCCCGGATTTTCGGGAGCCGCCCGGTGTCGATGAGTTGCTGAAAGAGGGCCGCATTGCGCTCGCTCTCGGTGGCATGGGCCTGAAAACGTTCCGCGAGGCCTTCCACCAGCCACGCCGGAGGCGACGCGTAATGTTCCCCGTCCCCCGGCGGATGGGTGCGGTAGGCAAGTTCCAGCAGCAGCGCCCGGATGATCTGCTGCGGAAAGCGCACCTGCTTGAATTGATCTTCGCGCAGGGCGACATCGATCTCCAGCTTGCTGCCCCCCTCGGTGTTGATGAGTTGCGTCTGGCAGAGGGGCACGCCGGTGGCGGTGGTGGGCAGCCGGGCAAGATTGATTACGATGGGCAGCTTCCAGTGATCGCCCAGGCCCAACTCGTCGAGCACGGCGCTCTTGAGGGTCTCGACATATCCGGTGACGGCCATCCGCAGACCGATGTCCGGGCAGTAGATCACGAACTGCTGGCTGCGGCTCACGCTGCGCTGGGCGCAATCGAGCGCATTGAGCAGGAACGGAGTCGTCCAGAAGCATGCGATCCAAATCAACCGCACAACGGTCCACCGGATGCGGCTGCGGCAAAGCGAGCGTGACGCAAAAGCCATTTTGGTCACACCATTAGTGACTGTGCGAAGGAGCCAGGGTCGCCGGGACCAGGGAAGGGACTTTGCCCAATGCGTTGGTAGATTTTCCCAACGCGGATGCCGGCGCCATCGGCTGAGCTGCCCCGGTTCCCGAATGGGACGCCGAAGACGGGCCGGCCGCCGAAAAAACGATCTCGTCGCGGCGGATGTCAATCGATCCTACGTGATCCAGCAGCCGGTGCTCGCGATTGAGGGAATTCCAAAGAGGCTCGAAAACGTACCCGGCGTACTCGACGACCTGGGCGGGCAGATGAAGCCGTCCGATGCTCGCGCCAAGCGGAGTTGCCACGACTCCCTGCTCGACCTCCCCTTTCGCGTTGCGGATGGAGTCAATATGCAAACCATAGCGAGCCGAAAAATAGAGCGGGTAATCCAGCAGCGCGGTTTGCATCGTGATCTGGATTTGGCCGGACGCCAGACGGACAAAGGTGCGTTGAAAAGCGGTCGCGCTTTGGAAAATATTGCCGTCGTACTTCAGGCGGACTTTGCTGTTGAGGTAGGCATTGATTTCGGCCTCTTTCATGCTGATACGCACCCCCGCGGGCGCCATCGCCAGATTCTCCAAGGCCAGATCCAATTGCAAAATGTCGAGAAACTCGCCTTTTTTCGGCATCGGCGGAACGCCCGGCGGCGGCAGGACGAGGTCCAAAATGAGTGCCATGATCGCTCCCGCGGCCACGGCTTGAGCGAGGGCTTTTAACAGGATCCGCGGCAGGCCGGCGGTCGGGCTCATGGCCTTCTTGATTCGCCGCTGTTTTTGCTCGGGCGTTTCTTTTTGTTGCTTGACGGTCAAGAGGACGGAACGATCCAGCTTGGCGCCGCAGTTGTGGCAGTAAACGCGCTCGCCTTCATTGACGTGACCGCATTCTTTGCAGGCAATCGTAGGAAGAGGTGGCATGGCCGTAATTGTTTGTTATTGAGAGGAACTAGATGTCGGAGGAGGGCTTGCCGGCTTGGCGGGACTCGTTGCCGGCGCGGTTTCGCCCCCGGAAGATTTGGCCGGCTGCGCGGTCGATTCGCTCGCTTTGCTTTTTTCGCTCTTGGCTGCTTCCTTGTAACCGGCCGAGCGGTAGTCGGTGGAATAAAAACCCGATCCCTTGAAGATGATGCCCGCGCCGGTCCCGAGCAAACGCTTCACCGTTCCCTGGCCCCACACAGCCTGTGGACAGAGATCCCGAGGGCAGACTTTCAGGCGATCGTCTTTCATCGATTGAAAAACCTCGAAGGTGGCATTGCATTTCTCGCACTGATATTCGTAAGTGGGCATAATCTAGGTGCAAGCTCTTTTAGCAGATTTCGCCGTTGGAGCAACGGACATTCTTTTTCCGCGACCAACCGGCGGGCTCCCGACGGGTGCAGAGGCATTTTCAGACATCCTGACCTCTTCTGGAAAGAACGGCCGAATTGAAGAATGAAAATGAGCCCAACGCCTGCGCGGTCCGAAATGGATGACCCAAAAACGGCAGAGGAGGCTCGTGGACTGCGGTGAAGTGCCCTTTCCATTACCCACAAACTGGAAGCCGAGCACAGAAACCGGAGCGGCCCATATTATTTGTCATCCTGAGCTTGCGAAGGATCTCACGGCAGGCCAGCCGGCGTTATCTCACCATTCACCGTTCTCGGAGCTGACAGCGCCGCTCAATGAGCCGTCCGTCCCGAGTACGTGCCGACTGAAACGAACGTCGCGATCGCCTCGTGAGATCCTTCGCAAGCTCAGGATGACAACGTTCGGGGCTCCGTTCTCACTCCTGCGCCCGATTTGCAAACTTGTGGGTAATGGAAAGGAATCTCCACCGCTTTCGAAGCGATTGGTCTCAGGAATTACCCAAAGCGTTTCCTGCGCCCATCGACTCGTCGCTGTGGAGGCAAACAGGCCTCGTCGCAGTCCTATAAGACGCTGGCGCGACCACAACGCGCCACGGCTTCGCCGCTCCGAATGGTCTCACGACCATTCCAGGTAGAGGTCAGGAGGTCTGATTTTAATGGATGGGCGCCGCCTTCGCATGCCGCACTATGCCTCGCAGAAATGGATTTCGGCAGTGCTTCCCCGGTGTCTTTGTGCCTGCGTGAGAGATTTTCCATGGGAGGGCGTTTGGTTGACGCTCCGCCGCGCCATCCCAAGACGGCACAGGACTGCCGCAGTCCAAGACGCTGGCGCGTTCCTCAGAACTCCCAACGCATTCCGCGGGAGTTTCCTCCAAAATCCTGTCCAAACAGTATTGGGCGAGACGCCGACGCTCGCTTGCCCTGGGCTGGATTCCCCCGGCGCTTTCAGCGCGACAAAAATTATCTGTGAAACATCTGCGTAATCTGCGGTTTATCCGCCGTCTTGCTCCTCTTCCACCTCCGCCTTGTTGATGGCGTCGATCAGGGCGCGCACCCGGCCGAATTGGCGCCGGTGGGGAATGAGCACGAGTCGGGGCAGGGCGGCGAGGTGCGGCTGGTTGGCTTCTTCGGGCAGGGCGGCGGAGCTTTCGATCGCCCCGGTTGCTAGCAGTTCGGCAAAATCCTGGTTGAGCTTCTCAATGGCGGACGGGGGCAGCGCGCGCCGGAGGCGGATCACCATCCGTTTGCCCACCCACCGGTACGACTCGAAGTTGCGGTAGAATTGCAGGATATGGGCGACGGCATCGTCTACGCTGGAGGTGGAGTAGAGCAGGTTAAAGTCTTCCGGGCTGACGAGGCCGCGGGCCAGGAGCTGGCTGCCCAGCAGATCCAGCACCGCGCTCCAGTAGCCGCCGCCCGGTTTATCCACCAGCACCATGGGGAGAATGCGGCCTTTGCCCGTTTGCATCAGGGTCAGGACTTCGAACCCTTCGTCCAGCGTGCCGAAACCGCCGGGAAACAACGCCACCGCGTGGGTTTCCTTCACGAAATTCAGTTTTCGGGTGAAGAAATAGTTGAAGTTGATCAGCTTCGAGTCGCCATCGATGGTCTCGTTGGCCCGCTGCTCGAACGGCAGCCGGATGTTGAGCCCGAACGAATCTTCGCGCCCCGCCCCGGTCTGGGCCGCACCCATGATCCCGTTGCCGCCGCCGGTGATGATCATGTACCCCTGCTCGCGCATCTTGCAGCCGAACTCGCGGGCTTCCGCCCATTCCGGAGCGTCTGCCGGTGTCCTGGCGGAACCGAAAACAACCACCTTGGGCCGGTTGGAGTAAGGCAGAAATACGCGAGATGCGTACCGCAGCTCTTTGAGCGCACGATTGAAGAGCTTCAGATCCGCAACGTTCAGATTGTCCCGCCCGATCTTGAGCGCGGTGACAACCATCTCCTGCACCAGCGAGGCCGATGCCGGATCGCACCCCCAGTCGTGGACGAGGTCGCGGATTCGTTCGTCGATCCGCGTGTCTCCGATGGAGCGCGCTTCAGTGGGGAGCCCGTGAATGGCCCCGGCGGTAAAGTCAGCCATGGCAGTGAATGAGGGATTCGCTTTTCAGTTTGGACTTTCGGCTATTTCACACGCAAAGTCTCGGAAAATCCATGATCATTGTACTCAAGCCCAACACGCCGCGCGAACAAATCGACGAGGTAATCGCGGAAGTCGCCAAACTCGGATACGACCCCAAGCCGATTTTTGGCACCGAACAAACCGTGATCGCCGCCATCGGGGACGAGCGGACCCATCACACGCTGGAAAGTCTGAACGTGCTGCCGCAGGTGCAGCAAGTCATGCCGGTGCAGCGGCGCTACAAGCTTGTCAGCCGGGAGTCGCATCCGGCGGACTCCGTGGTCGATGTGGACGGCGTCAAGGTGGGCGGTTCGAATTTTACGGTGATGGCGGGGCCGTGCTCGGTGGAAGATGAGGAGCAACTCCTCCGCACCGCGCGCGCGGTCAAGGCCGCCGGGGCGACGATCCTGCGCGGGGGCGCATACAAGCCGCGCACGTCCCCCTATGAATTCCAGGGGCTGGGGAAAGAAGGCCTGCGCCTGCTGGAACTGGCCAAACGGGAGACCGGGCTCAAGATTGTGACCGAGGTGCTCAGCGAACGGGACGTCGAGCACGTCGCCGCGGCGGCGGATATCCTGCAAATCGGCGCCCGCAACGCGCAGAACTTTCAGTTGCTCATCGAAGCCGCGCGGTCGGGCAGGCCGATCCTGCTCAAGCGCGGACTGAGCCAGAAAATCGAGGAGTGGCTGCTTTCGGCCGAGTACATCATGGCCAACGGGAACCCGAACGTGATGCTCTGCGAACGCGGCATCCGCACGTTCGAGACGTTCACCCGCAACACGCTCGACATGGGCGCGGCGGCGGCGGCCAAGATGGAGTCTCACCTCCCGGTGATCGTCGATCCCAGCCAGGGATGCGGCGTGGCGCGCCTGGTGCGGATGCTCTGCCGCGGGGCGGTTGCGGTGGGCGTGGACGGGCTGATTATCGAAGTGCATCCAAATCCCGCCGAAGCCCTCAGCGACGGCCAGCAGCAAGTGGATTTCCAGGCATTCCGGCAGTTGATGGAAGAACTGCCGCCGTTCGTAGCCGCCGCGGGCCGGACAATGGTGCGGTAGCGCGGTCTTTTCAGTACCCACAAGTCCGTCGAGCCGGGTTTCAGCGCCAAAGGCGCGACACCATAGGAGCCTAGGGCAACGCCCCACTGCCATTAAGTTAAGCTTGGAGGCTCTCGTAACGCGCGCTCGTTCCCAGGCTCCTGCCTGGGAATGCAGTATTCCCGGAGGCTCCAGCCTCCTGCCTGGCCTCCAAAAGCACGGCGCACCGGAGAGGAACGGGAGGCTGGAGCCTCCAAGAAAGGGGCGTTCCCAGGCTGGAGCCTGGGAACGAGCGCGCGAAAAAAACCTGCTGCGCATGGTGAAAACGACGGGAATCGGGTTGCGACGATAGGGACGGCACGGGTTGCCATCCGTTCCGACCGAGCACGGGCGTCGTCGGGACGCCGCTGCCACTTTGAAACGGGCGGAGGACAAATTTCATCTATTATTTGGCCCGCCGATTCTTGCGAGAACGCTGGAGACCGGGTTCTGGGGAGCGCACGCGCCCTCGCGTGCGGCCTTTGGCGCCCCGGCCAAAGGCATCGTCGCTCAAGAAGCTCGCATTCAACCGATTGACCACGGATTACACGAATGAACACGGATAGGTTTCATCCGTGCCAATCCGTGAAATCCGTGGGTTCGATGAAGGATCTCCCGGTGATTGCGATCCGCCGGAAGAGATTTGTCCCGATGCCCCTTTGAAATCCTTGCTGAGAAACCGATTGTCATCCTGGCGGAATCCCCTGTAGGATGGCTTCCTCATGTCACTGGTCGATAAAGTCAAACTTGCAGGGGTTGTCGGCGCCGGCGGCGGCGGTTTCCCCGCCCACGTCAAGCTGGCGGCGAAGGCCGATACCGTCATTGCCAACGGCGCCGAATGCGAACCGTTGCTCCACAAGGACGCCGCGGTGATGGAGCAGTATCCGGCGCAGGTGGTCAAGGGGGTGCAACTGGCCATGCAAGCGCTCGGGGCAAAAGACGGCGTCATCGGCGTCAAGGCCAAGAACAAGCACGCCGTCGAGGCGATCCGCGAAGCGTGCAAGGGAACTCCGGTGCGCGTCCATTTGCTGGGGGATTATTATCCGGCCGGGGACGAATACGATCTGGTGCATGAAGTCACCGGGCGGTTGATTCCGCCCGCGGGCATTCCCTTGCAAGCCGGCGTGGTGGTCAACAACGTCGAGACCCTTATCAACATCGCCGCGGCGGATGAAGGGCGCCCGGTCACGATGAAGACCGTCACCATCGGCGGCGCGGTGCGCGAACCCGTTACGCTGACGGTTCCGATCGGCACCAGCTACCGCGAATGCATCGAAGCGGCTGGCGGGCTCTCCGTTGCCGACCCGGTTTTCTGCTACGGCGGCCTCATGATGGGCGAGACGACCGCCGATCCCGACCGCGTCGTCGTAAAGACTTCCACCGGCGTCATCGTACTGCCGGCGGATCACCGCATCGCGGAGCGCAAGCTCAAGCCCGCGGCCATCCAGGCGAAGATCGGCAAATCCGCCTGCGACCAGTGCCGGGCCTGCACCGAATTTTGCCCGCGATTTCTGCTCGGCTACGCCGTCGAACCGCATCAGGTCATGCGCAGCCTGGCCTTCACCGCCACCGGCAACGACATCTGGCACGGATGGGCGGCCCTCTGCTGTTCGTGCGGTCTTTGCACGCTGTACGCCTGCCCGGAGGATCTCTTTCCGAAGGAAGCCTGCGACAGCGCCAAGGTCGCCATGCGCAAGGCTAACGTCAAATGGAGCGGTCCGACCAAAATCAAGCCCCACCCCATGCGCGACGGCCGGCGCGTCCCGATCAAGTCGCTCGCCCGCAAGCTCAACATCCTTTCCTATGAACACCCGGCGCCGCTGCGTGCCGAGCCGCTCTTTCCAAAAGAGGTGGCCCTGCCGCTGAAACAAAGCGCCGGCAGCCCGTGTGCTCCTATCGTCAAGGCGGGGGACACAGTGAAAGCCGGCCAGGTCATAGCCGAGCCGCCCGCCAATGCATTGGGCGCGCTGCTGCACGCTCCGTTTGCCGGAACCATCTCCGCCATCGCGGGGGAACGCATCATCCTCACCAGAAAATAATGAAAGAGACATCCGTTGGTCTGATCGAACTCTCCAGTATTGCCGCCGGTTTTGCCGTCGCGGACACCATGCTCAAAGCCGGAGACGTGCGCCTGCTGCTTTCGCGTTCGATTTGCTCGGGCAAATACATGGTGCTCATCGGCGGGAACGCCGCTGGGGTGGAAGCCGCCGTCGCCGCCGGGATCGAAGCGGCGAACGGGTGCCTGATCGATTTCTCCGTCGCCACCAGCCTGCACCCCGACGTGTTCACCGCCCTGGGCCGCACCCAGCCCGCGGAACCGACCGGCGCGCTCGGCATTATCGAAGGCTTTAATGTGGCTAGCATCATTGTTGCGGCGGACGCCGCCGCGAAATCGTCCGACGTCACGCTGCTGGAAATTCGGCTGGCGATGGCGCTCGGAGGCAAGGCGTTCTTCACGCTCACCGGCGACGTCTCTTCGGTGCAAGCCGCCGTCGCCGCCGCCCGCCGCGTTCTCACTGAAGCGGGGATGCTGGTCAACGCCATCGTGATTTCCCGCCCGCACCCAGACGTCTATCGCGAAGTAGTGTGAACACAAAACCGCCAGAGCCACGGGTGTTAAAGCCCGCGCGAATCCGCACGGCAGGAGAAGAGATCGCCAACGCCATCAGCCACGGTGCGGGCGCGCTTGCCGCCGCGGTGGGAACGCCGTTTCTGGTGTTTGCGGCGGTGCGGCACGGCAGTTCGGCCGAGGTCGTGGGCGTCTCGGTGTTCGCCTTTACGGCCATCCTGCTCTATCTGGCCTCGTCGGTTTATCACGCCCTGCCCGACGGCAGGATGAAGGACCTGTTTGAAGTGATTGATCACAGCGCGATTTACCTGCTCATCGCCGGGACTTACACGCCGTTCACGCTCGGCCCGCTGCACGGTGCGCTGGGCTGGACCTTGTTCGGCGTCATTTGGGCGCTGGCCGCCATCGGCGTCACCATGAAGATCATCCACGGCATCCAGCGCCCGGTTCTCTCCACGCTGCTCTACATCGGGATGGGCTGGCTGGTGCTCGTCGCCGCGCGATCGCTCTGGCTTAACCTGCCCACGCCGGGTCTCGTCTGGCTGGCCGCCGGCGGGCTTGCGTATACCGGCGGCACCGTCTTCTACCTGGCGCGACGGCTTCCCTACGGCCACACCGCCTGGCACCTGTTCGTCCTCGCCGGCACCACCTGCCACTATTTCGCGGTGCTCTGGTATGCGGTGTAGGTGAAAGACGCTGGCGCGATCCTCGAAAGCCCCATGGCGGTTCGAACACGCAACCCGGCATGCGACAAAACGTTTCCTCCAGTCCAAGTTCTCCGGCGAATCCGGCCATGGTCCTCGTCGTCGACGATCACCCGCTGATCCGGTGCGGTCTCGTCCAAATGATCGAGAGCGCGCCGGACCTGGCCCTTTACGGCGAGGCCGCCACGACCGAAGAACTCACCCTGGCTGTGGACAGCGATCCGCCGCCCGACCTGATCATCCTCGACCTGATGCTCGGCAACGCCGACGGGCTCGATGAGATCAAACGCATCCGGGCGTTTCGTCCGGGCCTGCCTGTCCTCATCGTCTCCCTGCATGACGAACTGGTCTACGCCGAACGCGCGCTGCGGGCGGGCGCCGCCGGGTTCATCATGAAAAAAGAACCGATGACGGAGGTGCTGAGTGCCGCACGGGCGGTGCTGCGGGGCAGCATCTATCTGAGCGGTCGCATGAAGGTCTTGCTGGCCGAGAACGGAATCGTCTCCGACCCGTGCCAGTTTCTGGTGCCGGAAGCCGACCCGCCGCTGACCGACCGCGAGCTGCACGTTTACCGGTTGGTTGGAGCAGGCCTTTCCACGAAGCAAGTCGCCACCCAGCTGAAAATCAGCGTGAAGACAGTGGAAACCTACCGCGAACACCTCAAATTGAAGCTGAGCGTGCGCAATGCCGGCGAACTGGTGCAGTCGGCGAAGCGATGGGTGGCCCGGGTGTGAGTAGCGCTCGTTGCCTCCAGAACGCGCCACGCGCTCAACTCCGGCAACCGGTCCGATTTTTCCTTGGGAGGTACTTATGTTGTCTTGGGCATTTACATTCTTGATTATCGCGATCATCGCAGCGGTGCTTGGGTTCACGGGGGTGGCGGGGACGGCGGCTGCCATCGCGAAGTTCCTGTTCGGACTGTTCCTGGTGGCCTGTCTGGTGCTGTTCGCGCTGGCGCTGTTTACGAGGAAGGCTTTATAGCGGGCCGTCATCCTCCGGCGTTGAAGCCCGGCGGCGATTATGCTTTGCTGCACCGATGCCGCCCCTCTCTTCAGCGCCCCCTGGCCGGTCCGCTTCGCCGCTACCCGCGGTCGGACGCTCTGATGCCGCCAATGGTTCACTGAGAGCGGTCACCATCTACACCGACGGCGGCTGCATTGGGAACCCGGGCCGGGGCGGCTGGGCGGCGGTGCTGCTCTGGAACGGGCGCACCAAGGAACTCAGCGGCGGCGAACCGATGACCACCAACAACCGCATGGAACTGATGGCGGCCATCGAAGCGCTGAGGGCGCTAAAGGAACGATGCGAGGTTTGCTTGTTCACCGACTCCGAATACGTGCGCAAAGGAATCAGCCTGTGGCTGCCGGGATGGAAAGCGCGCGGCTGGCAAACCAGCACCAAGACGCCGGTCAAAAACGCTGACTTGTGGCGGGTTCTGGAAACGGTTGCTTCGGAGCACAAGGTGGAATGGTGCTGGGTCAAGGGTCACGCCGGTCATAAGCACAACGAGCGTTGCGATCAGTTGGCGCGCGAAGCCCTTCTGCGGACCCCCAGTCATTAGGCTCTGGGGAGCGCACGCGCCCTCGCGTGCGGCCTTTGGCGCCCCGTGTCGCCAAAGACCGGTGCATCCTTGCCGGGCGCGGGACAAATTTCTTCCGGCGGATCGCAATCACCGGGAAGCCTGTATATACCGGGGTATATACACGGATTAAGAAAACGGTGTCGGCCTGGAATGGCACTAACTTAAGGAGGTTTTGGGACGAATTTTGGCTCTGTTGGCAGTCAGCGCCCGGACCGGGGATTCCGGGGAGCGCAGGCGTCTCGCCTGTGGCCCTTGGCGCCCCCGCCAAGGGTGCCTTTGAGAGGACAAACGCGCTCTGGTTCCCAGGATGGCGTCGGCGAGGGCGCCGACGCGAACTTTTGTTCCGTTGCCCGCGATTATCCACGAAGATGCCTTTGGCGGGGCGCCAAAGGCCGCACGCGAGGACGCGTGCGCTCCCCAGAGCCCGGTCTCCGACGTTCTCGCAAGAATCGGCGGGCCAAATAGTAGAAGAGATTTGTCCTGCGCCCGGGGTCATCGAGCTTCAGATTTTGAGTTGGACGCTGGGGCGTTTCGGGTGTCAAATAACCTTTTCCTTTTTCTGTCGCCTCCTCGCCGTGAACTTCCTCTACATCTTCTGTGCCTCCGCTGCGTTAATTCTCATTCAGTGTTTGTTGGGCGGTACCCGGATGCTGTTCAGCTTCCCGGCCTATGCGCTCATTGGGGCGGCTGCGGCTCTTTCGGTCGTCTCGCTTCGGCGGCCGGGCTCGACGCCTTCGCTGGGCGCGGTCTTCACCGCAATCGCTCTGGCGACTTATGCGATGGTGCGGGCGAGTTTTTCGCCCGTGGCTTACTTGGCGTGGCCGGACTTGGCGATGGCGGCTGCGTGCCTTTGCCTTTATCTGCTGAGTGCGCTTTTTATTACCGAACCGCGCTATCGCCTTTGGATTGTGGGGGTGTTGCTGGCGATCGCCGCGGTGGAGATTGGCGTCGGGGTCATTCAGTTCGGAAGGGATCAGCAGTTCATGCTTTTCGGGTTCATTCGGCCCGGCACGGAAACGAGGGCCGGCGGCATGTTTATCAGCGGCAATCATTTGGCCGGTTATCTGGAGGCGGTGGCGCTGCTGGGGTTGGCCCTCGTCATCTGGGGACGCTGGCCGCTGACTATGAAGATGCTGGCGGGATATCTGACCGCGATGTGCTATCTGGGCGTGGTCATCAGCGGCAGCCGCGGCGGCTGCATCAGCAGTGCTTTCTCGCTGCTGATTTTCTCCGGTTTGTGCATTCGTGTCGTGCATATCGTCAACCCGAGAAAAACCCTCCTGGTGCTCGTGCTCGGCATCCTGGCGGTGGTGACCGTCGTGGGTATCGGCGGTATTTTCGCTTATAATTCGCGGGTGGTTGCCCGGCGCCTCAACCAGAATGCGGCAAAGGACATCCGTGTTTACAACTGGGCCGCGGCGCTCGATCAGTTCCGCCTGGCGCCCTGGTTTGGAACCGGGGCGGGGACTCACTTGTATTACGGGCGGGAGTTTCGGCGCCCGCAATTGCAGGCAGACCCGGTGCATGCCCACGGGGATTACTTGGAGCTGCTGGCAGAATACGGGGTGGCGGGCGAGCTGCTGGCCTTGGTTTTTCTGTTTGCTCATCTCCGCAGCGGCCTGGCCGGCATGAACGAGATCGCGGCGCGCAGACTGCGCAACCCGATCGGGCGTCCGCGAAGCGATGCTCTTGCGCTCACCCTTGGGTCGCTCGGGGCGGTCGCGGCGTTGATGGCGCACTCCGTGGTCGACTTTAATATGCACATCCCCGGAAACGCCCTGGTGTTTTCGTTTTTGTTCGGGATTTTGGCCAATCCCGGCGCCGAGCGGGCAACGGAACCGCCAAAGTGGCTTTCAGCCGTTGTATTATTGCGGATGCTGGCGTTTCCCTTGGGGGTGGCCGTGGTGGCGCTCGTCGTGCCGCGGATCAAAGGAGAGTGGCTTTCCGAACAGGCGCGGGTGGCTTTGCGGGAGAATAATTACTCCCAGTGCCTGCCCCTGGCGAAACAGGCGATTGCTGCCCAACCGCTCAATTTCCACAACTATTTCTACTTCGGCGAGGCGAATCGGGCGATGGCGTTGAACCTGGGGATGCCCGGCGTGCGCCCGTTGTATTTTCAGAAAGCGGCGAATTCTTTCCGAGAGGGTCTCAAAGTGTTCCCGCAGGATGAGTCGCTCATGGTGCGCTACGCCCAGGCGTTGGACGGGGTCGGCCAGTATGGCGATGCCGAAAGGGCATACCGGAACGCGATTGAACTGGATCCGAACCTCGGTGTCCTTTACGCCTACTATGCGGCGCATCTTCACTTCCTCGGGGCTTACGAAGAGGAGAAGAAGAGCCGCGAAAAGGCGGCATCGCTTGCCAACCAGGATGTCTCTTCGACGGGGATGGATGAAGTCGATTCCCTGCTCGACAAGCGCCCCAGGCGGTAGCGCCCCTGACTCATCCGGTCAACTTCCCCAGATTCAACTGAAGAAATGGGTTGAAGATGGCGGCGGACAGGATTAAACTTCCCTAACAGATCGAAAATTTTTTCTTCTAACACCCGCAGTTCTCATGATTCCTACAATGAATTCCGCAAGACTCCGTCGTTGCCTCTGCCTTTTTCTGGCGTTGGCACTGTCCTTTATTGCCTCCTCCAGCCACGCTGCTTTCACCAATTCGTACGTGAAAGCGATTGATTCGCAGTTGAAGAAGAACCATGCCGGCAATATCGCCACTGCCTCGACGGCCCAACTGGACAAGGCGTTGAAGCAGGTGCTTGCGTCCAGTGCCACCGCCAAGAGTCACGCTTCCAATTACGTGCAAGCCATTCTCGGCAACCGCGCCGACGCCGCTTCGATCGACGCCTCAGTTTCGCTGGCGGCGATGAACGCCGCGGGCCCGACGAGTGCGGCAGGGCTTGCCGTCGTCCGCCTCGCATTGAGTTATGCGCCTGACAAGGCGGCATTGCTGCATGCGATGGCCGCTCATCAGAGAGATGTCGTTCTCGACGCGCTGGCCGAAGCGGCTGTTCAGAGCAGTTCGCATAATTCGACCCAAGCGCGTGCGTTGCTGGTGGCAATTCTCAATGCTCCCGGAATTACCCTGAAACAAGCGGCCGCGTTCGCCGCATCTGCGATTCGGGGCGCGCCCGGCGCCACCATGGCCAAAACAGTGGCCGAAGTGGTGGCAGCCACCCGATTTGTTTCCAACCAGGCGACGTTTGCACAGCAACTTGCCGCCAGCGTTTCAAGCGGGTTTGCGTCGTCCATCGCGATCGGGGTGGCCCACTCTGCTCCTGTTGGCAGCTATGCTCGCATCGTCGGAGCCGTGGTTGCCGCTTCCCCGGAGACGATCGCCAATGCGCCAGCCATCGCCGGCGCCATGGTGGGAGCGATGCAATTGGAATTTGCTAATTCCATCGTGACCGAGATTTGTAAACAGATCAGTGGAAACGCTTCCTTCGCTTCGCTGGCTCCGGCGATCGCCTATCAAGTGGCATTGAAGGTGGACGCCAAGGTGGACCGCTCCGTCACCGCTCGTTCTCAAGAAGTCGCCAGCGAAGCGTTTGCTTTGATCAATGCGCTGCAGCCCTCCAATCTCGCCTCGAAGGCCGACGTCTGTGCAGTCGTAACCCAGATCGCGAGGGCGGTCGCCGGAGTCGGCGGCGATTACGCTGACGCTGTGATTGGATCCCTCTATACGGCGATCGAACTGGTTCAGCCCAACGCGGACTTCCTGAGCGCTGTCGCAAATGCTTTCGTCGACCATCTGCCGTCCGCTTTGCGGCAGAGCGCTCGCAATACGATCGCCGCCGCGAAGAAGAATCATCACCAATTTACGGTCGGCCCGCTTCCGTCAAAGGGCGCTACTCCCGTCGTTGCCGATTAACCCAGGCCTTTTGGCGCCTTTCAGACGGACCTGACCGTCAGCGTGGTTTTTTCTCCATTTCGAACTGCTCCTTGTAATCTTTGACTCCTGACGGATTCCGACCTGATGTTCGATCGGGTCGGCGTGTGACTCCGCCCCCCCTCTCCATCCGACCTACCCATGAACAGCCTTCTCGACAGATTCACGCTCGAATCGATCAAATGGAATACTCAGGTTGAGATAGCGGTCTTCCTTCTGTGGGCGGCGGTTGTCGGCTGCGCCATTTCCAGTGTTCTTTGCCAACCGTTCGAGCGCGGCAGGCGCATCTTTTGGATCTGTCTAATTGTCGCGGTGCCCGTTTTCGGGCTGCTTGCTTATCTTCCGTTCTCCTTCCGTGGGGAGGGCTTGCCGCAGATGTTCCAATCGCGCAGTTCAAAGAAGAGCCGGCGCAATACCCATCGGAAACGTCCCGCCTGATCGCCGATGAAATTGAACGCCTGTGCCTGTTTGCGGCCCTTGGGAATCGGCCTTCTGGTCCATTTCCTGGTCCTCAATGGGACGTTGTGCGCACAGCAGGGAGCCGGCAACAATCTGGTTCCCTCTCCCGGCCCCGCCCAAGGCGATAGTTCGGGCGCCGGCCAGCAGGCTGGGGAGGAGGGGATCCCCTACTCCACGCTGTTCCGCCAAACGGCGGTAAGCCTTCCTGGGGTGATTGAGCCGATGCCCGTTCCATATGGCGTTTCAGGCGAAATAATCTCCGGAGAGTCCTTTGATGGGCGGATCTCACTTGCCGGGTTGAACGGAGTGGATCGGATTCCAATGGGGTTCGGAAAGGTTGCCGCTGACGACAACGCACGCTTAAAGATCGGCCCCGTGTATGTCTTCCTGGATTCGTTGACTGCGCGGTTCATCTGGACCCGCGAAAGCACACATCCGGCTTTCCAGTCATCCGAGAAATGGCTGGGGTGGATTGACATGGGGTTCTCCGCGGTCGCCAACATCGGGGATCGCTTCTCTCTCGCTGTGAGGGGAGACGTTAATTATCTCCCCTTTCAGAACCAACTCAACCTCACTTATTCCTCTCAAGTGCCCGCGCTCGTCGGTGCACTGGCCTTTCTTTTCCCGGCGTTGCATGGACAACTCGCCTACACCTTCCCCGTCGGTAATTGGCCGGTGACAATCTCCGATGACATCGATCTGAGCCGCGGACGGTACTCCAACAGTCTCTCGTACACCTTTGAAGACTTCCGCTGGGGCAACGACTCCAACGGCTCACAAGGCCCGGTATCCACCTTTGGAAAGCTGAACACGGGAAGCACCGCCGCCGACAACCTCGACAGCACTGAATTTGGGATTTTGACCAATAGCGTGCGCCTCAGCACTCAGGGGCCTGTCTTTGGAGATTTCGACCTGAGGGCGTGCCTGACCCGCAATGACTTCTGGTACATCCCCCAGCAGGCTAGCTTGCCGTCGGGAATGGAACGCATGACGCTGCAACTCAGCACCGAGCGCGAGACGATGCGCTTTAAGCCGTATCTCCAATACGACGTCATGCACATGGACGATGTTTCCGGCCTGGCTCACTGGGTGCGACTGGGCATCCGGGGCCCGCTCACCGAGCAAATCGACCTTTTGGGCGAAGCCGGGTACTATAGCGGCTACGAGTTCGGAAAGCAGGATTACGTCACCGGTCGCGTGGAACTCTCCCACGTTGTGGGGCCGAGCACGTCGGAGTTTCTTCGTTTTAACCGAGGGTCGGATATGCTTGGAGAGTCGGTGGTCACCAGCGTCGGCTATCAACTCAACCAGATCCTCGGGCCCTCCGTGACTGCCAGACTTTTCGCCTATGCCGGCGAGAACTCCTCGGTCCGCGGAAGCACGCTTTCCGACCGTGAGGCAAGGACGGGACTTGGGGTGAGCTACAACCCCGGCTCGAAATTCGTGTTCAACTGGGACAATTATTACGGACGTCTGGAGGGGTTTACCGGTCACGGCCACGGCGATTTTATCGGCACCGAGGTGGATATGCACTATCGTCTTTCCACCAGCACGACGCTTTCTGTGCTTTACCTTTTTAATCGGGGTGATGAATATTTTACCTCGTATTCGAGCGCCCTTCGCAATATCGTCCTGATTACCGTCCAGCGGTCCTTCCGATAACCGGAAGCGGGCGGATAGACAGACGCCCGGATGAAAAAAGTTTGCGGAAAATGATTATTTCCAGTTGACCGACTCGGTAAAAATTCCTTAATGTGCGTCTGACACGTCCCATGGCCCGTCTACGATTCCATAAATTCCGATTGACGCTACTCGCTCTTCAGGCGATGAGCGTCGTACTTGCGACGTCGCTCTGTGCCCAGGTGACCAGCGTCGCTCCGATTCAAAACGGCGGCGAACAGGGGGCCACCCAAGACATTCTTCAGGACAGAGCCGCCGGTGGCGCCACAACAGGGACTTCTTCTGAAGCGACTCCCGTCGACAAGAAGAAGACGCTCGAAGGCGAATTGCGGTATGCAAAGGCAAAACTGGCCAGCGCGCAAAAGCGAATGGCCGTGCAGAACGCTGTCAACAATTTCGAAGAGGGCGAAAAAGCCCAAATAGAGATCAAGGACTGGGAGTCGCGCATCAAGGACACAGAGGCGCAGCTCAACGACTTGAATGCTCAGGCCAAGCCGACGACGTCGGAACCCGAACTGGGCAGCGAACTCATCATGCCCGGAGAGACCCTCGACGTTTATGTCGTGGAGGATGCGTCTTTTAACGGTCATTACGTCGTCCGCCGCGGCGGTTACATCATTATTCCGCAAGTGGGGCGTGTTTTCGTGGCGGGCAAGAAACTTGCCGCCGCTGAAGCCGCGATCAGGACAGCGCTTGAAGCAAACCAGCTTCAGCATGGCACAGTAATGGTCGAGAAGCTTGAAGGTTCTGACGTGACTTCCGGGCCGACCATTTATTTGGCCGGGGAATTCAAGAACCCGCGTCCGTTCAAGATTCCCGATGGCACCTCCCAGACGCTGGTGAGTGTATTGTGCAGCGCCGGAGGGTTCACCGACAAGGCGGATTTGACCCACGTGCGCGTCGAGCGCGTTGCCGCAAGCAACGGCGTGGTGGAAGAGGTCGATGTGCAGCGCATCCTCAGCGGGGGAGTGGGGCTGGGGTCTGACATTCAGCTTCACAATGGCGATGTCATTATTGTGCCTACGACCTCACAGCAGGCTTTCTATCTCACTGGGTGCGTCAAGAAGCAGGGATTTGTCCCGCTCGGGCCGAACGACCGAGTGTCGGTGTATTCAGGCATTCTCAAGAACGGCGGTTTTGCCCGCTTCGCCAACCTCAAGCGCGTTTATGTTTTGCGCGCCACTCAGGACGGAACCAAGGCGCGGCTGCCGGTGAATATCGTCGCGATTCAGAAAGGCTTGTTGCCGGATCTTCTGCTTCAGCCCAACGATATCGTGGTGGTGCCCGAGAAGTTTTTCAGCTTCTAATCTTTCTGCAGGATCGGTTCCCTCGGTTTTCCGGTGCGATCAGGAAGGGGCTCCCTGGCGCCGGGAGCTATCGTCGCGACATCTAGGAACGGAGTCGATTGATTGTTTCTTTGGCGGCAAGAAGCCTGCTGTATCTGAGCAGGTCCCCCTGCGAACGTAAAATTCCTTTCTGCGCATTTGAAAAAGGGGCAAATGTTTGCTAAAGTTTTCCCCTAACACCTATGATCCCCGGCCTCAAAAAACGCGCTGTTAATTTCTATGACCTGATGATGTACGGCGCGCTTGTCTACAAGCACGCCAGGTTGATGGTCTTGATCATGTGTCTGTCCTCCATGGCCGGAGTGACCTACTACGTCTATGTGCGCCCGGTTTACCACGTCCGCGCCCTGATTCGACTCGAGAACGTGCATCGTCCCATGGATGCGGACGCCGCTTTTTCCGGAACCCCCGGTGATGTGCCCATCGCGTCATTTCTGTCTCCGGCGATCATCGAGCGGACGGCGGCCCGAATGGGGATTCACTCGAGCTGGCAGGAGATCTATCGCCATCACCTGAAGAAGATCAAGTTCAACAGCGACGCGCAGCACAACCTCGAAGTCGATGTCTGGATGTTCAATCGCAGCCTGGCTTTGAAATGGACCGAGTATATGGTCGAAGAGTTCATCGCTTTCCGCGAAGAGCGGCGGATCAACTACCGCGAGTCCTTGATGAAGTCCTACACGAGGGAGATGAATCAGGTCGGACAGAAGCTCGATGACAGTATCACAGCCCGGTTTGCATTCGAGGAAGAGAGGAATGCCGCCAAGAGCATGATCGAACTCAACGAGTTAAGCAACATTCCGTCCGAGCTGACCGAGATTAAGCGGAAACTTGGCGAGATCGAACGGATTCGAACCCAACTCAACGATCCTTCACTTGGATACATCGAAAAGCTCTCGCTGATCTCTTCCTACAAGAAGGCGCATCTCTCTCTTGGCCAGGTGGTGAAGGACCCTGAAGAGCCCAGATTTGTGACCGAAAGCAGCAGCGGCAAAGGGGCGAATGTCATTGTGGTGCCTTCGATGATGACGCCGCCGGAACGCTGGGAGACGTTCGAGCGGGACATGAGGCGCACCCAGGACGAAATCAGCGTCTTGTTGCAAAAGTACAAGCCGGGCAACAGTCACGTCGTCAAACTGCAAAAAGAGCTGGCCGTAGTGCTGTCGGAGGTCGAAGGCGAATACAAGACCCAACGCGAACGCTTCGATCTCGATTACAAGGCGCTGCTGCATCAGGAGGCGGACTTGGAGGCGCGACTGCCCGACTATCAGGATGCAAACAAGCGCTACTCGAAGCTTCAGCAGCAGTTCCAGTGTTATAAGGCGACGCAGCTCGGCTGGGATGGCATGTATTCGTTCATGGCCAAGCAGCTTTCGGAGATGGACTTTGCGCAGACCAAGGAACGCTACGAGCTCTTTTACGAAGGCGTTCTGGAGGCAAAGCCCGCGCCGGAGTCTCCCAACCGGATGAGCCTTTTCGTGATGAGTCTGGGCCTCGGACTGGCGGCGGCCATCGCGGTCCCATTCGGGATCGAATATCTCGACCATACCATCGCCGACTTCGCGCAGGCGGAGACGATGTTTCAACTCCGCGGCCTGGGAATCATTCCCGCGCTGGAAGCCTCCGAGGTGGAACGCACGATGCTCATGGATTCGGAGGACAGTCAGCACCAGAACCTGTTGGAAAACTTCCGAGTCATCCGAACCAACCTGCTTTCAATGGGTGCATTGACCAAAGCGCCGCAGGTGGTGATGATTACCAGCTCCGTGCCAAAGGAGGGCAAGACCGTCGTTTCCTCCAACCTGGCTCTTTCATTTGCGCAGATGGGCTCCAAGACCCTCTTGCTGGATGCCGATCTTCGAAGGGGCCGTTTGCACCGCATGTTCGGCTTGCGCAAACTGCCCGGGCTCACGCAGGTGTTGATGGGCAAGTGTTCCATCGACGATGCCTGCCGGTCTTCCGGGAGGGAAAACCTGCACGTCATGACCTCCGGCGAACACCTCAATACCGCCGCCGAGATGCTCAGCGCCCCGAAGTTTGGCGAAGTCCTCGCGGAACTTCGCACCAGGTATGATCGGATCATCGTGGACACTCCGCCCGTTTTGGGGCTTTCGGAAACGTGCGTCATCCAGTCGCTGATGGACGGTCTCGTTTTCGTGGCATGGGCCGGGAAGACGCCAATCAAAAACATGCAACTGGCTGTGGAGATGCTCCAGAACAACGGCGCCAATTTCTACGGGTTCATCCTCAACCGCCTGGACCTGGCCGATTCGTCCAACTACTACCAGTATTACTACTATTCCAACGACTACTACCGGAACTACCACGCCCTGGAGAATGCCTAATGCGGCGGTTCGCCCGCGCGACTGGCGTTTTCAGCTATGCAACGTGTGATTCCGACGGTATCGGTGGTGATTCCGGCTTACAATTACGGGCGTTATCTTCGTGAGGCGCTCGACTCCGTCCTCGCTCAGACCTTCGCCGATCTCGAAGCGGTCGTCGTCGATGACGGTTCTACCGACGATACCGCAGCCATTGTGCGCACCTACGCCGACCCACGGGTGCGTTATATTTACCAGGCCAATGCCGGGCTTTCGGCGGCCAGAAACACTGGAATTCGGGAGACCCGTGCTCCGTTCATTGCGCTGCTGGATGCCGACGACATGTGGCTGCCCGGAATGCTCGCCACGGTAATGGCGCGGTTCGCGGAATGCCCGCCCGAAGTCGGGATGATCGCCTGCGCATCCACCCGGGTCGATGAAAAGGGTGCGCCTCTCGGGGGAAAGACGTTCGCCCATAGCCGCGACCGTTGGTTTACCGCGCGGGACATCGTTCTTCAAAACCGCTTCATGCCTTCCACCGTTGTCGCGCGCCGCCAAGCGTATGCGGCGTGCGGTGATTTCGACACGACTCTTCGCAGCTCGGAAGACCGCGACATGTGGATTCGCATCGGCTCCCGGTTTCGAATCTGGCATATCGGCGCGCCGCAGGTCTTGATCCGCAAGCACACCTCCAACATGAGCAAGCACGCGGACCGGATGCGTGTCAACATGTGGAAGGTGATCGGCAAAGCATATGCCGCGCGGGTGGCCCCGTGGTGGAACTTCGTGTTCTGGCTGCGCGTGACCTCGATCTTCTATTTTCAGAATGCATGGATGCGTTTCGATGAGGGGCGGTTTCTGGGCGCGCTATCCGACGGGGCTCTCTCGTTGGTGTTGTGGCCCGCTTTTCCGGACCGCAGTGAACTCAACGAGCCCTCTCTGTTCCGCATTCGGGGATTCCTGCGGTTTGCGATTGCGGCAGTCGCGAGCCCGTGCCGCCGGTCGAAAACCAAACCGGCGACTGTGTTGTGAAAGACTCTCCGATTCGTATTCTGCACACGGTTTTTTCCCTTGAACCGGGGGGTCTGGAGAACGGCATTGTCAATGTCGCCAACGCTCTGGATCCGGACCGGTTCGAGGTCAGCGTTTGCTGTCTGGAGAGACGCGGCCTGTTTGCCGATCGGCTTCGAGCGTCGGTGGGCGTTGCGGTGTTGGAGAAAAGGCCGGGGCTTTCGCTCGCAACTTGCACCGGGCTGCTGCGCGAGATTCGGCGCAGGCGCCCCCACCTCATCCACAGCCACAACCTTGGCCCCCTCATTTACAGTGTCGTTGCCACGCTTGGGGGGATGGCCGTGCCGATCTTGCATGGCGAACATGCGGAGTTGCATGGGCACGAGCTGCGCCCGTTTTATCTTCGACTGCGCCATGGGCTTTACCGTTTTTGTCGCACCGTGCATAGCGTTGGCAAGGGGCTGGACCGCCAGTTGGCCGGGTTGAACTTCGCTCAGGGCAAGCTGCGGGTGATTGTGAACGGAGTGGATACCGCCCGCTTTGTACCCGTTGACGCAATCGAGCGCGCCGCGATTCGGGTGCACCTTGGAATCCCCGAGGATGCGCTCGTGACGGGCATTGTGGGACGGTTCGGTCCCTTCAAGGGGCATGCGGCATCGATCGAGGCATTCGAGCGGCTGGCCGACCGCATCCCGAAGGCGCATCTTTTGGTCGTCGGCGCCGGGGGGGCACGCGAAGAAGCTGTCCGCGTACAGGCGCAAGCGAGCCGTTATTCACAACGCATTCATCTGGCCGGGTATCAGCGCGATCCGCTCTGCTATTACCGGGCGATGGACTTGCTCGCGGTGCCGTCTGTGAACGAGGGGCTTTCCAACGCGGTTCTGGAGGCTATGGCGTGCGGGGTTCCGGTACTGGGCAACCGAACGTGCGGAAATGGCGACGTGATCGATGCGGGAGGCGACGGTCTACTGGGCGATCTCAGCACACCGGGGACGATCGAGAGCGCGCTTTCCGATGCGTTGGCCGATGCGGGGCGGCTGCGCGATATGGGAGTCGCCGCCCGGCGCAAGATTGTCGCGGATTATTCGCTGGAGAGAATGGTGCGGCAATACGAGAACCTTTATCTGGAAACGGTGCGCGCGCGCTGAGCCTCCATGGATCTCGCCTCCATCACCATCTTCCTTGCGATGTATTACCTGCGACCGCAGGAATGGTTTCCGTCGTTGAGCAACCTGCACCCGGTTCAGTTGACGATGTTCATGGGGGTGAGCTCTCTGCTATCGCGGGAGAAAGCGGTGCGTCCGAAGGACCTGTTTCGCACCCCGCACGACTTCGCCATGGTTCTGTTTTTTGCATGGCTCTGCCTGACTTCCAGTGCGCCTTACGACAACTTCAAGCTGATCATGCCGCTGATGGTGTTCTACTGGGTGATTGTCCAGACGTTGAACTCCGTGCGCCGAATGCAGATTTTTCTGGCTTGGTGGTGCCTGTTCATTCTGGTGATTGCCGCCCTTGCCCTGGACGGTGAGTACGGTCACGACCTGCTGGACTCTTATCGAATCACCCACGGCTGGATGAAGGGGCGCCTGTCGCTGAACCTGTCGATCTTCAACAACCCGAACGCGCTGGCGCATTCGGTGGTGCCCGTCATCCCGATGTTGTACTTCCTCATGCTCTGGAAGCGCCCGGTTCTGGTGAAGAACCTGACGTTGGGCCTGATGGGCCTGCCGCTTTATTGCGTTTACCTCACCATTTCGAAAGGCTCTTACATTTCTGGGTTCGGCACCATGGTCGTCACGCTCACTTTCGGGCGTCCGAAGTATGTGCAGGTGTTGATTCTGCTGCTTGCGGCCGTCTTGGGCACGGGCGCCCTCTATGCGCTTCCGCGAATGACCGAGCTTAGCAAGACCAAGTCCGACGAAGCGATTCAGGGGCGCGTTGCCGCGTACACTTACGGCTACCGGTGTGTCACCACGATGTGGACGGGAGTCGGATACCTGAACTGGATGACGAGCTTCTACACCAACAACACGCGCGTTGTCATCATCCGGGTGCCGCTGCGGATCAGCAAGACCCAGACAGTCCTCGCTCGCCGGCGTGTTTCCGAACACTATTGGAAGGCGGCGCACGGTTCCTTCAATCAGATGGGCGCCGAACTCGGATTTCCCGGTCTGGTGTTGTTTCTTCTGATGGTGTGGTGCAGCGTTCGCACGCTGATCACCTGCAAGGTTGTCGATGTCGAAGAGGAGCGGGTCCGGCGTATTTTGTTCGTGTTGATGGTCACGTACCTCATTTCGTCGTGGATGGTCGATTTCGGTTATCGACCGACTTTCTTCATGTTCACGGCGGCGACTGCCGCTTTTCACCGCCACTTGCGGGGGATTCACCGCCAGCAGGATGAGGAAATTGCGGCTGAGAAGGCAGGTTCTGACCAACCCTGGTGGGTCAAGGCAAGGAGTCCGGAGATGGCGGCGGCCGGGGCGGCGGAGGGAACTTCAGGACCGGCCCCAGCCTGGCGCGCGCGGCAGTTGCAGCCGCCTGCTGCAAAACCGCTCCCGGAGCGACCGGAGCCTGCCTGGATGAAGAACGCCGCGGATGCGAAATCGCAAGACCAGACAAAGAGCGGGGCGTTTTGGCAGAAGCGTGGATCTGCTGTCGAAGAAATGACTACCGACGGGAGCATTGAGTGGAATCAGCTCGGAATCGTTGATTTCATCGGAGCTTTCGGCCTCGGAATGATCGTGTTGCGGATCTGGAACCACGTTATTCACTCCATGTGACGATGGATGCCGCGCCTCTCGCCGTTTTTGTCCTCAGCGCTTTCGCCGTTTTCTATACGTTCGCCGGGTACGCGGTTCACATTTTTTGCCTGGCGCGGCTTTCGGAGGCGCTGAAACGCCGGCGCGCCGGTTTGGTAGCGGCAGAGCCGCTTTCTGAACCGTTGCCGGAGGTGACGGTGGTTCTGGTTGCCTTCAACGAAGCCGGGCGCATCCAGCAGAGGGTCGGAAATCTGCTGGAATCGGAGTATCCCGAGGACCGGTTGCGCGTGCTGGTGGTCTCCGACGGTTCGACCGACGAGACGGTGGCCCGCGTTCCAGCGGACCGGCGCGTTGCCGTCCTGGCGAGGCCGGAGCGCAGCGGCAAGGCAAGCTGCTTGAACGCCGCGCTGGCGGCGGTCACAACGGAACTGGTCGTTTTCGCCGACGCCCGGCAGCAGTTCGACCGCGGTGCCATTCATGCGCTGGCCGTGAAATTCGCCGATCCCGCCGTGGGAGCCATCAGCTGCGCGCTCGAGATTGCTTCGTCCGGCAGCAACACAGGGGCCGGCGTGGACCTCTACTGGCGGTTGGAAAAATGGATTCGCGCCTCCGAATCGCGCCTCGATTCCGCCATCGGATGCACCGGCGCCATTTATGCGATTCGCCGCAAGCTGTTTCAGCCGATACCCGCGGACACCCTTCTCGACGACGTCGTCATTCCGATGCAAATCCTGCTTGCCGGCAGACGGGTTCTGTTTGAAAAGTCCGCGGTGGCGTGGGATCCGCAGTCCCTGGAACCCGAAGCCGAGCAACGGCGCAAGCGACGGACGCTGGCCGGTAATTTCCAGATGCTTTTCCGCTATCCCGAATGGCTGCTGCCGTGGAAAAACCGATGCTGGTGGCAGTTGATAGCCCACAAGTACCTGCGCCTGGCAGCTCCGCTGTTCCTGCTCACCGCGTTCCTAAGCAATGCGGCCATAGTGCGTTCCGCCGTGTTTGGCGCGCTGTTTGCCTGCCAGTGCGCCTTGTATGCGACTGCGGTTTGCACCCGGTTCCTGCCAAGATCGAAGCTTGTGGCAATTCCCTCAGGTTTCGTTTTTCTGAACCTGATGACGCTGCGGGCATTCTGGTTTTATCTCACCAGCAAAGAATTGAATCGCTGGGAAGTTGCCCGCACCGACGGGAAACGGAACGAGGTTGATGCGAACCCCGTTCCAAAATAGTCCCACCCGGGCTAGCGGTGTTTCTTCTTGCCGGAAGTTTGCTCGGCTCTTTTCTTGCCCTCGCCAGGCAGGTCCTCGCGGGTGACCCCTCCGCCCGCGTCGCGCTGGATCAACCAGGCGACATAAGCTGAAAAGGATTGCTTGAAACCACGCTGCGCGGCAATTTCCAACCCCACTTCATAAACGGGGTCTTCAAGTGTGATGCTTGTGCGTTTGATAAGATTACCTCCTATTCGGTGCTCCTGAGCTGGACGCATCGGCGGCTGCTCACCGAAAAAATACGGGCTTTCGGGGCGGCGTCAATAGAGAAAATGATAAAATACTATTGAGGGTGTTTGAAAAGTACGGAAGAAGCAGAGCCGGGCAACAGGGCGCGGGACAAATTTCTTCTTTTTATTTTGCCCGCCGATTCTTGCGAGAACGTCGGAGACCGGGATCTGGGGAGCGCACGCGCCCTCGCGTGCGGCCTTTGGCGCCCCGCCAAAGGCATCTTCGTGGGTAATCGCGGGCAGCGGAACAAAAGTTCGCGTCGGCGAGGGCGCCGACGCCAACA
>Ga0316220_1000890_pt1 | contig 37689 bp, 30 predicted proteins | sample TBH18005metaG_FD_203632 | JGI IMG/M metagenome (GOLD analysis project Ga0316220, IMG submission 203632) | Freshwater microbial communities from Trout Bog Lake, Wisconsin, USA - TBH18005 | ecosystem: Environmental > Aquatic > Freshwater > Lake > Hypolimnion/Profundal zone | place: USA: Wisconsin... | reverse complement strand
ACCATGGCAGCAATCCATCCGGCATGCTTACCCGAATTAGCGATGCGGGTGATCATCTGATACTGAATGGAGCCAAAATGTGGATCAGTAATGCACCTTTTGCGGATATAGCGGTGGTATGGGCTAAAAATGATCAGGATGAAATTCAGGGTGTAATCGTAGAAAGAGGAATGCAGGGATTCTCTACACCTACCACCCACGGAAAATGGAGTTTACGCGCAAGTGCAACTGGAGAACTGGTTTTTGACCATGTAAAACTGCCCAAAGAAAACATACTTCCGGGAGTAAAAGGATTAAAAGGGCCATTGAGTTGTTTGTCAAAAGCTCGTTATGGAATTGCCTGGGGAGCTATCGGAGCCGCCATGGATTGTTATGATACAGCTTTGCGTTATTCTAAGGAAAGAATTCAGTTTGATCGTGCAATTGGAGGTTTTCAATTGCAACAAAAAAAACTGGCAGAAATGGTTACGGAAATTACCAAAGCACAATTGCTGGTGTGGCGATTGGGTGTTTTAATGAATGAGGATAAGGCAACTCCCCAGCAAATTAGTATGGCCAAAAGAAATAGTTGCGAGATTGCTACAAATATTGCACGTGATGCAAGACAAATTTTAGGAGCAATGGGTATCACAGGTGAATACAGTATTATGCGCCATATGATGAACCTGGAAAGTGTCATTACTTATGAGGGTACACATGATATTCATTTGTTGATTACAGGCATGGATATAACTGGATTAAATGCGTTTAAGTGATTAGTGGTATTCAATCATAAATTATTTGAATACTAATTAGGAATAAATAATTACTGATTAAATTTTCAAGTATTCAAAATGAAATTATTCTTAATCGGCATGATGGGTTCCGGTAAAAGCTATTGGAAAAAAAGGCTGGCTGATAAAATGAAGACTGGGGGCTATGATCTGGACTTTCTAATTGAATCGCACGAAGAAAAAACCATTTCAGAAATTTTTGAGCAAGAAGGAGAAGAATATTTCCGCAAGTCAGAAGCGAAAATACTGAGATGGTTCGCTGAAAAGAAATCATTTGTATTGGCAACCGGAGGAGGCACCCCCTGTTTTCATAATAATATAGAATGGATGAACCAACAGGGCGTAACCGTATGGCTTGATGAACCGGTTGCAATATTGGCAGAAAGATTGAAAACTGAAAAAGACCACCGACCCCTTATCCGCCATTTGTCGGATCTGGAATTACTGGATTATTTAACAGCCAAAAGAGAGGAAAGACTGGCTTTTTATAATCAATCCAAATTCTATCTTTTACCTGAACAGATCAATGATGCTTATTTTTCTAAACTGATTAAACAATATGCATAAACAATTCCTGGTTACCGCTGCATGGCTGGCTGCTATTACTGTGGCTTTGGGTGCTTTTGGGGCACATGGATTAAAAGCAATCCTTACTCCGGCATCACTGTCAACATTTGAAACCGGTGTCCGTAACCAGTTTTACCATGTTTTTGCCTTGGCTATCACAGGAATACTCTGGAAGGAATACCCGGGTAAACTACTTCTGATGGCAGGCCGCTTTTTTATTTTGGGGATTCTTTTTTTCTCGGGATCTCTTTATCTGCTTACTTTTTTAGCAGTGCAGGGAATTTCAGATTTCCGATGGGTGGGAGCAATCACACCTTTGGGGGGGCTGTTTTTTATCCTGGGCTGGTTCTTATTGGGACTCTCCATACTTCGTTCGGGAAAACAATAAAGTGGAAAACTGTTTCCAGGTTTACCAGTTTTGCACATAGGTGTATGGTACCCGTATCGGTTTACCGCTTAGCTTATATTTGTTTCCATGGCAAATAGTTTAAGAAAGAAAACGCCGCCCCCACCTGACCCGGAAAAGCTTACCGAGGATAAAGAAGCCCAGGTAACCGTAACGGAAGTGGTAAAAGATGAACGTACCCTGAAAATTGTGGGCGCGGTTTCTTTATTGTTAACTATTTTTCTCTTTGTATCATTCACTTCCTATTTATTTACCTGGCAGGAAGACCAGGATAAGGTTCATCAATTCGGGATTAAAATATTTGCAACAGATGATGTACATGTAAACAACCTATTGGGAGTATTAGGTGCGTATGTGGCACATTTACTTATCTATAAAGGGTTTGGGCTGGCTTCTTATCTCTTATGTACCAGCTTCTTTGTAATAGGGATGAACCTATTATTCGATAAAAAAATATTCAGCCTCTATCGGAACCTCAAATATGTATTGGCTGGTTTACTGGTACTGAGCATGGTATTTAGTTTTGCATCCAGGGGAAGTGATTTTGCCTGGGGCGGGGCAGTTGGTGAATTATTAAATGAATGGTGTATTAAATGGATTGGCACCATGGGAACAGGTGCCATACTTCTTTTGGCTGTATTTTGCTATATCATCTGGCGATTTAACCCGGTGTTCAGATTGCCGAAATGGGGTTTCGCAAAAAAACAGAAGGCCGATATCGCGGATACATTACCACTTACAGAAGATACCGAAGAACCTGTGTTTCAGGAATGGGATACTGCTTCGGGCGAAGGGGCTATCCTGATGATTGAAGAAACTGACGTCGAAGAACCGGTTAGTCAGAACAAAATGAAAAATGATGGAAAAGGTGTTGTGGTAATCATGCCCTCCGAAGCAACAGATATCCCTAATCCGATGAATGATTTTGATGTAGTGGAAAAAGAAGAATTGCCGGATGAAACACCTGTGTCTGTTGAAATAGAACCTGAAATACTAACTCCTGCAAAAACGGTTTTGCCAAAAACTGCTATACCCGACCTGGAACTGGAGATCAAAGAAACTCCGGTAAATGAAGAAGAAGAAATACCAATTTCAGAAGCGCCAGGTAAACTCAATACCAAGTATGATGCAACACTTGATCTGAAAGATTATAAATACCCTACGCTGGATCTGCTCGATCTGCATGGAAGCGAAAAAATAGTGCATGATCCGCAGGAACTGGAGACAAATAAGAACCAGATCATTGCCACCCTCAAAAATTATGATATTGCCATTCAACGAATCGCTGCTACAGTAGGACCCACGGTTACCCTCTATGAAATTGTTCCGGCACCTGGTGTACGTATCAGTAGAATCAAGAACCTGGAAGATGATATTGCGCTTAGTCTTGCTGCATTGGGTATTCGTATTATTGCTCCCATTCCCGGTAAAGGAACCATTGGTATAGAAGTTCCCAATGTTCGTAAATCTGTAGTGAGTATGCGCACTTTACTGGCTTCAGATAAATTCCAGGCCAATGCGTTTTCATTACCTATCGCCATCGGAAAAAAGATTGATAATGAAAATTTCATTGTTGACTTGGCCAATATGCCTCACTTATTAATGGCAGGGGCAACCGGACAGGGTAAATCCGTTGGGTTGAATGCTATACTCGTATCTCTTTTGTATAAAAAGCACCCTTCACAACTAAAATTTGTATTGGTTGATCCCAAAAAAGTAGAGTTAAGTCTTTATCGTGTTATAGAAAAACACTTCCTTGCTAAATTACCTGGAGAAGAAGAATCCATCATCACTGATACCAAAAAAGTAGTGCATACCCTCAATGCTTTATGTATTGAAATGGATAATCGCTATGATCTTTTAAAAGAAGCCGGTTGCCGGAATATAAAAGAGTACAATGAAAAATTTACGGCACGCAGATTGAATCCACAGAAAGGTCACCAATACCTGCCGTTTATTGTATTGGTAGTAGATGAATTTGCCGACCTGATTATGACTGCAGGTAAAGAAGTGGAAATGCCGATTGCACGTTTGGCACAATTGGCCAGGGCCATCGGAATTCACTTGATTATTGCTACACAGCGCCCATCTGTGAATATTATTACCGGTACCATTAAAGCCAATTTCCCTGCCCGGATCGCTTTTAAAGTATCCAGCAAAATTGATAGCAGAACGATTTTAGACGCAGGTGGTGCAGAACAACTGATTGGGAAAGGGGATATGCTGGTAAGCTACAATGGTGAAATTACCCGTTTGCAATGTGCATTTGTAGATACACCTGAAGTGGAAAAAGTTTGCGAGTTTATAGGTGAGCAACGAGGATATCCCGAAGCATTTCTCTTACCTGAATACGTGGATGAAAAAGACCTGGAAGGAAAAGAGTTTGATGCCAATAACCGGGATCCTTTGTTTGAAGATGCTGCCCGTTTAATTGTTCAGAACCAGATGGGGTCTACCTCATTGATTCAACGAAGAATGAAATTAGGGTATAACCGTGCCGGCCGTTTGATGGATCAGTTAGAAGCTGCCGGTATAGTGGGACCCAATCAGGGAAGCAAAGCAAGGGAAGTGCTATTTAAAACAGATATGGAGTTACAGGATTTCCTGGATAATATGTAATGATTGCCCCTGATTACGGCAGAATACGGGTCATAAACGGACTAAATAATAAACTTAATGGGAGAAATCGGGTCAGAATTGAGTAAAACATATATTTGCGCCAACGAATAATCGAAGAATGAAGAAAATATACGCATTGCTTGCCTGTTTAGCCTGGGTAGTAACACTCTTTTCTCAAAATGACCCTGCCGCCAAAAAGGTATTGGATGCAGTTGGTGCGAAAGTTAAATCTGCCAAAGGTATCACCGCATCCTGTAGCCTGAATTCCTTTACAAGTAAAGGAAAACCCAATGGAACTAAAACCATTTCTCTATTGATGAAAGCAGAGAAATATTTGCTGAAACAAGGAAAAACAGAGATCGTTTGCGATGGACAGAATGTATATACCTACGATGGTGATAAAACAATCACCAAAGCAGCGGTTGACGAAACCAGCCAAACCCTGAACCCCCAGAAGTTACTTTCGGGTACTTATGATAAGGACTTCACCTATAAACTGGTTTCTTCAGCAGGTACCAATTTTGAAATAGAGATGAAACCCATTGATGCAAGGAAGAACTTTCAAAAGATTAACCTTTTTATTGATAAGGTTAAAAATACTTTTTCGAAAGCAAGAATACTGGATAAGAGTAATAATATTACGGAGCTAAAGGTCCTGACAATTAACCTCAATTCAGCCATCCCTGAATCAAATTTTATTTTTAATAAGGGTAAGTATCCAAAGGATGTAGAGATATTGGATTAATATTTTCAAACTGCCCGATCATCTATAGTATCCGATACGTTACACCTTCCATTGCAATAGCAGTATTGCTAAAAACAGTTTGCGTTTCTGTCAGAAATGAATCCAGCTCTTCATATTTACTGCTAAAATGACCTATCAGTAAACTTTCTACCTGGCCTTTTGCTGCAATCGCACCAGCCTGGATAGTGGTTGAATGAAATCTCGCTTTTGCTTTCTCCTCCAAATCCTTGAGATAAGTGGTTTCATGATACAGCAAACTCACATTTTTTATCTTTTCCGAAATTCCTTCGTGGTAAAGGGTATCTGAGCAATATGCATAGCTGCATGCCGGCTTATTGGCCGTGGTCAGTATTTCGTTAGGTATGATTTCACCCTGCTTATTTTCATAATCATTACCTTTTTTCAGTTGCTCATAATATACAGCCGGGATATCATATTCCAATACTTTTTCTTTGATGATTTTCCTGGGATTCTTTTTTTCGCGGATGATAAATCCCCAACAGTCAATTCGATGTATTGTTTTAAAACAGTCAACCCGAAATTTAGCCGTATCTACCAGAACCCCTTCTTTATCCAGTGTATGAAAAGCCACAGTAAAGGGTAGGATAGTATCTGCCACTTTTAATTGTAAATTGATAATAGCGGCTAGTTCAGGTGGACCATATATGCTTAGTTCCTGCTCCCTTCCCATGAGTCCCATACTCGTAATTAATCCTATCAAACCAAAATAGTGGTCGCCATGCAGGTGAGAAATAAAAATATGATGAATCTTACTTCTCCTGATTTTATAACGGCTCATTTGCATTTGGGTACCTTCTCCACAATCCAGCAGGAAAAGCTGGTCATTCAGGGTAACCACCTGGGCTGTGGGATGCCTGTTGAAAGCAGGGATAGCAGAATTATTACCTAAAATGGTTACACCGAACATGTTTGTAAGTGGATTACATGAAAAATTGAAGGGGTTGCAATAATAGACAAATAAGACGCTGAGTTGCTGCTTTCCTTCTGTAAAATCTTTGGTTTTACCTGCAAACAACAGTTTATTGTCTGTAGTTTTGAAAAGATTAGGATGGGAGGCCTAAAAGAAAGGTGAACCGAATAGGGGTAGAGACTTGAACCTATCAAAATCCCTAAAAATCCTTACTGGGATGCACTTTTTCTGATTATTATCATTACTTTTGCACCCGATAAAAAAAAGAAGGAAAAAATTCCGGAGTCTATTAAATTTTTTGAGATGCCTTATTTAACAATTGAAAAAAAAGCCAGCATTTTTGCTGAATTTGGTGGAAGCGCCACGAACACGGGTTCTATTGAGGGACAAATCGCCTTACTTACTGAGCGTATTTCTCAGATTTCCAAGCATTTACAGGCTAACAAACAAGACAATTCCACCCAGCGTGGTTTAATGCGTTTAGTTGGACAGCGCAAGCGTTTACTGAGCTACATGCAGAAAACCAATCTTCAAGGCTATCGTGCTTTGATTGAAAAACTGGGACTGAGAAAATAATAGTCAACCATGACAAATGCTATTCCCAACTGATATTTATAAAACGGTTGGGAATAGTTATTTCTGTTAGTGTCTGTTTTTTGCTCCTTCCATTCTATTCACAAGGGATATCAGTTAGCAGGGTTTAGGCCCGTATACGGAATCTCATATTACAACAAAAATATATGTTATCACAACCAATCAGTGTGCGTTTCGACCTTGGGGGAAACCGCGAGGTTACTATCGGAACCGGTAAACTGGCCCGTCAGGCAGATGGGGCTGTAACGGTTAGTCAGGGCAACTGTGTTATTCTGGCTACAGTAGTAGCGAACAAAGACCCAAAAGACGGACAGGATTTCTTTCCATTAAGTGTGGATTATCAGGAAAAATTTGCTTCTGCAGGTCGTATACCCGGCTCATTTTTTAAACGTGAAGCTAGGCTCAACGATTACGAAATATTAACCAGCCGTTTAATTGATCGCGCTTTGCGCCCTCTTTTCCCGGAAGATTATCTATGTGATGTTCAGGTACTGATTAGCCTGGTATCCAGTGATAATGAAATTTTACCGGATTCATTGGCTTGCCTGGCTGCATCTGCTGCCCTGGCAGTATCAGATATTCCCATCAAAGAAATTATCAGTGAAGTAAGGATTGCCCGTGTTAACGGAGAATTCATTGTTAACCCTACCCGTTCTCAATTGGCCGCATCTGATCTGGAATTTCTGATCGCAGCTACCGAAAAGAACCTGATGATGGTAGAAGGAGAAGCAAAAGAATGTGCAGAAGCAGATTTGGTAAAAGCATTGGAATTGGCCCATGCAGCTATCCGTGTACAAATTGCAGCCCAGGCTGAATTGCGTAGTAAAGTTGGTGTAACTGGAAAAAGAGAGTATAAGAAACCTGAACAGGACGAAACCATTCGCGAAAAAGTATATGCATTTGCAAAAGACAAAGTATACGAGGTTTCTAGGAAAGGTTCTGCTAAAAATGAAAGAAGTCTGGCCTATAGTGCCATTAAGGATGAAGTTATTGCCAACTTAGGTGAAGAAGTAACTGATCTGCAGAAAAAATTGGCCAAAAAATATTATGAAGACCTGAAATGGGAAGTGGTGAGAAATATGATGCTGGAAGACAGAATCCGTTTAGACGGACGTAAGCTCGACCAGGTTCGACCATTGGCCATGGAAGTAGAACCGCTGCCAACACCGCATGGTTCCGCATTATTCACAAGGGGTGAAACTCAATCACTTACAACGGTTACTTTCGGAACTAAATTAGATGAATTGTTGGTAGAAAGTGCCGCAAAATCAGAATACACACCATTTATCCTGCATTATAATTTTCCTCCTTTTTCAACAGGGGAAGTGAAAATGATGCGCGGTCCCGGTCGTAGAGAGGTGGGTCATGGTAACTTGGCCATGCGTAGCCTGAAACAGATGATGCCCGGAAATGACTATGCATATACCGTTCGTATTGTAAGTGATATTCTGGAAAGTAATGGATCATCTTCCATGGCAACTGTTTGTGCCGGTTCTCTGGCATTAATGGATGCAGGTGTGCCTTTTCCTAAACACGTAAGTGGTGTGGCAATGGGACTGATTACCCGCGAAGATGGTAAATATGCTATCTTGACTGATATATTGGGAGATGAGGATCATTTGGGTGATATGGACTTTAAAGTAACCGGAACCCGTGATGGTATCTGCGGTGTTCAGATGGATATTAAAGTGGATGGTTTAAGTATGGAAGTGATGATGGAAGCATTGGAACAGGCTAGAAAAGGACGTTTACATATCCTGGATGCCATGTACGAATGTATGCCTGCGCCTCGTCCGGAAGTGAAACCACATGCACCAAGAATGATCAAATTGATCATCGAAAAAGAATTCATCGGTGCGGTAATCGGACCAGGTGGTAAAGTAATACAGGAAATACAGCGTGAAACCGGTGCTACTATCAATATTGAAGAAGTTGGTAATACTGGTGAAGTAAGTATCTTCTCTGCATCCAAGGAAAGTCTGGATAAAGCAGTTAACTGGGTAAAAGGGATTACTGCCGTACCTTCAGTAGGCGATGTTTACGAAGGCCCCGTTAAAGGAATCAAGGAATTCGGTGCTTTTGTAGAATTCATGCCGGGTAAACAAGGATTACTGCATATCAGTGAGATCAGTTGGAAACGACTGGAAAGTATGGATGGACTGTTCAAAGAAGGGGATATGGTTAAAGTAAAACTGGTAGGATTGGATCCGAAAACTGGCAAATTCAAACTAAGCCGCAAGGCCCTGATGCCAAAACCTGAATTTAAATCTAAGGAAGCTGGAGGAGAGCCCGGCACCGATGCATAATACTGATTACCGAATGGCCCGTTTTACGGGTCATTCTTTTTTTACAGATACAATCTTTTTAATGAGTAATTATTGTGAAATAACCATACAGATAGCCAATGAAGAGCAATCTGATATCCTGGTGGCCAAACTTTCTGAATTGGGATATGAAGGATTTGAGGAAATGGACGGACAATTAAAAGCTTTCATTAAAGAAGCAGATTTTGATGAAACTATATTAAATAAATTATTGAGTAATGATAGCATAACATATACATTATCAATTATTAATAAACAAAATTGGAATGCAGTTTGGGAAGCAAATTTTGAACCGGTTCAGGTGGATGATTTTGTTGGCGTAAGGGCTTCTTTTCATCCGACTTTCCAAAATCTGGAATATGAGATTGTGATTACGCCCAAAATGAGTTTTGGAACCGGTCACCACGCAACCACATATATGGTTATGCAACTGATGCGGGAACTTGATTTTACCGGAAAAACTGTGTTTGATTTCGGAACCGGAACCGGTATACTGGCTATCCTGGCTGAAAAATTAGGCGCGCAATCTATATTGGCGGTGGATAATGATGATTGGTGTATTGAAAATGCTACGGAAAATATACAGATCAATCAATGTGAGCATATCACAATAGATAAAATTGATATATTGAAATTTTATTCAAAATTTGATATAATCATTGCCAATATCAATAAAAATATCATACTTAAAAATATTGATATATTAAAGCAGGGTTTGGAAAAAGGAGGACAAATTTTACTGAGTGGATTATTAGCTGAGGATGAAACTGATATCCACAATGCATGCCAACTAATTGGTTTTCAACATAAAAAAACAATTTCTAAGAACGGATGGATAGCGATTTGGTATTTTTAAGGAGTTTGTATATCTGTTAAATTATCATTAACTTCATTTTTCGTTATCTTTGTTCTAAACTTCAACCACCCCCCATGAATGAATTGTTGATCATTATCCTGGCTTATTGTATCGGATCCATCCCTACAGCTGTCTGGATAAGTAAAGCAATATTTGGAATTGATATCCGCGATTATGGTAGCGGAAATGCAGGTGCTACCAATACCTTCAGGATACTAGGCTCTAAATGGGGTACTATTGTTATGGCAGTAGATATCATCAAAGGGGTTGTGGCAACTTCGCTTTATATTTTATTACCGTATTATTTGACAGATGAATTGCAAAGAACCAATTTGATGATTGGATTGGGACTGGCAGCTGTTATCGGACATATTTTCCCGATATGGGCAGGGTTTAAAGGGGGTAAAGGAGTAGCTACTTTATTGGGTATGGCTGTAGCCATTCAGCCCATTGTTGCGGTTTGTTGTATTGGTGTATTTCTACTGGTATTATACCTGACCCGTTTTGTTTCCCTCAGTTCTATTTTGGCTGGTGTTTCTTTTATGGTTTTTATACTGTTTATCTTCAACGAAAAAGAAACCTTATACCGGATTTTTGCAGTGATGGTGGCATTGATGGTGGTATTAACCCATCAAAAAAATATTGGCCGTATTCTCAAAGGAACGGAAAGCAAGGTTCCGATATTTAAGCACCGCGACAGGAGAAGGCAACGTAAGTCCCGGTAAAAAGAATTGCTGGTAAATTATCAGTAACTTATCTATTCAATTGGTAGTCATTTCTCTGTATATTATCCAATCTCAATCTTTCCCCATTGCGGTCTACCGTTTTTCAGGATCAATTTTTCGTCAATCTATTAGTTAAAAATTGCATAAAAGCCTCAAAACATTGATTTTATGGGCTTTTTGGGTGTGATTTACTAAAATTGGACTGATTTCTTTGAAAACTCTGGTAACATTTTTTTAACTTTGCCCGCTGCTATTTACTCACCTGAATTTTTCTTTAGGCATGTCAAATCAAAGTTTGTTTGAAAAGTTACAGTTGAAAGATGAGAAGAACCTGCTGATACAAGGGTTACCTTCCTCCATCGAAAAACAATTTGCAAAAATTACCTATGCAAAAAATATCACCCCGCTTCTGAAGAGTAAGAAGGTTGATTTTGCCCTGGTTTTTGCCATTAGCCAAAACCAGTTGAACAATGTATTGAAGGAAGTATTTCCTGCTTTACATGAAGACACCAAACTATGGGTGGCTTATCCCAAAACCACAAGTAAGATTGTTAGCGATCTGAATCGTGATTGTAGTTGGGAATTCCTGATCGGACATGGATACGAATGTGTGAGACAGGTAGCTCTGGATCATGTTTGGAGCGCAATGCGGTTTAAGAAAACAGAACAGATACCCAATCGTACCCGTGCTTTTTCAGAAGTGAAAGGGCAGGAGATCAATGGGATTGATTTTGAAAAAAGACTGGTGGTGGCACCCATTGAATTAGGTAAACTTTTTACCAAACACAAGGATGCACAGGAATTCTTTAGTTCTCTTTCCTTTTCTAATCAAAAAGAATATGTTAGCTGGATAGAAGGTGCCAAAAAAGAAGAAACCCGTAAAAGAAGATTAGAAACAGCCCTCGAAAAATTACTGGCGGGCAAAAAGAACCCATCCGAAAAATAATGAGCTTTATCAATATCGAAATTAAAGCAAAATGCTTCCACCCGGAAAAAGTGGAAGCATTTTTACTTTCTGCAAATGCCCGGTTTGTTGGGCTTGATCATCAAAAGGATACTTACTTTCAAGTACCCACTGGCAGACTAAAATTAAGACAAGGGAATATTGAAAACACCCTGATATTTTACCAGCGTCCCAACCAGGATGGTCCCAAGCAATCCGATTTTTCTCTAAGTCAGATGTCTGATGGTCCTGCTACCGAACAATTACTTGCAAAAGCATTGGGTATTAAAGTAGTGGTTGAAAAATACCGTAAAATATTTTTTATCGAAAATGTCAAGTTTCATATTGACGAAGTCCCTGGTCTGGGCTCATTTTTAGAAATAGAAGCCGGTAATAGGAATTTTCCTGATAAAACCATTGAGGACTTACAAGAGCAATGTAGCTTTTACATGAAAGAGTTTGCGATTGAAGAATCTGATCTGGTGCAGCATAGTTATAGTGATATGCTGCTGGAACTGTGATTTGAAATAAGAGAGTAGGTTTTTCTGAGACCAGGATTATTTAATGATTACAGTGCCTAACTGTTTTGTCAGTTCTCTTTCAATTTCCTTCAGGTGTTTATGCACTTCAATCAATTTCATCTGTTCTTCGAATGAAGCATGTTCCATGTCCCGCTGGTTCTCATCAAACATCTTTTTTATTTTGCGGAGCTTAAAATAATTTACACTCATCAGCACATCCTGGTGACTGGTATCTCGATTCACAATATTCATGGATTCCATCACTTCATCCCATCGCTGGCTTAATTCAAAATGGAATACACTGATATTGACTACCAGGTTTCGGATAATCTCGTTTTCGTGATACAAAAAAGTTTTGGTGGTAGGTTCTAATCCACGATGATACCAGGATCGATATTCTTCATACAGTGTATTCAGATCAGGGTTGTCAAAATGAAACTGTTCCAGTTCATCAAAAACATAATCAGCCATTGATTTATGCTCATCCCATGCACGTAATCCATATTCCAGTAAAACTTTTAAAATATTCTTTTCATAAATCTCATCCTGGTTAATGAGAAACTGGCTATCATCCAATACATCTTCGGGTTGTTGCGCCTGTTGCTGCAAATAATTGGCTTCATCAGCGGATAACTTTTTTTCGTCCTTAGTGATCTTATCGCGCTTATATTTATTAACCAGGTTGGTTAACCCTGATTCATCTATACGCAATAAAGATGCACATTGCCTGATATAATCCTGTTGTCGGGTAAAATCTTCTGCCTTGTTAATCTTACTGAGTGTTTCAGCAATCTGATTAACGATACCACTTTTTTTGGTTACATCCGTTCCGGCTTCTTTAAGCATCACTTCCAACTGAAACAGAATAAAATCCTTTTTGGAAGAAGCGACAAATTCATTAAAAGCCTGAACCCCCACTTTGTTTACATAACTGTCCGGGTCTTCATTATCCGGTATCAAAACCAACCGAACATTTAGACTCTCTTCCAGTGCCAGATCAAGTCCGCGTAAAGCCGCTTTTACCCCGGCACTATCCCCATCATAGATAATCGTGAGGTTATTGGTATATTTTTTTACCAGTCGTAACTGATCACGCGTTAACGAAGTACCTCCGCTGGCTACTACATTTTCAATACCAGCCTGGTGCAGGCTAACCACATCTGTATATCCTTCAACCAGTAAACATTCATCGGCTTTGTCTATGGCTGTGCGGGCAAAATAGGAGCCATATAATACCTTGCTTTTTACATACACTTCATTCTCCGGTGTATTAATATATTTGGGTCCTCTGTCTGATTTACCAATCACCCTTGCCCCAAAACCAATGATCTTGCCGGTATTTCCATGAATGGGGAAAATGATACGACCTCGATAATTGTCTACCAGTTCATCAGTATTCCTTTGGCTGACCAAACCCGTTTTTGGAAAAAGTTCTTTATTGAATTGATTGGCAAGTAAGGCTTTGGTAAGGGTATCTTTTGCATCCGGATTATAGCCAACCTGGAATTTCTGTAATATTTCTTCCCGGAATCCCCTTTCTTTTAAGTAGGATAGGGCAATATCCCTGCCATTATCTGTATTGAATAATTGATCAGTAAAAAATTTCTGCGCAAACTGGTTGATGATATATAAACTGTCTGCTGTCTGTACCTGTAGTTTCTGTTCCGGACTGGTTTCTGTTTCTTCTACCTCAATATTATACCTTGCCGCCAGCCATTTGAGTGCCTCAACATAGTTATATTTTTCATGCTCCATGATGAAGCCGATGGTATTCCCACTTTTACCACAGCCAAAGCATTTATAAATCTCCTTTGCCGGTGAAACTGTAAACGAAGGACTTTTCTCATTATGAAATGGACATAACCCCAAATAATTAGTCCCCCTTTTCTTCAACTTCACAAATTCCCCCACCACATCAATAATATCAATGCGACTGGTAATCTGTTGAATGGTATTGGGAGAGATCATAATTAGGTGCGTATTGGTTGTGTTTTATTTTGGAACGGATTGTTTTTTATGGGTGGTTAGTTGTTTGTCATTAGCTTTTAGCTGTTGGCTTTTGGCTGGATTTGGTTTAAACGAAATGGTATTGCTTTCTTTTACTAAAAAAAATTAACATCCAATACCCAATAGCCAATAGCCAACCCCCGCAAATTACACCCCTCATCCTATCGGTGAAAATTTTATTTCGGTTTATTTGTCAGGGATAAGTATTTTTAAGTATGCTAAAAAAGGAGAGACAGGCCCATATTATTCAACAGATCAATGTACATAATAAGGTTTTATCATCTGACCTGAGTGTGCAACTGGATGTTTCGGAGGATACGGTTCGTCGGGATTTACAGGAATTGTCGGAGGAAGGCAAACTCATAAAAGTCCATGGCGGGGCTTTGTCCAAATCTTTCCATTTTACACTGGAGAGCAGTACAATTTATTCACTTCCTGAAAAAAAGAGTATCGCTTACAAAGCTATGCAATTGATTAAGGATGGGATGATGATAGTTTTATCCGGAGGTACTACTATTCGGGAACTGGTAAAATCATTACCCCCCGACCTGAATGCTACTTTTATTACAGTTAGTGTACCTATTGCCCTGGAATTGCTGGATCATCCTACCAGTGAAGTGATTTTTTTGGGAAACAAATTATTGAAGAATGCGCAGATGTCGGTAGGAGCAGAGGTAGTGGAACGTCTCGGACAGATAAAAGCCGATTTATGCTTTCTCGGTACCAATAGTATTGATGCCAACTTCGGGATCAGTGATCTTGAGTGGGAGATCATAGAAGTAAAACGAGCCATGATTAAATGTGCTCATAAAACCATCTCATTAGCCATTTCAGAAAAACTAAATACCATTCAGCGACTCCAGGTATGTAAACCGGAAGAAATTAATATGCTGATTACAGAACTTGATGCTGATGATCCTTTGCTTACACCTTTTAAATTGAAAGGACTAACCGTACTCTAATTACCTTTTTATTATTCCTTGATTTTTAAAGATTAATCCCCCGTTATCATCTGTATTGCTAGACTATTTTCTTCTATAGTCAGATGTTAAATATTTTCATCATGTAATTGGTGTTCGGTAAATTTCTATGGTGTAAATCATCGCATATTGCGTTTTTTTGCGGTTTTGGCCTTATTAGAATCTATATTCGTCGATTTATCCGAAAATGTGATAAAATAAATTCGGTAGTCTGAAATACAAATTTTAACATTGCTTTATCGTTGCAGCATTAATTGATTTTTAATTTTTTGTGCAGGTTTATGCGTAAAAAAAAATGTTAAAGCGTGCAATGTTTTGCAGGGTTGGCTTGTCCTAACAAAACAGAAGGCCCTTGCTTCAACCAGAACCAGTTCAAAACGAAAAAGAAACCAAAACTATCGTTATGCGAAAAATCGTTCCCATGATGAAAGTGGTAGTATTACTGCTTTTCATTTTTTCACTGCCATCCTACGGGCAAAGTCAAACAGTATCCGGAACCATTCAGGATGCTGATAAAAAAACACCACTGGCGGGTGTAACCGTAAAAGTTACGGGTACTGCCATTACCAGTCAAACCAATGAAAAAGGGGCTTTTACTATCAAAGCTTCGAAAACACAGACATTAACCATCAGCTCTGTTGGTTTTGAAAGCAAAACGGTTTCTGTCGGATCGGGTCCGATAACGATTCTTTTAAAAGCAACTGTTGCAGAACTGGATGAAGTAGTTGTTGCGATGGATCTGAAAAGAAAACCACGCGAATTGGGCTATTCTGTGCAGAAAGTAAGTGGAAAAGAAATTACTGAAACACAGCGTGAAAACTTTGTAACCAGTTTACAAGGAAGGGTATCCGGATTAACTGTTACCCCTACCAGCGGGGCTGCAGGTTCTTCAGCCGGTATCGTATTAAGAGGTTTCAATACTTTATCCGGAAATAACCAGCCTTTGTTTATTGTAGATGGTATCATTATTGATAACCAGACCCTGAATCAGAACTCACAGGGTGGAACGGGTATTGGTCTTGCATCAGATTTGCCAAACAGAAGTAACGATTATACCAATCGTATCGCCGATATTAATCCCAATGATATTGAAGGGGTAACTGTTTTGAAAGGACCAGAAGCAACCGCTTTATATGGAAGCCAGGCCAGTTCAGGTGCCATTGTAATTACTACCAAAAAAGCGAAATCTACTGGAGGAAAGATCCTTGTTACTTATGATGACAATTTTCGTATGCAGAAAATTAATCGTTTCGCTGCCCTGGATAATACCTATGCACCTGGATTAAATGCAGTTCCTGCTGTGGCTCCAGTTACAGGAGCAACAGCTTTTACTGCTTTTGGTCCGGCTTTACCTGCTGATGCAAAGAAGTATGATAATTTACACAGGTTTTTCAGAACCGGTTTATCTCAGACACATAACATAGGTATGGAATTCGGTGGAAAGAATTATGGATTTCGTTTTTCCGGACAATATTTTGATGATCAGGGGGCTGTTCCATTCAACAGTTATACCAAGTATAATTTCAGGTTATCCAATAATACTAAAATTGGTAAATACATCGATATCAATCCGTCAATTTCATTTACCAATGCAGATAATATAAAACCAATTAAAGGTGTTTCTGGATATCTATTGGATTTATATGCATGGCCAGTTACAAATGATATAACCAATTATCAGGATCCAAAAGGGAATAAACGACTTCTGTATGCAACTTCTTATAACTCAGAATATGATAATCCATTATGGAGTGCCAAGAACAATACATCAGGAGATAAAACAAACCGTATCGTATCTACTTTAGGTATCAATATCAATCCTTTCAATTGGTTAACTTTATCTGGCAGGTTTGGATATGATACATATAAGACTAATGGATACATGTTAACCAGTCCTGAATCTTATCTGTTAACAGCCGCTACCGGTGGTCAGTTAGATAATTACTACAGAACCTATAAAGGATATAACCATACCATCACCGCTACTGCACATAAAAACATCGGAAATTTTACTACAAGGTTATTAGTAGGAACCATGTGGCAGGATCTGGAAACCGAGCAATTTGGTTTGGTAGGTACTCACCTGATCGATTCTACCGGAACAGATAGCAGTAATACACTGGCAAGTACCAGAACCCGTTTGTTAAGAAACGTATATGGTTTGCCTAACGTAAGCATTTTACGTGAAATGGCTTATTTCGGTGAAGCTTCAATCGGCTACAAGAATGTGGTTTTTCTTACCTATTCTCACCGGTTTGAAAGTGCATCACCACTACCAGCCCAAAACAGGAACTATAATTATCCAGGTGCCAGCTTGAGTGTGATTGTTTCTGATATCTTCCCAGCTATCAAAAAAGGGAATTTCCTGAATTATGCTAAGCTAAGGGCTTCATTAGCGAATACCGCAAGATTGAACGATCCATATTCTAATCAGGCTGTATTTGTAAATAACCAGTTTAGCTCTGCTATACCTTCCTATTCTTATGGGTACACAAATGCCAACCCCAATCTGGGGCCTGAAAGCCAACAGACTTATGAAATAGGTACAGAATTAAAATTTCTAAACAACCGGATTTCATTGGAAGCAGCTTATTACAATACACTTTGCTTAAACCAGATCAGTCAGGGATATCGCGCCAGTTATGCGACTGGTTTTATCCTGAATACCGGAAACGTTTCTTCTTTACGTAACCAGGGTTTTGAACTTGCTTTGGATATCACGCCTATTAGAAAGAAAGATTTTGACTGGAATATCCGTTTCAATTTCAACCATATGTGGAGTAAGGTATTAACCCTGCCTGCAGCAATCGGTATCAATAATGACTATTACAACTCTGATACCTACCTATCTGGAAATGTTAGGGGTGGACTGGTAAGAGGTCATTCAACCGGAACGATTACCGGTTTCGGATACCTGAGAAACAATGCTGGTCAGATTCTAATCAATCCTTCTACAGGTCTGGCTGTTGTTGATCAAAATAACTATGTAAGAGGTGACAGAACACCAGCCTTTACATTGGGAACACTGAATTCATTCCGTTACAAAAACTGGACACTGAGTTTCTTGTGGGATCTGAAAGTGGGCGGGGATATTTATAACGGTACTGATTACTACCTCACAACTTTGGGAAGAAGTATTCGTACCAGCAACAGACAAACGCCAATTGTTGTGAAAGGAGTATTGAATGATGGATTCCAGAACAGTGCTAATCCGACCAAAAATACGATCGTAATCAATCCTTATTATAACAGCAATTACTATACTACTTTACCTGATGAAGAATTCATTCAGCATAATGTAAACTGGCTGAGATTAAGAGATATTACTTTGAATTACATGTTGCCTGAAAGAATTACTAGGAAAGTAAGAGGACTCCGGTCAATGAGTTTCTTCTTAACTGCCAATGACCTGGTATTGATCACGAATTATCAAGGTGCAGATCCTGCTGTAAATGCAAACAATCCAGGAACCAGTGGTGTAGGAGCGTATGGGTTTGACTACGGCAGCACACCTACTCCTGTCAGCATGAGCTTTGGCTTACGTGCCGGATTTTAATTCATAAACTGTGAATGATAAAACGTCTAAAAAAAATTGTATGAAAAATAAATTCTTTAATTCAATCCTTCTTGCCGGAATAACCAGTCTGCTTTTTATGGTATCCTGCTCAAAAAAGATTGATGATGCATATCTTAACCCCAATGCACAGGTAATCGAGCCGATCGAGAGCATTTTACCGAGTGTGATTGGTGGATTTTCTGCCTTTTATTCTTCTGCGGGTACCGGTTATGGTTTGCAGAATGATGGTATCCTTCTTGGTCGTTATATACAATACTGGGGCTCACAAACTGCCGCAGAATTGTATGGCGAGATGGGTGGTACAGGTGCCAGTGATAACACAGGCTCTGTTTGGGCAACTGTTTATTATGGTCATGGACAGAATGTCAATAAAATCATTCTCTGGGGTAGCCAGCAGCAAAAATGGGATTATGTGGGTGTTGCCTGGGCAATCAGGGCATGGGGCTGGTTACAACTAACCAACCAATATGGTGATGCAATTTTGAAAGAGGCATTTAATACCAGTTTACAACAGTTTCATTACGATGTGCAATCTGATTTCTATGATAGTTGTCGTGCTATCTGCTTCAGGGCTTTAAGCTTCCTGAACAGAACTGATGGAAATGTGAGCCCGGCTAACCTTGCTATCGGGGATAAATATTTTTATAATGGAGACGTAAGCAAATGGAAAAAGTTTGTGTATGCAATCCTTGCTCGTTCCTATAATGATCTGACCAATAAAGCCATTTACACAAGTAACGGTTATGCCGATTCTGCTATTAAATATGCAAACCTGGCTATGACAAGCAATACCGATAATGCTACTTGTAAATTTGCGGGAGGGAATACCTCTGCATTAAATAGTTATTATGGCCCATTCAGAGGAAACGTAGGAACGATCAGACAGGCTGCTTATATCTGCAACCTAATGACGGGTTTAAATAGTGCTTTCCCAGGTGTTCCTGATCCAAGAGCCCCCTATATGTTGCGTGAAAATACCAATGGAACCTATAAAGGATTTACTCCCTGGTTAGGCTCTGCCGGTTTGGTAACCAATGATTACCCGCAAAATTTCTGGGGTAATGCCACGGCAACTTCTACCGCAGCCCCTGCAGTAGATAATAGCCGTTATGTTTTCCAGAATACTGGTGAATATCCTATGATGACGGCTTCTGAAATGCAGTTTATTCTTGCGGAATCCTATCTACGGAAAGGAAATAATGCAGCTGCATTGACAGCCTATACCAATGCAATCAGCCTGAATTTTGATATGCTTACTACAAATTATACGAATAATATTCCAGCTGCCAGTGTAATTACACCTGCTTCAAAAGCTGCATACCTGGCTAATCCTATTATTGTTCCTGCGGCTAGCGCATTAACACTTACCGATATCATGTTGCAAAAATACATTGCATTGTATGGATGGGGGGTTCACGAAACCTGGACTGATATGAGAAGATACCATTATACAGATCTGGATCCTGTGACAGGTAAACAGGTGTATGCTGATTTTGCTCCTCCTTCAGGTATTTATCTAAATGCTACCAATAATGGCAAATTGGTTTACCGTTGCCGTCCAAGGTATAACTCAGAATATCTATATGATGTTCCTGAATTAACCCGTATCGGAGCAGAAGCACCAGATTATAACACGCTTGAAATGTGGTACACCCAAAAATAACTTTAACACTAAACGAATCAAGGATGAAAAACAATATTTTAATAATCGCAGTCATTGTTACCGTTGTGTTGGGTGGGCTATATTCCTGCAACCGTGACTATACGCTAAAATCTCCGGTACAAACCACCAGTGGTACCGCCTATTTAAAGATCGTAGATGCCTCTCCGAATTTCAGGAATGTCCTGAATCAGGCAGATTCATTTAATGTATTTGTAGGAGGTAATAAAATCAGCGGGTTTACCCCAGGTGGTACGGTTTCCTGGCTAACTTTTGGATCCATTTATCCAACGGTTTCTTCGAATTATGGGTATGTATCTATACCTGCCGGATCTCAAGTCATTAAATTATCAGTACCAGGTGTTTTATTAGCTGATTCTGTGGCTATTACGTCTTTAACCAAGACTTTCCTACCAGATCAGTTATATACGCTTATGATTACCGATTCAATTGCCTCTACCAGAGATTCTTCTCAGATCTTTGTTCAGGATTCATACCTGCAACCGGTAGTAGGCTATTTCAACCTTCGTTTCATACATGCAGTATTGAATGATACAGCTGGTAAAATGATTGATATTTATTCTACCAGAACCAACCGTAGTATTTTCACAAACGTGAAACCTGGTTCCATTTCTACCTTTACGCAGTATCCTTTTAACGCAGTATTGTCAGATACATTATATGTAAGAAGATCAGGCAGTCCGGCTATTGTTCTGGATACACTGAATACGGTAAGTTTCAGTAATGGCAGAACCTATACTTTGTATTACAGAGGAGATGGTACTACCAATTATAATACCAATACCAAAAGAAGACATCTGGCTACCTATTTACATCAGTAATTGTTGGGCTATTTTTAAAAAAGACCGTATGAAATACGGTCTTTTTTTATGCCTTATTACCAGATAAAAAAGTCAGGATACAAAAAAGCACAGCAATCAATAGCGCAATCACTAACTTATTTCTTTGCCACAAGTCTAAGATTTTTTGCTGCACCAAAAATTTTCTGATCCTTTTATCCATTTCCGGATTTTCGGTATGAATAGTAAGTAATACTAAACAGATTTTCTGTATTGAAGAAAAAGGTAAAAAATGGCAGGATTGTAATAGGCTCTCTGTGAATTTTTGCGCAAGGGTACTATCTGTTTCAGCAGCTAAGAGTTGGATAGTATGATCAGTTAGTAAACTTTTCATTTCAAACAACAAAGCATCTCTGTCAATACGAAAAGGATCCGTTAGTTTAAGTTTATTTTCCAGGGCAACTGCCTGTTTCAATAATTCTCCTGCTGAAAAAGGCGTAAATGCAATCCCATTTTCTGTATTTGCATATTGTTTGTAATGATACTCTTCTCGTTTCTTTTTATCGATCAGAACATCATAGGCTTCCCTGATCTCGGTAAATTGGATTGCCGATAACTGGTTACCATCATTCTTGTCGGGATGGTATTGTTTCGCCAGTTTACGGAATGACTGCCTGATTTCTCCAACCGAGGCAGAAGGGGAAACCCTGAGTATTTTGTAATAATCTTTTACGGGCATCAGTGATTGGTATCAAATTCTATATCATCACTATCTAATAGTTCTCTTTCAATTTCCTCCATCTGAACAATATCCCAGGCTTCAGATTCGGTAGGGGTAACATTCAGGATTTCTAGGATCTCCATCTCATCCAGGGCTTTCTCAACCCCATCCTGCAACCCGCAGATTACGAAAGAATCACTGGTTTCATAGAAAAGCTGTTGCAGTTCTACCAGGTTTTTTGCGGCAGAAAAGGAGATCAGAGACACGTTTTCCAGGTTCAAAATCACATTTTTGACCTCTTTTAGCAGTTGGGCCTTGCAGATTTCCACCCATTCCGCTGCTATATTGTCAGAAAGTTCCGCAATAATTGGCGTTACAACTGTAAATTTTTCCTTGGTATCAATTTTGACTTCCATAGTTTAAGTAAATTACATTAACACAATGTGTATAACTGCATCACAACTTCACTCAAAATTATTCGTTATAATTGTATAAATCCAAATTAGGTTATGGATAATAATTTTTCAGCACAGGTTAAAGAGATCATTTCTTTCAGCAGAGAGGAGGCGTTACGGCTTGGAAATGACTTTATAGGGACGGAGCATTTATTATTGGGATTGATACGGGATGGTGATAATACTGCCATTAAAGTGTTGAAACAATTGAATGTTGACCTCTATGAGTTACGTAAAGAAGTAGAACTGGCGGTTAAGGATAAGACCGGTAAAAATATTGCAAATATCAATAGTTTACCACTTACCAAACAGGCCGAAAAAGTTATACGCGTAACGGTTCTGGAGGCCAAGGCTTTAAAAAGTCCCTTGGTGGAAACAGAACATTTAATGCTAAGCATTCTTAAAAACAAAGAAAATATTGCCACGCAGATTTTAAATCAGTTTGACGTGGACTATGATCTTTTCCGTAACGAACTGGGTATGGTAGGTACCAGCACGCCTCCTCCGCCCAGAAGTGAGTTTACAGATGATAATGAGGATGAATTTGATGAAGAGAAAAGAGGAGCGGGGGGATATCAGCAACAAAGAGCTGGTAAACAAACCGGGGCAGCCAAAAGTAAAACACCCGTTCTGGATAATTTCGGTAGAGATATCACCAAATTGGCTGAATCTGGCACTTTAGATCCGATTGTGGGCCGTGAGGAGGAAATTGAAAGAGTGAGTCAGATTCTCAGCAGACGTAAAAAGAATAACCCCATATTGATTGGTGAGCCAGGTGTGGGTAAAACGGCTATTGTAGAAGGACTGGCTTTGCGTATTGTTCAGAGAAAAGTAAGCAGGGTATTATTTGATAAAAGAGTGATCTCCCTTGACCTTGCCGCCTTAGTGGCTGGTACCAAATACCGCGGACAATTTGAAGAGCGGATGAAAGCCATCATGAATGAGCTTGAAAAGAACAGGGATGTGATTCTGTTTATTGATGAGATTCATACGATTGTTGGAGCGGGAGGAGCGAGTGGATCATTGGATGCATCGAATATATTTAAACCAGCTTTAGCCAGAGGAGAGCTCCAATGTATTGGCGCTTCAACATTGGATGAGTACAGAATGTATATTGAAAAAGATGGTGCGTTGGATCGTCGTTTTCAGAAAGTATTGATTGAGCCACCTAGTGTAGAAGAAACGATCATGATATTGAATAATATCAAATCCAAATACGAAGATTTTCACAATGTAACCTATGGAGATGATGCTATTGATGCCTGTGTGAAACTAAGCGACAGGTATATGACGGATCGTTTATTACCTGATAAAGCCATTGATGTATTAGATGAAGTAGGCGCACGCGTACACCTGAAAAATATCAATGTTCCTTCCGATATTGTTGAGCTGGAGAAGAAGATTGAAGATGTGAAGAATGAAAAAAACAAAGTAGTAAAAAGTCAGCGGTTTGAAGAAGCAGCTTCATTACGTGATACTGAAAAAAGATTGGGGGAAGAACTGGAGAAAGCCAAAACACAGTGGGAAGAAGATAGTAAACATAAAAGATATCCGATTTCTGAAGAGCATATTGCGGAAGTGGTAAGTATGATGACAGGTATTCCTGTGAAGCGAATGGTGCAGGCAGAAACAGAAAAGTTGCGAAGGATGAGTGAGGATATGAAGGATATGGTAGTAGGACAGGACGAAGCCATTCAGAAAGTAGTAAAAGCGATCCAGCGAAACAGGGTAGGGTTGAAGGATCCTAAAAAGCCAATTGGTACATTTATTTTTCTTGGACCAACCGGTGTGGGTAAAACGGAATTAGCACGCTCACTTGCCAGGTATATGTTTGATTCGGAAGATTCACTCATTCGAATTGATATGAGTGAATACATGGAGAAATTTACCGTAAGCAGATTGATTGGAGCGCCTCCCGGATATGTGGGATATGAAGAAGGCGGACAGCTAACAGAAAAAGTGCGTCGCAAACCTTATTGCGTAATTTTATTGGATGAGATAGAAAAAGCACATCCGGATATTTATAATATTTTATTACAGGTATTGGATGATGGCCAGTTGACAGACGGTTTGGGAAGAAAAGTCGATTTTAAGAATACCATGATCATCATGACTTCCAATATTGGCGTAAGGCAATTGAAAGAGTTTGGTGATGGGGTTGGATTTGCAACCGCTACCCGAATGCAGAATGCAGAAGAAAATAGCAAAGCGGTGATTGAAAAAGCACTCAAGCGAACGTTCTCTCCTGAGTTTCTGAACCGGATAGACGATGTGGTAGTATTTAATGCGCTGAGTAAAGAGAATATCTTTAATATCATTGATATCTTGATGAAAGGTGTTTCAAAGCGTCTCCAGAATCTTGGATTTGGTTTGGAACTTACGCCAGAAGCCAAAGATTTTATTGCAGAAAAAGGATATGATGCACAATTCGGTGCAAGACCTCTGCATAGGGCAATACAAAAATACCTGGAAGATCCTTTGGCAGAGGAGATATTGAATCTCACTATCAAAGAAGGTGATTTGTTGATTGCTGATCTTGATAAGGAATCCGGAAAATTGAAATTCTCTTTTCAGAAAAGAGTAGAAGAAGGTGCCGGAGCCAATGTATAAAGTAAGTACAGTAGCATAGAGAATCCCTGCTTTTGCGGGGATTTTTTTTGCACTTACAATAGATCCAACACTAATTACCCCAGCGAAAACTGGTAATATCTAAACCGGCAAGATCCAATGCCCTGTCAACAACGGTTGCAGCTAATTCCTCTATTGTGCCGGGCTTACTATAAAAGGAGGGAGTAGCCGGACAAATAATACCACCTGCCAAAGTAACGGTTTCCATATTCCTGATATGGATGAGATTATACGGTGTATCTCTGACCATCAAAATCAGCTTACGTCTTTCTTTGAGAATTACATCTGCAGCGCGGGTTACCAGGTCATCACTGATTCCGGCTGCAATTCTACCTAATGTTCCCATACTACAAGGCACTACCATCATGATATTATAACGCGCAGATCCGGAAGCAAATGGAGCAGTAAAATCAAATTTATCAAAATAACGAAAAGGATAACGGCCATATGAATCATTCCCCAGTTCTGCCTCCCAAATATCCTTTGCATTTTTACTCATCACCACCCCAACTTCCTCATATTGGTTCTTTAGCAAAACCAGTTTATCCAGCAACAATTTCGCATACACAGATCCACTTGCACCGGTGATTGCTACTGCTATCTTATTACCCATGATACTCCATTTATTTCTATTACAAATGTAGCCCAGAATAGTTATCAATTCCCGTATCAAATGGGCTTAAATCTGTGAAATCTGTGGCAAAAAAAGAAGGGTCTCACTCCTGAAACCCTTCTCTTCAAAAAAATCAATCTATTTATACATAATCTCATAATACTCATTCGCCATCCGGTTGCTATCAAACTGGAACCGAACATCTCTCATACCATTCTTCTGAATCTGTCTCCAGGTATCAAAATTTTTATAATAAATAGGCAGAATCTGCTCTTCTAATATTTCATACACTTTATTCAGATCATATTCATCCTGCTCATGAACGGTCATATTATGGTAATCCGCCTGCGGAACCACAAATCCATTATTTCCCTGGTTAATGAACTCTGGTATCCATCCATCATCTGTAGAAAAATTAACTGCTCCGTTCATAGCGGCAGTCATACCACTGGTTCCTGAAGCTTCTCTGGGAACTCTTGGGTTATTCAGCCATACATCAGCCGCTTGTTTAATACGCTTACTCAGAGAAAGTTCATAACCAATCAACACAGCAACATTCTTATATTTTTTGCTCAGGTGCACCAGGTTATTAAACTGTGAAATAGCCGGGTAATCTGCCGGGTAAGGTTTTCCTGCCCAGATAATCTGTACAGGGAATTCTGTGCTTGACAATAATTTTTCAAAACGATCCATATCATAGGTAAGCAGGTCTGCACGCTTATAACCCGCAAAACGTCTTGCCCATACAATGGTTAACACATTTGGATCGAATTTCTTGCCGGTCTGGTCGGCCACAATTTCAAAAGCTCTTTTCTTCAAATGTTTTTTGCGATCATCAAATACATAGTCATTACTTTCTTCCATGGCTTTATACATCTGCTTATCGGCCCAATAGCGCCAGTTCTGGGCATTGGTAATGGAAGTAATCGGACAAATACCTTCATAGTTCTTCCACATTTCTCTGCTCACTACGCCATGCAATGCAGATACGCCATTTGCTTTTCTTGCAAAACGCAATGCAGCCAGTGAATGGTTGAATTGATCATCTTTGATACCGGTAAGTTTTCTTACTTCATCAATACTCAATCCACAGAAATAACCCATTTTATTACACAAATAGATATCATGTTTTTCATTTCCTGCTTCTTCAGGCGTATGGGTAGTAAATACCAGGTGCTCTTTTACTTTCTCAACACTTTTAAATTTATTGAGCAGGTAAAAAGCAGAAGAAATACCATGCGCCTCATTGAGGTGGTATACATCCGGATTGAATTCTAATTCATCAATTAGTTTGGCTCCGCCAACACCTAATAAAATGAATTGTGCCACTTTGGTAGCTACATTGGCATCATATAAACGATGGGTGATGGTTTGCGAAACGTAATCATTCTCCGGAAGATCGGTGCTTAATAAAAACAAAGGAGCACTGTTGAAAGTTTCCGGATTAAGGTAATATGCTTTTACCCAAACAGGTGAATCATGAATCAGGATCTGAAACTTGATACCCGTATCTTCCAGAAAACTGTATATTTTTTCCATGAAAGTAACTTCTAGAGTCTGATCCTGGTTGCGAGTCTGATCGTAATATCCATATTTCCATAAAATACCAATGCCGATCATATTCTGTCTTAACTCATACGCACTCCGTAAATGTGAGCCTGCTAAAAAACCGAGTCCTCCGCTATATATTTTTAAAGGTTGGTGAATCGCAAATTCCATTGAAAAATAGGCTGCTTTCTTCTCATACTGTTCGTTGATCTGGTAAGGCACATGGTAGTTTCGAAAATTCATAGTTGCTCGTTTGGTTAACAATTGGCGCTGCAAGATAGGCCTATTTCAATAAAATGTAATTTATACACATTAGATGTGGGAAAACCGGTTTTCAGGGCAGAATAATACACAATAAAGGGATCATCTGGATCCATGGCAATCAACCTATTTTACATCAACACTACATTTCGGCAAATATAATCGGTTGGGTAACCGGGATGGCAAATGTGATTAAATTGGGTTCAAGTAAGGCAATTGAGGAAAATGGCCTTTTATTTTCTTTTTATCGGTTTTGAGTCTTTTTTTCGGATATATGTATCGTCAAAAAAGCATTTAATTCCTCTGTGATTTCCGCAACTTCCCTGCTCCTTAATAGTGATTTCCCGATCTTGGAAATGAAAGTCAATAATGCATGGGTCTCCGTTTTGTGTGAACTGCGCTGTACTTGCATTCTTCATTTTCATTTCACCTTTCAACTCTCCCGAGCATTTGGGTTCCTCTTTTTCAAAATGGATAAAGAATCGATAGCTATTAGGAGTCTTTCCATCACGCAGTGAGATAAAATTCTTCTTATCCTGTGCATAATCAGCACTGAATTTGTTTTTTCTGGGTAAACTATCCAGGGGGTTTATGATATTGTCTTTCCTACTGTCTTCATTGGTATCATTAATTACTACCATGAATATACCCTCGCTACTATATACCCAGCCTGCCCGTGAGAAGGAAAGTTGATTGTCCTTATTAGTCTTTTCCCTGCTGATCAAAAATGTAGGCTCCCGGTTAATGGAAAGGGAATGGGAATACTCATCTGTATTATCAGAACTGATCAGTTCTTTGGCTGCCAGAAATTTGTTTTTCTTATCTGTTACGAAAACAGCGAGATAGCTAATCTTTTTGGAATTGGTGAAGGTAATCAGTAGGTAATTTTCTTTTTCCTTCTCAATTTTCCCAACGGGATGAATAGATATTTTCCGGGTCTTACCTACAATAGTTTGTAATGAGCTGTCTGGGAAAAACTGGATGAATGCCTTGTATCCAATCGTAATGGTATCAGCTATTTTGGCAATATTCGTATCATAGGCAGTAAAGGGAAGGGTAGTTTTCGGAAAAGCGGCCATGAAATCGGAAATCTTAACCGGAGTTTCACCGGATAAGTCCTTTTTTGACTCTTTACAGCCCAATATTACCATCAGCAATAGTAGCGGCCACCATCTTTTCATAGGGCTTTATTTGCATAAAAATAAGTCTTTCGGCGAAACTCCCTAGCTGTGGACTTGAATTAATGGATATTTAAATTTAGATTTGTCTAAAAATAAGTTTAGATAATATGCATTTTACAACTACAGAGGAAAATTATATCAAAGCGATTTACCATCTGCAGCAGGAAACCGGTAATGTATCTACCAATGAATTAGCGGCTGAATTAAACACGAAACCCGCTTCCATTACAGATATGCTCAAAAAGTTAACTGTCAAAAAATTGTTGCGCTATGAGCGGTATAAGGGGGTAAGATTGAGTAATGAGGGTGAAAAGCTGGCTTTGGCTATTGTAAGAAAACACAGGCTTTGGGAGTATTTTCTGGTGAATACCCTTTCATTTGGATGGGATGAAGTACATGAAGTGGCCGAGGAACTGGAACATATTTCAAGCAAAAAACTGGTTGAACAATTAGATCTTTTTCTCGGGTATCCCAAATTTGATCCGCATGGCGACCCGATCCCCGATAGCCAGGGTAGGATGGCAGTTCAGCAACAGATCAACCTGATTGATTTGGCTCCGGATATCCCTGCTGAAGTTTGCAGTGTGGGAAGTCAATCGACCGAGCTACTCGAAATATTAAAACACAAACAACTGGGAATTGGCACAAAACTCGAAGTGAAGCGTAAATTTTCCTTCGATCATTCTATCGAAATTAAAATGAAAAGCCTGCCTGCCATAACAATTAGTCAGCAATTGGCGCAATCCTTATTCGTAAAAAAAATATCCAATGATTAAGAGGTTTCAGGGTGATCATTCCCTGAGTGAAGTGCATGAATCTGTAGACACTACTTCTCCTCGCAAAGGTTGGAAGAGAATATTGGCTTATATAGGTCCGGCATACCTGGTAAGTGTCGGTTATATGGACCCGGGCAACTGGGCCACCGATTTACAGGGAGGGGCTAAATTCGGATACCAGCTGATCTGGGTGTTGTTAATGAGCAACCTGATTGCTTTATTATTACAAAGTTTAAGTACTCGTTTAGGAATTGTTACCAGACGGGATCTCGCACAGGCTAATCGGGAAATGTATCCGCCCCTTGTTAATTTTTGTTTGTACATACTGGCCGAGCTGGCCATTGCCGCCTGCGACCTGGCCGAAGTATTGGGTATGGCGATTGGTATTTACTTGTTAACCGGTCTGCCCCTGATATGGGGAACCCTGATAACGGTATTAGACACATTTGTTTTCCTGATTTTACAACGATATGGCATCCGTAAAATGGAAGCATTTATCATTTCTCTTGTGGCCATTATCGGATGTTCTTTTCTAGTGGAAATATTGATTGCAAAGCCGGATATGGGAGAGGTGGTTAAAGGATTTATTCCGCATGCACTGAATAATGAATCACTCTATATAGCAGTGGGTATTATTGGCGCAACCGTGATGCCCCATAATTTGTACCTGCATTCGGCATTGGTACAAACAAGAAAAATCAGCAACGATGCTGCCGGAATACGCAGGGCCATTAAATTCAACCTGATCGATAGCACAATTGCACTGAACGCTGCCTTCTTTGTGAACGCTGCTATATTGGTATTGGCAGCCAGTGTGTTTTTTACTTCCGGCCATACCCAGGTTGCGCAAATTCAGGATGCACATAAATTGCTACAACCCTTATTAGGCAGTAAACTGGCACCTGTATTGTTTGCGATTGCTTTGATTGCAGCCGGACAAAGCTCAACCCTAACCGGAACCCTTGCCGGTCAGATTGTAATGGAAGGTTACCTGCAACTTCGGATCAATCCCTGGCTTAGAAGATTACTAACCCGGCTGATTGCCATAATACCGGCAGTGTTGGTGATCCTGATTTATGGAGATAATAAAGTAGATGATTTATTGGTATTGAGCCAGGTATTATTAAGTCTGCAACTGGGTTTTGCAGTGGTGCCCCTGATTCATTTTGTGAGTGATAAGAAAACGATGGGGGAATTTGCAATAAAAAATTATACCAAAATAATTGCCTGGCTGGTGGCCATCATACTGGTTTTCCTAAATGTGAAACTGGTGGGTGAAGAAACCTTGCAATTGTTTCATTCCGATTCAGCATGGTATTGGAAAGTATTATTGGTATTAGCCATTATTGCCTTTATCTGTTTGTTTATTGCTATGACGGTTTTACCGTTGATTAAAAAGCGTAAACAGAAGGAGCGGGAGAGTATGCATGGAAAAACCATTCAGTTACAAAACCTGACGGTAAACAAAACCCGAAGATTAGCAGTAGCGTTAGACTTTAGTTCTTCGGACGAAAAATTAATTGCACATGCTGTGGCCCAGGGAGATGCGTCGGTTACTTATATTTTATTGCATGTAGTGGAAAGTGTTTCTGCACGCTATTTAGGTGAAGCAAGTGATGATGATGAAACCCGCAAAGACAGGCAAAGACTGGAGGATTATGCCCGGCAGTTAGGCGATATGGGTTTTCAGGTTGAGTTGGCAATTGGTTATCGGAACAGGGTAACAGAAATTATTCGCCTGGTTAAAGATTCAGAAGCGGATATGCTGGTAATGGGCGCGCATCGTCATGCCGGATTAAAGGATTATATTTTCGGAGAAACCATTGAAGATGTGAGGCATGCATTATCGATTCCTGTTTTGATAGTTAATGTTCAGTAAACAATCAATTCTGCTCAGTTTAATTTAGCTATTTTCCCAGATGATTCCGGATGGAGATTGCTAGTAAAGCAGACCATTCTCTGTATTGATCTCCTGATGGGTGTAACCCGTCGTTCGCAGTAAACTGCTGATTGGATAATGCTTTCAGGCTGGTTGGGGTGATATCTGTATATACTACCCCGTACAACATACTCACCTGATAATTGATTCGGTTAAATGAGGCTATTTCTTCGTGGATAACCCTTGAATTTTTTCCAAAGGGAGTAACACTATAATCCGGAATGGATAATACATATACATGCTTAGGTTGGGATCCGGTCAACTGAATCGCTTTTTCCAGTAATAGAGAAAACCGTTGCCGGTAAGCTGCAGTATCCAATCCCTGGTATTGATCATTAACACCAATCAGGATGCTGATGATTTCATACCGGTTAGCCAATGGACTGGTTTTTATCGCTTCCAATAAATTCATGCTTGTCCATCCGGTTCTCGCCAGATAAGTTGGTTTGCCAATATCAATTCCCTGTAAAGCAAGCTCCTGAATGGTTTGTTCAGGGAATCTTTTTGCCGGATCAACCGATTGCCCAATGGTATATGAATCTCCCAATGCCAGATAGCTTAGCGGATGTAATGGGAGGGAATCAGTGGATTTCGGGTAAAGAGAAGCCAATGCATGACCAATGGAAATCACCAGAATAAATAGTAAAAAAAGTGTGGCTTTTTGCGAAAACAGGTTCATACCCTAATATACGTAAAATCGACCCATTGGTTCTTGCTGTCTAAAACTGATAAAGTACTACATTTGTGGCCGTTTTATATATAACCTAAAAGGAACTAAAATGGCACAAAAAATCAAGGTAGCTAACCCCGTTGTGGAGCTTGATGGAGATGAAATGACCCGGATTATCTGGAAGTTCATTAAAGACAAATTGATTCTTCCTTACCTGGAAGTGGATATTAAGTATTATGATCTGGGTATGGAATACCGCGACCAGACAGATGACCAGGTAACCATTGACGCGGCAAATGCAATCAAGCAATATGGTGTTGGTATCAAATGCGCTACCATAACACCCGATGAACAACGCGTAAAAGAGTTTAACTTAAAACAAATGTGGAAGAGCCCGAACGGAACCATCCGCAATATTCTGGATGGTACGGTTTTTCGTGAGCCGATTGTTTGTTCAAATGTGCCACGTTTGGTTCCTAACTGGACTGCACCTATCTGTATAGGTCGTCACGCTTTTGGTGATCAATACCGCGCAACAGATTTTGTAACCAAAGGAAAAGGTAAGCTGACCATTAAATTTGAAGGCGAAGATGGAACTGTGCAGGAATATGAAGTATATAATTACAAAGGAGATGGCGTAGCGCTGGCCATGTATAATACAGATGAAAGTATCAAAGGGTTTGCCAGAAGTTGTTTTAATACTGCTTTGGCAAAAAAATGGCCCCTGTATCTGTCAACCAAGAATACCATTCTTAAAAAATACGATGGTCGTTTCAAAGATATTTTTGAAGAGATTTATCAAAATGAATTTAAGGTTGCCTATACCAATGCAGGCATTACTTATGAGCACCGTCTGATTGATGATATGGTGGCCAGTGCTTTAAAATGGAACGGTAATTTTGTATGGGCCTGTAAAAATTATGATGGGGATGTGCAGAGTGATACGGTGGCACAGGGTTTTGGTTCATTAGGTTTGATGACTTCTACATTGATTACACCAGACGGAAAAGTAATGGAAGCCGAAGCTGCTCATGGTACCGTAACCCGTCACTATCGCGAACACCAGCAGGGTAAACCTACTTCTACGAATCCGATTGCTTCTATTTTTGCCTGGACAAGGGGATTAGAGTTCCGCGGTAAATTAGATGGTAACCAGGAATTGATCGATTTTTGTCATGCCTTGGAAGCAGTTTGTGTTGAGACTGTGGAAAGTGGTAAAATGACAAAAGATCTTGCGGTTTGTATTCATGGAAATAAAGTAACCCATGGTGAACAATACCTGTATACGGAAGAGTTTCTGGATGCTTTGGATCAGAACCTGAAGATCAAATTGGGTAAATAAGTATTGTAGATATTAGCCATTATTAATAAAAAAGACTCCTGTTTTCACAGGAGTCTTTTTTATAGAGGTAACCATTACATTTTACCACCTTTCTTATCCATCATTTTTTTACAGGCATCTGTACATACATGCCCTTTTTCACCATGCGCATACACATGTTTTTTCTTGGTACAGGCGGCAGTGCATTTGTGCTCTTTCAATTCCATTTTTTTCTCAGTCTGGGCAAAACTACCGGTCGATATAAAACCGGTTAATAATAGGATGGCTGCAAAGGTTTTTACTGTTTTCATATAGTTGATTTTGGTGTTAAGACGGCATCTCATTCTTTTCCTTACATCCTATAAAAAATCTTTTACAGGCAGATTACTTCATTACTTCTTCAATCACTTTCCCCACACTGCCGCTGGGCATTTGAATATGTAATAAAGCAGCAACGGTTGCAGCGATATCAGTCATATAAGTTTCCCGATTAGTCTTTCCTTTTTTAATACCCCAACCATAAAATAACAAAGGGATATGTGCATCATACGGATACCATAATCCATGGGTAGTGCCAGTGGCACCGCCTTCAATATAACCTGGTTTTAGTATTACCTGTATATCGCCGCTGCGAGTAGGATTATATCCATTCGCCAACATTTCACGTAATGTTTTATTGATAGGAGTAGTCATGATATCAGCTGTTGCAAAAGCGTTGGTAACCGCTTCATTTTTCAGCATATACTGGATAATCCATTTTTTGATACCTGCTTCATCTGCTTTTAAAGAATCAATCCTGGGATGATTCAGATATATCTGGTAGTTGGCATAATTCACAACTGCATTTTCAATACCAAATTTTTCTTTCAATTTTGTACTGATGTCTTTCATCATACCATTATCTGCCAATAATCCTCCCGGTAGTTTATTTTCTTTCATAAAGCCTGGTATATGTGCTACAGCATGATCAGCCGTCAGGAAAACCGTGTATTGATTTTTGCCAATGGTTGCATCCAGGAATGCAAAGAATTTCCCCAGTTCTTCATCCAGTCTTATATAATCATCCGCCATTTCCCAAGAATTAGGCCCAAAGGAATGCCCGATATAATCCGGTGCAGAAAAACTTATTGCCAGAAAATCAGTAGCTTCATTTTTACCTAGTTTCTCAGCAATAACGGCTGCTTTGGCCATTTCAACTGTCAAGGTGTTACCATGAGGCGTACTGGATATTTTGCTGTAATCTTTTTCTACAAATTTGGACAGATCATATGGAAACCCGGTTGCGTCTTTACCAAATGGTTTTGCTTCATACTCTTTCTGATCGGCAGTAGCATAATCAGCATATACTTTGGCAGGTAATGCCGTATTCCAACCTGTTTTATATAAAGAATCCACCAGCTTTCTTTTATTGAACTGGTTTACCCATTCAGGTAACTCATTCATATAATAAGTACTGGTGATAAAATTGCCAGATCTTCCCTCATACCAATAAGCTGCATTGGCAGAATGACCCGCAGGCAGGATAGATCCCCTGTCTTTTAGTGCCACGCCAATTACCTTGCTTCTGAAATTGGTTGCCAGTCTCAACTCATCACAAATACTCGTGGTAAGCATATTCCTTGGACTCATCTGTCCATCTTCTTCTGTTTTACCACCTACACCCTTTACGCTTTTATCTTCACTACAATACACAGACCTCATCAAAGTATTATCCCACCAGTTATTCCCTGTAATACCATGGATGGAAGGAACACTTCCGGTATACACACAGGTATGTCCACAGGCCGTTACCGTGGGAGTATAAGGGATCAGGGTATTATCGCAGGAGAACCCTTCGGTTAAAAAGCGTTTGAACCCGCCATTGGACTTAAAAACCGGGTTAAAGCGATAGAGATAATCCCAGCGCATCTGGTCAATTACGATACCGACCACCAGTTTGGGTCTTTGGATTCCTTCTTCAGAGGCAGGTTTGGGGTTTGTTTTCTGAGAAATAGCCAGTAGACAACAAAAACTGGCAAACATAGATACAGTAAGTCTTTTCATGATCTGGTATGGGTTAATTCTTTGTTTTTACAAGCAAAAATCGAATATGATGGGGTGAAGATAAGTCATGATCAATAATTACCCTTGCCCCATACAGGGTAAAAGTTTATTTTTGCCTGATTTCATACCAAAGTAATAATTATATAATATGGCAGACATTTTTGAGAAACTGTTAAAGAATTCAGGTCCACTAGGTCAACATCGTGAAAGGGCGCATGGTTATTTTGCTTTCCCTAAATTGGAAGGAGAAATTTCCAGCAGGATGATTTTTCGGGGTAAAGAAATGGTTATATGGAGTTTAAATAACTACCTGGGACTGGCCAACCATCCAGAGATCAGAAAAACAGATGCTGAAGCGGCGGCTAAATTTGGATTGGCCCTGCCTATGGGTGCCCGAATGATGAGTGGAAACAGTAATTACCACGAACAATTGGAAAGAGAACTTGCAGCTTTTGAAGGAAAAGAAGATGCCATTTTGATGAATTTTGGCTACCAGGGAATTATGAGCGCAATAGACGCCATATGCGGAAGACATGATGTGGTGGTATATGATGCGGAAAGTCATGCCTGTATTGTGGATGGTTTGCGATTACATCCCGGACATCGTTATGTTTTCAAGCATAATGATCTGGAAGATTTTGATAAACAGATGGAAAGGGCAACCAACCTGATTGACAAACAAAAAACAGGAGGGATTCTTGTAATTACTGAAGGCGTTTTTGGTATGGCAGGAGATCAAGGAAAATTAAAAGAGATCATCGAACTGAAGAAAAAATATGATTTCCGATTATTGGTAGATGATGCACATGGATTTGGTACCCTTGGAAAAACTGGTGCCGGGGCAGGTGAGGAGCAGGGTTGCCAGGATGGTATTGATCTGTATTTCTCCACATTTGCGAAATCAATGGCTTCTATTGGTGCATTTATGGCAGGGGATAAGGGGATTATAGATTATATCCGTTACAATATCCGCTCACAGATTTTTGCAAAAAGTTTACCTATGCCTATTGTGCTGGGAAATCTGAAAAGACTGGAATTGCTGCAAACTAAACCCGAACTGAAAGATAAGTTATGGAGTAATGCCATGAAATTGCAGAAAGGACTTAAAGAAAGAGGATTTGATATTGGCAATACCAATACCATGGTAACGCCGGTGTATATGAACGGAGGATTGGAAGAAGCCACTGCCATGGTAATGGACCTTAGGGAAAACTACCATATTTTCTGTTCAATTGTTGTATATCCGGTAATTCCGAAAGGGCATATCATTTATAGATTGATACCTACAGCGGCACATACGGATGCAGATATTGAAGAAACACTAATTGCATTTACAGAAACAAAAGCGAAGCTGGATGCGGGCGAATATAAAGCAGAGATGATACCCGATATGGCTGAACCGCAAACCAAGTAGTATATCGAATAATGAATATCGGGTGTTGAAGTAGGAATCTTTAAATACTTCAGCACCCGATATTTTTATTTTATGTATGGCCTATTACAATTTCTTTATAATCTCAGTGGCCTGTTTTACATAATCATCGTTTTTGGCTTCAGTAGCAAGGGCGATACATTTTTGGGCACTGGCTTTGGCAGAAACCTTATCACCCAGGTCTCTTTGAATTTTTGCCTGTGCCAGAAAAAGCCAAAAAGCTTTTGGCGTAGCGTCGGTTGCTTTCGTAATATTGGTTAAAGCTTTGTTCAGGTCTTTATCCCACTCATAATAAAAAGTAGCAGCAGAAGCATAAGTAGCCGGAGCAACCGGGTTAGTATTCAATGCTTTTTCAACCTGTGCACGTAACCTGTCTTTTACATTAACACTAATTGGAATTTTTACTGCGGTATTACCCCACATCAGGTGTAATTCACAGCTTTCGGCTGTTACACTGGCAAATTGCATAGTAAAGCTTTCTACTTCACCCTGTATTTTTTCTGATTTCACTTTAAAGCGATGTACATCTTCGCTTTCTTTATACCCATCCGTACCACAGTTATTTAATCCTTTGTTGATCACGATTTCCCAATAATCTTTTGCGGGAATGGTATACAATACATAGGTTCCGGTATCTAATAGTTTTCCACCCACCATTACATTGTCGCTAAAATGGATATGGGTAGCGGCATTGGCACCCGTACGCCATAATTTACCTAATGGAGCCAGGTCGCTATTATCTTTAAACAAACTTCTTCCCTTAATATTCGGACGGGAATAAGTTAGTTCAATAGAACCCAACCCAAATTCCTGGGTAATTTTTTGGGTAGAACTAGGTGCGGGCATTTTTACTTGAGAAAAGGCTGTGAAACTGCAGAAGGCAGCAGCCAGAAAAAATAGTTTTTTCATACGTACTTGTTTAATTGATGCAAACCTACAGCAAACTTTGCAATTTTATTTACGGAATGCGGGGTGAAATTGTTGCAGGGTATTGCGCAGAAAATCCCTGTCAAGATGGGTATAGATCTCCGTTGTAGTAATACTCTCATGCCCAAGCATTTCCTGTACAGCCC
>Ga0316220_1000887_pt1 | contig 37727 bp, 17 predicted proteins | sample TBH18005metaG_FD_203632 | JGI IMG/M metagenome (GOLD analysis project Ga0316220, IMG submission 203632) | Freshwater microbial communities from Trout Bog Lake, Wisconsin, USA - TBH18005 | ecosystem: Environmental > Aquatic > Freshwater > Lake > Hypolimnion/Profundal zone | place: USA: Wisconsin... | reverse complement strand
AGTGGCAAAGTTGACCGTCCCGTCGCTGTAGAGCTCCCACTGGTAAGTATCGCCCGAAACCGCAACAACAGAAAGCGGAGTCGTATCGCCCACGTACACGACAGTCTGGGCCATGGCAGGTGCCACAGCCATCAGCAGAGGCACGATTAGTGCCAAAGCCAGACGTTCCATATCGTGTAACAGGCGAATCATTTAATTAATATTCAATTTTTTAATGTTCAATTAACTGATTTTCAATTTTCCACTTTGTGCATTGATAATTGACAATTGACCATTTTCATTCACTTTCACTGGTGGTGGTTTTTATGTTTTCATTCTGTCCCGATTCAGTGCTTTCCACCTCAACCTTTGCAGCTTAATCTTTGCTGCAAAGGCCACTGGAGATCTGCGCAATAAATAGATATACTGCATCTTATGTATTACTGTAATCATTTCACTGATCATTTAAATTTTGACTTCATTTGTTTAACCATTGGACTGTTCCTCCCCCTTCCGGCTTCCTTCAGCCAGCTAAACAGCTAAATATGTGCGTATTACAATGTGTCCGGCTTCGATTATTTTGGCTTATATCCGGGGCGCCTCCGGGACTTCCTCTCTGTTGGCAGAACCAGTAATCCGGCCCGTTAAGATTATGTATCATTGATCTAATTACCTGATTTATTGAGCGATAAAACACTTCTATACTACACCTGATCAAGCGTATTAGTCCCTCAAAACGGTACGTTTAGAAACAAAAAATCCTGACAAACCCATTTTTGACAGGTAAGCCAGAGTTGATAACGGTAAACGGGAGCACCATAAGGCGCCCGGTCAAAACTATCTATCCATCGGGGCAGATCGTCTCTTGCACTTTTGAAGTAAAGAGCCAGTTCGCCAGGCGGACCGTGTGAGTATTTTGTCATTATTCATCTTATTTTGCTTGTTTATACAATTTTGTTTTTCACTTTCTTATCACATCATCACCCTGTCATTCAATAGATTAATGCCGCGCATTTATCGCATTGTTAATTGAATAGCACAAGGGCCGCTGAGAAATCAGAATTTATACTTACTTTTTATTTCCCTGCCCCTTTCCCCGGCCAGGCTTTTACCCGGCAGGGAAATGGAAGAGTTTCATGAAAAGCAAATGATTAATTAACGACTCACGTCATTATGGAACCTGTGGCATCATAGGTGTTCCGGGAGTAACAGATGGCCTTAGGTTGAGTGTCTGCATAGCAATATCACCAAATGGAGTATAGGTTACACAATCGGGATCAACATCCTTATTCGCCTGTGGAGTACTATCCACAGCCTCCACTGCCAATGAAACATCTTCATCAGCCAAACCTTCGAAGCCATGATTCTTAACCGTTACTCTGACATAAATAGATACACCCTTGTCTGTTGCAGGTGCGGTAGTTGAAACGGTAAACTGCGCTGAAGTAATGCCGGCTGCAGCAGCCTGATCGGTAACCAAAGGTTGGTCATAAGTTCCAATGGTATAACCCCAGTCGATCGCAGCGGTTTGGGTTCCCGACAATCCGGTGAGTTTTAAAGTAGGCTTGTATGAGCCTGTAAAATTGGCTCCGATTACTTCAAAATAAAGCACATTCGTGCCATAATCAATTACAGTTTTGCCGGCAGCCAAATCGAAACTAGCCGACTGAACTACATCAAAACACTGGCTTTCAGCGACACCATAAGCCAAAGGAGCTGTGGCAGCATGCGTCATATTGGTGATATCTACTGTAAAGGCAATTTTTGGTATGATCTGCATCACTTTCAAATTATTGGAACAGCTTGGACCTGCATATTCTACGACCATAAACAAAGGGTTGGTGGTCTTATCAATACCGGCAAGTCCGGCAGATGTCCAGGTAACGGTAGTTGATGTCGGAGAGGTTGCAGAATTAATCGGTGCATTGTAATTAACTGCTCCTGTTGCAATTGCAACTCCATCGGCAGGAATTATAGTTGCTACCCTTGCACCTCCTGTTGTAAAAGTTGTAGACTTTGTGGCATACCAAAATGCAGTTCCCCCGGGAGGGGCAATAATGGCCGAATAATCATAAGGGCGTCCCGCGATAGGGGTGAGCGGATCATTTGTCGCGCATGTTAACGGCTTTGCCGGAGTACCGGGAAGAGCTTGTCCAAAAGCTGTGGCCACACTGGCGAAAATGGCCAATACGAGAATAAAAATTTGCTTTTTCATGATAAAAAATTTTAATTGTAATAAAATATTGGTTTGTAATAAATTTTTGAAAATTGGTTCTGATTGATATAATACCATTTTTGTTTTGTTCCTTTTAGGCTGCCGTTGCAGGCCGCCCTGGAGTAGTCCGGAACCGGCAAATCATCCGCTTCCGGACTACTCCACCCGCCAGGCGGACCATTCCCCTTGTTCTGAATCATGAAGATGTTAACGCATTGGTTTTGCCCTACAGAGCAACTGGTAAAAAGTGCCTCAATGGGAATCTGGAAAAACGGAATGAATACACCAGTCATGGCATCTGCAAGGGAGTGCCGGTTTTGGGTTTTCCACTCTTTTCGAATCTGGGATGATTGTTTCATATTGCTGATATTTAATACGTTAGTTTTATAAAGCTATTTCACGTTTGGTCGCGGTCTGACGGTAATATTGACGGCTAATGAGGCTGATGAATTGCCATTACAATCAACCAGCCAATAGGTTATTGTATGGACTACGCTCGTAAAGTTCACGCCGTCTCCGGGTATCTGAATATCGGAAGTATAGGCAGAAGGCTGGCCGGTTCCGGCGATGGAGGGATGGGTAAGTACTGAGGGCGGCGGCGTTTGATTGGGTGTGTCAGTAAAGTCAAGACGCCAGTGAATTACCAGGCTGTTGACGGAACAACAGTTGTCGGAAAAATTATTGCCTGTAGGATCAAGATCAAGCAGCGTACTCCCCTTTTTGAAAAGATAGTAGTCCGGATCTGGGTTTATTTTCAGAGCGTTTGTGAGATAATCTGCCGACCAGACATTTTCGACACAAAATGTGAACGGAGCCGGTGGGTTAAATGTTGGAGGTGCAGAGTCCTTTACATCAATCTGCTGTATGCATGACGACGTGTTCCCCGCAGCATCGCTTAAGGTCCAGCTCCTCGATACAACAATTGGGTTGCTGCCGTTTGCAACATCCTGATAAGTCACTAAAGTGATTCCACAATTATCCGAAGCTATGCCCTGATTCATGCCGTCACTGAACACAGAATAGGTTGAAGGTGTCACCGCAATTGAAAAAGCCGGTCCGGTAATATCCCCGATACTGCATCCCGAAATCACACGCATTGCCGGGCATTGCGCAATTAGCGGATTGGTAGCATCAATTACATCCGTGACTAAGGTGGCGCTGTTATTTGAAAGAACAGGGTCAGTTGTCGGGGAAGTAACCGAAACCGAATTGGTGAAATCTGAACAGTGAGCAGCGCTTACGCCGGCTGTTATGGTAAGTGTAGCCACATCATTGAACATTAAATTGCCGATTGTCCAGGCAGACAATCCATCCCACACGCCTACACTGGATGAAAAACTAACCAGTGTCATTCCGGCCGGGAGGGTTTCGCTGACCAATACATTTGCAGCCGTTGAAGGCCCCAGGTTTTTAACCCATACGGTATAGGTCAGATTTTGTCCCAATGTGGCTGTGGCGGGAAGTGCCGCTATCGAAACAGACAAATCGGCTCCGGCATTTACGGTAACGGTGAAGGAGCAGAATGAACGGTTTCCGCATGCATCAGCGGCATTCCAGGTCACGGTAGTCACTCCGGAATTAAAGGAGACGCCCGTTAAGGTCAAAAGAGCGGCACCCGAGGTGGCTCCGGTAAGTGTGGCCGAGAGCGTATAACTGCTGCAACCATCGGTAGCAGTGGCGTTCCATGAGGCGTCAGGCTTGACATAGTAATTGCCGGAATTGGTATTCACCGATTGATTACCGGAGACCGGACATGTAATTACCGGAGGGTCGACATCCTGAATGTAAATACGCTGTAGTGAGGTGGCGGAATTTCCGCAATGATCAGTGGCTTTCCAGGTTCGGTTGATAGTCATGTTGCCGGAACAGATACCGGGGGTTTGAACATCGGTATAGGTGACCACGGGAGCAGGATCACAGTTGTCGGTTGCAGTTGCGGTGCCTGTAGCCGACGGAGCCGATGAATCGGAACAGGAGATAGCCTGATCTGAGGGTCGGATAATCACAGGAGCCGTATTGTCCTGCAAAGTGATCACCTGGTTGTAAACAGCACTCCTATTACCGCAATCATCGGTAACTGTCCAGCTATTGGTATAAGATCCCCCCTGGGAACAGGCTCCGGCGACAAAACCTCCGGAGGATTTAACCAGATTAGCCACACTGGAATCGCATAAATCCGAGGCAACAGGAAAAAGTGTCTGGGCCACGGCTAATCCTGCGGCGTCACTGCATTCCAGAATAACATCCAGAGCACCTGCCGGAGTACTCCAGGTAGGAGCTGTAATATCCTGAACTACTATGGTTTGCCTGTACCTCACACTCACATTCATACAACCATCGGTTGCAGTCCATTCCCGGATACGCGTATAAGCCCATGCACAACCTCCCGCGGTAGTTACATCATTTAGCAGAAAAATTACAACGCCCGATCCGCAGGCGTCCTTTGCGGTGGGGGCAAGCGCCAGGGCTGCCGCTAAACCAGCACTATTTGTGCATTCCAGGGTGGCATCCAATGCCAAAGATGGCTGATCCCAAACTGGAGGTACATTGTCGGTGACCTGAATTGTTTGCATAAAAGGGAGACTCACATTGCTGCAATTATCTTTTGCAGTCCAGATCCTTACCCGCATATAAGTTCCTGCGCAGCCACCCGGAGTGGTGATATCTGAAATTTTTGTGTAAGTAACCGGGGAACCGCAGTCATCTGACGCAACAGGCACCAGGGCAATGGCTGCAGCTATTCCGGCAGCATCGGTACAACTTAATGACCGGTCAAGCGATGCGGCCGGTGTTGTCCAAACTGGCGGTGTAGTGTCCGTGATTGTGATCACCTGGGTGTATAGCGTCGGTGCGGGGTTTCCACAACCATCATGAAAAGTCCAGGTGTTGGTGTAAGATCCCGACTGGGGACACGAACCGGGAACAAAAGGAGCACTCGTTTTTACCGGAATTATACCCCCGGTACAACTGCTGGTTGCTGCAGGAATAAGTGCCTGTGCATTCATCAGGCCGGCAGCATCTGAACATTCCAGTGTGCGGTTAAGGTTCCCCGCTGGTGTAGTCCAGGTTGCAATATCCTGTAAAGTAACCGTCTTGGTACAAGAATTAGTGCAACTGGCATTGGTGACGGCGAGCGAAAGTGTTGCCGGCGCGCTGCAGAGAGACCCTGCAGTAACCGTCACGCTCTGACCGTTGGCAGCTCCGATGATCGTCCCATTGGTGATACTCCATGAATAGGTCACCATTCCGACCGGTCCGGTAAAAATATTGCCGGAAGAATTTGGACATGCCGTATTTACACCGGTAATGGAGCATGCGGGCAGAGCATTTACGATCACTGAGACCGAACCGGTTACCGGTGCACAACCATAACCATCCACCAAAGAAAGATGATAAGTACCAGAATTGAGAGTGGTAGCATTGGTTATAACCGGAATTGAATCGGCCGAGGTAAAACCGTTGGGACCGGTCCAGGTGAAATTGTAAGGACTTTTTCCTCCGGTAACGTTCGACTTTAAAGTAATGGAACCGCCGGCGCAGATGGTGCCGCTAACAGTAGGTGCAATACTCGCAGGAGCAGGATCGAGAGAACCAAAGGAGATATCATCCAACCCAAAATCATTACCTCCAGCTATGGTGTTGAGGTTCCTTATTCTTATTACAGCCGTTGTTGCCGCACCTGAGCTCCATTTTGGATTGCTGTAAAAATTCACCCAGTTGGTTAAGGCAACGTCACCCTCAGATGCTGGCTTAGGCGCAACATTAAGATCGGCAATGGTTCCCACTAATACTCCATTGACCTCAAACTGCAGTTGAGCAGGAGATACCGGGTTTAGATTCATTGCCCAGGCACTAAAATAGTAATCGCTGTTTGGCCTGACTGCCACAGTCTGTTGCCAGATAATCATTTGCCTGAGCGGACTGGAAACAAGGGTTGTACTGCCATTTACCAATAAATAATTTCTTGCACCGACCGTATTGTTGGTATGATCACGACCATGAAAATTTGGATGATAGCCGGTTTTTGGCGTAGGATCATACCAGGCGCTGACATTGACTGCATAATCTCCCTCAGGCCATAATCCGGTCTTGGTCGGATCGGGCGCCGAGGCATTATAGTAGCTCTGTTGCTGGGTATATTCTGTAAAAAACGAAGGGGAGGCGGCATTGAAATTGGTAAAAGAACCATCAATCACGAGCTCATTCGAAACAGGCAATGTCGCTAAGCCTATACAACCGGTGGAGGCATCGGTAACCTGCACCGTATAATTTGAAACAATATTTACATTGATAGACTGGGTTGTTTCAGGCCGACTCGTCCATTGATACGTGAAACCAGCAGGTCCGGGATGCGCTGTAAGCTTTATCATCCCCGGAACTGAACAATAATCCGCCGTTATCGTCGCATCGGCAGGGGGAATGCCCGTTACGGTCACCGAAGCACTTCCGGGGCAATTGGTGCTTAAATCAATATAGGTCGCTGTATATGTTGTGGTTCTGGATACAACAGCACTGGTATTGGCAGTGGTTGCGACTAATCCTGACGGATTTGAACTCCAGCTGACCGATGAGGTAGTCGATGAAGTGCCCGAAACCTGAATATTATCAATGGCCCAGTAAAAATCATTTGTTGCAGTATACCTGAACCTGATATACAAATTTGCATTGCCGACATATCCATTCAAAGATATTACTGGATTCTGGTTCATCGGGTTCGAATTACCCAGTGTCGAATTATAGGTCTGCAGGATGGTCCAGCTTGTCCCATCCGTTGAAACTTCAACATAGGCATAATCCCCCGAGCTTCCGTTATCCCTGTAGTAATGCCAGAAATTTAATGAAAGGGTATTATACCCGCGGGTGTCAATTGGCGGACTTTTTAAAGTTGTATTCGCTGTTCCCCCTGCCCCTTGCGCCCGACTATTGGTGAGGTAGAATTGTGAATTATCGTTCGAGCTGAATGTGGTTCCGCTATTATTATATCCGCTCGCTCTCACTGTCCACGCTGCATTGGCCGGGGTTCCTCCCGCTGAGGTATTCGTCGTTGTCCACCCATCCGGCCCGGTAGTCGCCCCAACTGTGGCAGAATTGAAATTCTCAGTCAATAAGATCGGAGGATGTGAGGTAATGTTTGAGGACGAAGTAAGATTCACCGTTGCCCCTGCACAAACAGATGACGGAGAGGCGCCCACAGTCACAACCGGCGCCGAAACAACCACTACGGTAACCGGAGCAGTGACAGAACAGCCCGGGGTAGTTAACGTGTAGGTATAATTTATTCCAACCGGATTGACTCCGTTATTGACCAGTGTTTCATTGATGCTGCCGTTGCCCGAAGCAGCTGCATTACCCGCCAACGCCGCCCGGGTCCAGGTAAAGTTTACTCCCGTAGCCGGCGTTGATGCCGGATTATAGGAAACTGTCGTGCCGCCACAAATGGTTCCCAGGTCTGCAACACTTGTCAGAACCGGTACCTGGTTTACTGTTACTGTCACCGCGTTCATACCGGAACAACCGTTCGAATCGGTTCCGGTTACTGTATAGGTTGTGGTTACGGCAGCCTCAGCATCAACCGACGGCAGATTTGTAGCAGAAAGTCCGGTTGCCGGACTCCAGGAATAGCTCAATGCCCCGCTCGCAGTTAAGGTAACGTTTTCCCCGGCGCAAATAGATGCAGATGGTGGAGAAACTGTAATTGCGGGGTCCGGATTCACCGTCACCACAACGGCTGCAGTACTTATACACCCATTGACATTGGTTCCGGTTACGGTATATGTTGTTGTAATTAATGGATTTGCTGTTACAGAAATTCCTGAAGATGCCGATAATCCCAAGGAAGGACTCCAGCTATAACTGGTCGCTCCGCCGGCTGTGAGCGTGATACTGCTTCCGCTGCATATCGAAGCAGATGCAGGTGCAATAGTTACTGTGGGCAGGGCATTCACCGTAACTGTAGCAGATCCGGATTGTAGCTGCGAACAACCTGCGGCACTTGAAACACTCACCAGCGAATAGACAAATGAACCCTCTGAGGTTGTTGGAATTGTAACCGTGACGGAATTTCCGGAAACTGTGGATACTGACAGATTAGCCCCTCCGTTTAACGTGTAAACAAAGGTATAAGGCGCTGAACCATTCAACCCGGTAAAGGTAACCAATGGTGAGGGGGCGGAATTCAGGCAAACCGAAGTTGTCCCGCCGATGGTTGCCGTTGGAAGCGATGTAACAGTTACCGTAGCACTTCCGGATTGATTTTGCGGACACCCATTTGCATTTGAAACACTCACTAAACTGTAAATGAACGTACCCAGTGAATTTGTGGGAACACTGACCGTTACACTATTCCCAGCCGTTGTACTTACAAACTGATTTCCACCACTATTGACAGTATAGGTAAAGGTATACGGAGACGGACCTCCTGTTCCGGTGAAGGTAATCACAGGATTTGCCGCATTTTGACATACCATGGTGGTTCCGCTCACAGCACCTGAGGTAGTCGGATTCACAATCACAGCTACTGATTGGATATTCTGACAAGTACCGGCTCTTAACGTATAAATGTAGGTCACCGGGATCGGATTTGCAGTTGAATTTACCAGTGTTTCATTGGGATTATTAGAACCTCCGCCCGGTAAATTGCCATTTATACCGGCAATGGCCGCCCGTGTCCATGTGAAAGTGGTGCCAGGGGTTAAACTTGCCGGAGTATAGCTGAAGGTTGTGTTGCTGCAAATCGCAGGGGGAGTTAAAGAACCGGACAGTACCGGAGCAGGTTTAATATTAAATGTAATATTTTGGGTATTGATACAGCCGGAAGCATTCAGCGTATATACATAATTAACATTAACATCCGTGGCAGAGGTGCTGATCAGCGTCTCATTAATAGATCCGGTACCTGATCCGGCACCATTGCTGATATTGGGTACAGCAGCTCTGCTCCAGGTGGCTGTTGTTCCGGAGATGGTGAAGGATGGAGTATATGAAAATAGGGCATTACTGCAAACATCTGCGGGGTTCAAAGAACTGGTTAAGGTAGGCGAAGGGACTACCGTTACAACTAAATTTTGGCCATTCGCACAACCATTGGCTGTTAAGGTATAAGTATAGGTAACTGATATGGGATTGGAGGTGAGATTGGTGAGCGTTTCGCTGATGACCCCGTTACCTGAATTTGCAGGATTGCTTATCCCCGCTTTACCCGGGCGGTTCCATCCAAAAGTTGTTCCGGTTGTCAGGCTGGCGGGAGCATAACTGAATAGTGTTCCGCTGCAGACACTCGCCACCAAAGGGGTGTTTAAAACCGGTGCAGGATTGACCGTTATGGTGAATGTTGTGGCCGCACCGGCGCATCCGTTTGCAGCAGGAGTAACGGTAATTTGCGCCGAAATTGGAGCAGAAGTAAGGTTGGCCGTAGTAAATGAGGGAATATTCCCGGTCCCGCCGGCTCCCAATCCAATTGAGGTATTATTGTTGGTCCAGTTAAAAACGGTTCCCGGGACTGGACCAGAAACAGACATTACCGCAGTTGTAATACCTGCGCATAACTGATAATCTGAAAGTGCATTTACGGTCGGTGACGGATATGAAGTTATTGTTCCTGATTGTGATGCCTGACCACAGGGCCCTGTTGTTGTGAGGGTATATAAAAATGTTCCGGCCACAGTTGGGGTTCCGCTGATCGTGTACACTCCCGCACCAAAATTTCCGGTTACACCTGCAGGAAGTGCTCCTGAGGAAATGATTGCTCCGGTCCCGCTCCCACCAATAGTATAGGTGATATTGGTCAATGGGGTGTTGATACAGATTACCTGTGACTTTGTTCCTGTTCCTGAAGTTAGCGTCAGAGTTGCATCTGGATTGACAGAAACCACTGCCGTGATAGCAGCTCCTGAACAACCATTGGCCGTGGGAGTAATCGTGTAGGTCACCGTTGCCGGAGCAGGGCCTGGATTGATAATTGTTTGTGCAATATTATTTCCGGTTCCGCTGGCAAATCCGGTTGCTGTTCCGGAAGTGAGGGCAGCTACCCATGAGAAAGTTACTCCAACCGTGGAACTGGTCAAAGCAATTCCGGTAGTTCCTCCGGTACACATCGTTTGAAGTGCCGGAGCAGCTAATGCCGCTGGTATTGGATTTACAGTTACCGCCTCCGGCACGGCCAACCCCGTACACCCGTTAGCTGACGGAGTAATGGTATAAGTAACTATAGCCGGACTCGCTGTAGGATTGAAAAGCGTTTGAGCAATGCTGTTGCCGCTGCCGCTGCCAAAGCCGGTGGCAGTTCCCGAGATAAGTGCCGATGTCCACGCAAATGTAGTGCCGGAGACAGTACCTGATAGTGCAATTGACGTAGAAATACCGGAACAAATGCCCTGTGATGCAGGTGTTGTCAGAACGGTCGGAGTCGGATGAACTGTTACCGATGTGTTGGATGAAACCTGGCAGCCATTGCCATCAATAACCGAAACGATATAATTTCCGGATTGCAAGGTTACAGCATTCGGAATAACCGGATTCCGGTTGGCCGATGCAAAACTGTTTGGACCTGTCCACGTATAACTAAGCCCAGGTGTCCCTCCGGAAGCTGTAACGGCCAGATTTAGCGATGATCCCTCACAAACAGGCGTATTTGAATTAATATTATTGATTGTCAGCGGCGCTGGTTGGGTGATCATGACGTTGGCTGTTGAAGTACACAAATCGGCATCAGTGACAATGACTGAATAATTCCCTGCAGCCAATCCTGTTGCTGTAGCGGTGGTTTGCTCGGATGCAGTATTCCATGAATAGCTGTAACTACTGGTGCCACCCGCCGACATTACCGTGGCTGAACCTGTTGCTGTACCAAAGCAGAGAACATTGAGCTGTGTTGTGGTAAGCATTAGCGCAGAGGCCGGCTGGGTGATGGTGGCATCAACAGCGGTGGTGCAGCCATTGGTGTCGGTAACCGTGAAAGTGTGAAGACCGGCCGCAAGTCCCGTCTGAGCCGGGGTAATCACATATGGCGAAGTGCCGCCCGAAGGGGTAATCGCCACCGAACCTGTGGCCTGACCATAGCACAAAACATTCGTCTGACCGGTTAACGAGGCGCCCAGCGCAGAGGCCGGCTGGGTAATGGTGGCATCAACAGTGGTGGTGCAGCCGTTGGTGTCGGTAATTGTGAAGGTGTGAAGACCGGCCGCAAGTCCCGTCTGAGCCGGGGTAATCACATATGGCGAAGTGCCACCCGAAGGGGCAATCGCCACCGAACCTGTGGACTGACCGTAGCACAAAACATTCGTCTGACCGGTTAACAAGGCGCCCAGCGCAGAGGCCGGCTGGATGATGGTGGCATCAACAGTGGTGGTGCAGCCATTGGTGTCGGTAACCGTGAAAGTGTGAAGACCGGCCGCAAGTCCCGTCTGAGCCGGGGTAATCACATATGGCGAAGTGCCGCCCGAAGGGGTAATTACCACCGAACCTGTGGCCTGACCAAAGCACAAAACATTCGTCTGACCGGTTAACGAGGCGCCAAGCGCAGAGGCCGGCTGGGTAATGGTGGCATCAACAGTGGTGGTGCAGCCGTTGGTGTCGGTAACCGTGAAGCTGTGAAGACCGGCCGCAAGTCCCGTCTGAGCCGGCGTAATCACATATGGCGAAGTGCCGCCCGAAGGGGCAATCGCCACCGAACCTGTGGCCTGACCATAGCACAAAACATTCGTCTGACCGGTTAACGAGGCGCCAAGCGCAGAGGCCGGCTGGGTGATGGTGGCATCAACAGTGGTGGTGCAGCCATTGGTGTCGGTAACCGTGAAGGTGTGAAGACCGGCCGCAAGTCCCGTCTGTACCGGTGTAATCACATATGGCGAAGTGCCGCCCGAAGGGGTAATTACCACCGAACCTGTGGCCTGACCATAGCACAAAACATTCGTCTGACCGGTTAACGAGGCGCCAAGCGCAGAGGCCGGCTGGGTAATGGTGGCATCAACAGTGGTGGTGCAGCCGTTGGTGTCGGTAACCGTGAAGCTGTGAAGACCTGCCGCAAGACCCGTCTGAGCCGGGGTAATCACATATGGCATAGTGCCGCCCGAAGGGGTAATTACCACCGAACCTGTGGCCTGACCGTAGCACAAAACATTCGTCTGACCGGTTAACGAGGCGCCCAGCGCAGAGGCCGGCTGGGTGATGGTGGCATCAACAGTGGTGGTGCAACCGTTGGTGTCGGTAACCGTGAAGGTGTGAAGACCGGCCGCAAGTCCTGTCTGAGCCGGGGTAATCACATATGGCATAGTGCCGCCCGAAGGGGTAATTACCACCGAACCTGTGGCCTGACCGTAGCACAAAACATTCGTCTGTCCGGTTAACGAGGCGCCCAACGCAGAGGCCGGCTGGGTGATGGTGGCATCAACAGTGGTGATGCAGCCATTGGTGTCGGTAACCGTGAAAGTGTGAAGACCGGCCGCAAGTCCCGTCTGAGCCGGGGTAATCACATATGGCGAAGTGCCACCCGAAGGGGTAATTACCACCGAACCTGTGGCCTGACCGTAGCACAAAACATTCGTCTGTCCGGTTAACGAGGCGCCCAGCGCAGAGGCCGGCTGGGTGATGGTGGCATCAACAGTGGTGATGCAGCCATTGGTGTCGGTAATCGTGAAAGTGTGAAGACCGGCCGCAAGTCCCGTCTGAGCCGGGGTAATCACATATGGCGAAGTGCCGCCCGAAGGGGTAATTACCACCGAACCTGTGGACTGACCGTAGCACAAAACATTCGTCTGTCCGGTTAACGAGGCGCCCAGCGCAGAGGCCGGCTGGGTAATGGTGGCATCAACAGTGGCGGTGCAGCCGTTGGAGTCGGTAATTGTGATGGTGTGAAGACCGGCCGCAAGTCCCGTCTGAGCCGGGGTAATCACATATGGCGAAGTGCCACCCGAAGGGGTAATTACCACCGAACCTGTGGACTGACCGTAGCACAAAACATTCGTCTGTCCGGTTAACGAGGCGCCCAGCGCAGAGGCCGGCTGGGTAATGGTGGCATCAACAGTGGCGGTGCAGCCGTTGGAGTCGGTAATTGTGATGGTGTGAAGACCGGCCGCAAGTCCCGTCTGAGCCGGGGTAATCACATATGGCGAAGTGCCACCCGAAGGGGCAATCGCCACCGAACCTGTGGCCTGACCGTAGCACAAAACATTCGTCTGACCGGTTAACGAGGCGCCCAGCGCAGAGGCCGGCTGGATAATGGTGGCATCAACAGTGGTGGATCCATTATCATCAGTGACTGTAACGGTATAGGTTCCGGCAGGCAGGCCGGTACGATCTTCCGTTGCAGCCGGACCATCCGACCAAACAAAGCTTATGGCCCCTGTCCCGCTAACCGTTATATCAATCGTTCCGCTGTTGTCCCCATAACAATTAACGTCAGTTTTAGTAAAAGTAACTGCCGGTCCCTGATAATTATCTGACACCACTTCTCCATGATGGTCAATTTCCGATACAGCCGATATCGTATTTAACGGGAGCATACTCAATCTTTTCTCATCCCTGTCAAATGATCCGTATAACAGATTATTGATGCAGAGTAAGAATGCAACTGATATGAAGTATAGTGCCCGCAAGTTTATAACCTTTATTATTAGCTATCTTTAGCATTCTAAAAATTAGATAATTGTTTTCCCGGGAGTCACCATCCCGGATTTTTGTGGTATTTATAGCCGTTTTTATAGCATAACTAAGGACTTTTCAGGTATGCTACAAAACGATTTTATACCCAGTAACAGTTTATAAGATTATGGCCAGGTTTTAGTATCGGGTCAAGGTTGTTTAAAAATGTGGCGGAGTTTAGGTCAACTCATCCATTTCAGAGAGCAAAGGCGATTTTCTGTTTTTAATTTATTATACCTTTGGAGTGAAAATAATTTTAAAGCGACTACAAATATAGTAAAATATTATTACTTCTGCAATATATTTGTAAATTTTTTATCCATCGATGTAAATTTAAATTACATATACATAATTTTTTACAACGGTTGTAAATAATTCAAAATCGGGTTTCCTGATCTTTTAGCACTCATTGCCCGCAACCCACTGCCGGGTTGGTTGAAATAAACTCAAATTGCAGCTTAACCTGAATATGAATGAAAGAGGATTAATTCGAAGAAATCACTCCTGTCAGCCTATATATTTAAATTCATATTTTTATATGTGTGGATTTCAGATAGCATATCTTTTGCCAATGTCAAAATCTTTAGCAGAAATAAGGGTGTCCAAATCTGTGTGCCGGCGGAATAAGTGGGTATTCCACCCCTGGAAATCAGTATATAACGATTTGACTTACAGAGCACTAAATTCAATACTCAGGAAATGAGCACAAAAAAAAAGCTGCATTGCGAACTGATAAAATCATCCTGCAACACAGCTAATAAAAATTCTATATTCTAATAGTTTACTGAAACAAAAATCATTCAAGATAGGTGTAGCCATATAATCCGGAACGGTAATTTGAAAGGAATTCCTTCCCCTCTTCAGCAGTAATAATTCCGGATTTTACCGAAGAGGTTACCCATGTTTCCACTGTTCTGACCAATTTTTTCGGATTGTACTGAACATACTCAAGTACCTCGGCCACGGTCTCGCCATCGATAATCTGATCGATGCTGTAACCCCTGTCGTCGACCGATACATGAACGGCATTGGTATCTCCGAAAAGATTATGCAGGTCGCCCAGAATTTCCTGGTAGGCACCTACAAGAAATACCCCGATGTAGTAAGGCTCCTTAGGTTTAAGCGAGTGTACAGGAAGGTAGTAGGAGAGGTTGCGGGTTGAGATAAAATTGTCAATTTTCCCGTCCGAATCACAGGTGATGTCCTGAAGAGTGGCTGACCGGTCAGGTTTTTCATCGAGACGCTGAATCGGAATAATCGGAAATATCTGGTCGATAGCCCATGAATCGGGCAAAGACTGAAACAAGGAAAAATTACAGAAATATTTATCAGACAATAACTTAGGAAGATTTATCAGCTCTTCTGAAACATGCTTCATCCCATTGGTCATTTGTTGAATCTCCTTGGCAATTGACCAGAATAATCTTTCGATTTTAGCCCTGGTTTGAAGATCCAGCAACCCCAGGCTGAACCGGTCGAGTGTCTCTTCGCGTATCTGCTGGGCATCGTGCCAGGTTTCGTGCATCCTGGTTTGGTTCAGCGAATTCCACAGTGAAAAAAGCTCCTTAAGCAGTTCATGGTCGTTCGCATCAATCTCCTCCTCCTCTTCCCAGATGGGAAGGCTTGTTGCTTCAAGAACCTCAAAAATCAGAACGGAATGGTGCGCAGTAAGTGACCTGCCCGACTCCGTGATAACATTGGGATGTGGAAGATTGTTTTTGTCGCTCACATCCACCATAGTGGATATCACGTCATTGACATATTCCTGGATGCTATAGTTGACGCTACTTTCACTATTCGAGGAACGGGTACCATCGTAATCGACTCCCAACCCTCCGCCAATATCCACAAAACTGATATTATAACCATTTTGATGCAATTGCACGTAAAACTGGGATGCCTCGCGGATCGCGATTTTTATACGTCTGATTTTATTGACCTGACTTCCGATATGAAAATGTACCAGATGGAGGCAATCCTTCATCTTGTTCTTTTCCAGAATATCCAGCGCATCGAGCAACTCGCTGGAGGTGAGTCCAAATTTGCTCACATCGCCCCCTGAGTCTTCCCATTTCCCGCTTCCCGAACTTGCCAGCTTGATCCGGATACCCAGATTTGGCCTGATTTTAAACTGCTTCGCAATCTTTATGATCAGTTTCAGTTCACTTAGTTTCTCGACAACCAGAAAGATGCGACGCCCCATCTTTTGCGCCAGCAGCGCCAGTTCGATGTAATCCTCGTCCTTGTAACCGTTACAAATAATCAGCGAATCGTTGTCCGTATTGATCGCAATTACGGCATGCAACTCCGGCTTGGACCCCGCTTCAAGGCCTATATTGAATTTTTTGCCATGGCTCACGATCTCCTCCACAACAGGCCTCATCTGATTGACCTTGATGGGATAGATAATGAAATTCTGAGCCTTGTAGGAATATTCTTCAGAAGCAATCTTAAAACAACTGGCCATTTTTTCAATTCTGCTGTCCAGAATATCCGGGAACCGAATCAACATAGGAGCAGAAACATCCCGTAATTGAAGTTCCTCAACCAACTCTTTAAGGTCAACTTCAACACCATTCTTTCTGGGAGTTACGACAACATGTCCTTTATCATTGATTGAAAAATAATTAATTCCCCATCCTGTGATGTTGTACAGCTCTGCAGAGTCTTCAATACGCCATTTTCTCATTAATTAAGCTTTTGTTTGTTTAAATCTGGAAACCCCAAAATTGGCATAAAGGTAGTAAATTTGTCCCATCAAAAGAGAGATTAATAACGTTTACTGTAAAATTGAAAATAGCTTCTATGGAAATCAAATTTAATGCATCATTAGAAAAACAATCGGTTGCTAAAGCATTCCTGATCCTTGACCGGAATTTCCCGGAAGAAATTTCATTAAATGAGAATGAAACGGCTTACCTCGAAAGGCAACTCGAAGAACAAAACCTGGTCGCCATCAACCGGTATAACGAGTTAATTTTAATTGTATCGGGTGATAATTCCAGGATTTACAATCAGTTTCTGGAGCAATGCCGCAAAAGCGGAAACGAAATATCGGCAATACTGCGCAAGGAAAAGATCGGCCAGATTGACCTCGTGATTTCGAAGGACGAGCCCGACGGAACATTCGCAATGGCAGAGGGTTTGGCATTAGGCAGCTATCAGTTTTTAAAGTACAGGTCACCGGGTTCCAGGATGCCATGGAGTCTCACCCAAATAAACTTTATCGGATCAGATATTTCAGCAGACCGGCTCGATCGGCTGACTACACTGGTCGAGGCAGTTTTTATGGCCCGCGACCTTGTCAACGAGCCTGCTTCCCACCTGAACTCACTTCAGCTTGCAGAGAATTTTGAATCGATGGGGAAATCGTCAGGATTTGAAACTGAGATATTTCATAAAGAAAAGATTAAAGCGTTGAATATGGGTGGATTGCTCGCCGTTAATCAGGGCAGTATTGACCCGCCGACATTTTCAGTACTCAAATGGGAGCCGGCCGATGCCAGGAATAAAAAGCCTATCGTTTTGGTCGGAAAAGGGGTGGTATACGATACCGGTGGACTCTCGCTGAAACCCACCAAAGATTCGATGGATTATATGAAATGCGATATGGCCGGCGGGGCTGTTGTCGCTGCAGTGATCTATTATGCGGCAAAATGCAGGCTCCCGCTTAATGTTATTGCACTGGTGCCCTCAACCGATAACCGCCCTGACGGGAATGCCTATGCCCCGGGAGACGTAATTGTGATGCACAGCGGTCAAACCGTGGAGGTGCTGAACACCGATGCCGAAGGGAGGCTGTTACTGGCTGATGCCCTGAGTTATGCAAAAAAATTCACTCCGCAACTGGTCATCGATGTGGCAACCCTCACCGGGTCTGCATCTATGGCAATAGGTCATCATGGCATCGTCGCAATGGGCAATGCAGAGGAAGCTGTTTTCACAGCCCTAAAGCAATCGGGTCAAAAAGTTTATGAACGGATGGTCGAATTCCCGCTATGGGAGGAGTATGGAGAATCGATTAAATCGGATATCGCTGATTTGAAAAACATTGGCGCCCGCGAGGCCGGTGCAATTACCGCAGGAAAATTCCTGGAAAATTTCACCGATTATCCATGGATTCACCTCGATGTGGCAGGGCCGGCCTTTCTGCATAAAGCTGATCATTACCGCACCAGAGGGGGTACTGCCAGCGGAGTAAGACTCCTGATTGATTTTCTAAACCAGCTAATTTAAGCCGGATTATACCCATTCGGGGAACCCGGCAACAACTTCTGGCGGCGATTAAGGCCGCCAGATCAGTTGCGGCCTTAAATACCCTCAGTTTTTCTCAAATTAAAACCCTATATTTGACAAGTCAATCGTTCGTCAATACGGTTGTTCATTAATCTTTAAAAGGGCTGGAATGGAGCAACATAAAATTAAAGTGGGAATTACCCACGGTGATATTAATGGAATTGGATACGAAATAATCATTAAAGCTTTAGCAGACAGCAGGATACTCGAGATGTGCACACCCATCGTTTATGGCTCATCAAAAGTGGCTGCCTATTATCGTAAAGCGATGGATAATGAAATTTTCACTTTTAATACCATAAACTCGGCCAAGGAAGCAAATCCGAAGCGCCCTAATATCATTAACTGTATCAGTGAAGAAGTTAGGGTCGAACTGGGAAAATCAACTAAGATGGCGGGCGAAGCTTCCTTTGCAGCGCTTGAGGCAGCGGTGCGCGATCTTAAGGCGGGCGATATTGATGCCATCGTTACGGCTCCGATTAACAAGGAAAACATTCAGTCAGAAAGCTTTAAATTTCCCGGACATACCGAATATTTCGCCAAGGAGTTTGGTGTGAAGAACTATTTGATGCTGATGATCAGCGATATTCTGAAAATCGGAGTTGTCACAGGACATATTCCTATTAGTCAGGTAGTTACATCGATCACCAAAGAAAATATTTTGAGCAATTTAAGGGTCCTCCATAAAACGTTGCTTGAAGACTTTTCAATCAGGAAGCCACGCATAGCGGTTCTTGGACTCAATCCGCATGCAGGCGACGGGGGTGTAATTGGAAATGAAGAGGAAAAGATCATCCTGCCGGCTATCAGGCAGGCGAACGATGAGGGAATTATCGCCCTCGGCCCCTATCCCGCAGATGGTTTTTTCGGAGCAGGTGACTTCAAGAAATTCGATGCCACCCTGGCAATGTACCATGATCAGGGTTTAATACCGTTTAAATCATTCGCTTTTGAATCGGGAATTAATTATACCGCCGGATTACCTATTATCCGCACCTCACCCGGACACGGAACAGCTTACGACATCGCAGGTACCGGAGCAGCCTCTGAGGAGTCCTTCCGAAATGCAATTTATCTGGCCATTGATCTTTTTGAGAATAGAAAGCGGTTTACTATACTATCAAAAAATCCACTGCAACGGCACGAAATTGACAGGACCGGGGGAGAATAGTATTTTAATTCACGTTTAAGCCATGTACGAATATATTAAAGGAACAATTTCAGAATTGACTCCCGCCGGAGTTGTTGTAGAAGCCGGCGGAATAGGCTACTTTTTGCATATTTCCGTCAATACCTACGCACGAATCAAAGGGATCGAACAGAGTATATTATTCCTCCATGAGGTAGTCCGTGAAGATGCCCATTTGCTGTACGGTTTCTCGGATCAGGAGGAACGCGATTTCTTCAGAATGCTGATCTCCGTCAACGGGATAGGGGCATCCATTGCTATTATGATGCTCTCTTCCTATCTGCCGGATGATCTTCGCAATGCAATCTTAACAGACAATGTCAATCTGCTAAAAGGGATTAAGGGCATTGGAACAAAAACTGCCCAGCGGGTTATAATCGAACTGAAAGATAAAGTGGGTAAAGGGGGAACCTCCGACAGACTCCTGAAAACGGGCAATTCGGTGGTCAGGAATGAAGCATTAAGCGCCCTTGAAATGTTGGGATTTAATAAAAAAGCAGTGGAAATTTCAATAGATCAGATAATTGCATCAAATCCTGATCTTACTGTGGAACAACTTCTAAAAATCGCACTTAAAAGTTTTTAATAAAATATATTGCAACGTGTCCTCTTAAATACGGCGGTAGTCATATCCTTATTGATCATTTCATCTTTAACTGACAATACTATTGCATTGGAAAGGTTGAATATGTCAGGTGGAGAAGCTTTGATGCTCAGTCAGTTCCAGACACGGGATACGATCCGCCACGACTCCCTGCCCGCCCTGCCCTTTCCCTTTAAGGACCAGAGCGCTTTTGCAAAAACGGGGACCAAAGACTCCTCTGCATTATACCTCAAGAAACCTTCCAATATCCATACCCTCATTGAATACGATCCGGTTTCGGGCGATTACCTGATCTCCGAAAAAATCGGCACCATGGATTACCGTCTCCCGATTTGCCTGCGCCGCATTGATTTCCTGAAAAATGATCTCCAGGAATCGATCGACCGTTACTGGAGAGACCGAATAGCTCAGAATACCCTGGACAAAAAATCCCAGCTCATACCTCAGTTTCAGATCGGCGGAGAAGCTTTCAAATCGGTCTTTGGATCAAATGTTGTCAATATAAAACCCCAGGGTTATGTCGAAGTAAGCCTCGGAGTGATGAGTACCCGTATTGAGAACCCATCGATCCCGGTGCGGATGCAAAAAATCACAACATTCAATTTTACCGAAAAAATCAATGTCAACCTTGACGGCCAGATCGGTGACCGGCTAAAAATGAAGTTTAACTATAACACCGATGCCACCTTCGATTTTGAGAATAAAATAAAACTCGATTATAGCGGGCACGATGATGACTTTTTGAAAAAAATAGAGGCGGGTAACGTATCGATGCCGCTGTCGGGAACTTTGATCAAAGGGGGAACCAATCTCTTTGGGGTCAAGATGGATATGAAATTTGGTAAATTAACGGTTTCAACCGTTTTATCACAGCAAAAGGGGGATACCAAAGTAATTAATTCCCAAGGCGGTGCGACATCTTCCAAATTTAATATTAACGCCACCGATTACGATGCCAACCGCCATTTCTTACTGGCCCATTATTTTCACGACAACTATGACAATGCACTTCAGGCGCTTCCCATTATCCGATCGCCTGTAACCATTGACAAGATCGAAGTCTGGGTAACCAACAAATCGAACAATTTCCAGCAATCGCGGAATATTCTGGCTTTGATGGACCTTGGCGAAACAGGAAAAAACAAACAGAATCAGACCATCCCCGCTTTTGGCGACAACCCCGGACTTCCGTATCCTGCCAATATCTTCCCCGGCAACAATGTCAACGGACTTTATAAACAGATAAGTTCCACTTATGCCGGAATCCGGAATGTTTCGCAAATCACCCAGGTTTTAAATCCGTTGGCCGCGATGAATTTTATCCGGGGCCGTGATTACGAAAAAATCGAAAATGCGCGTCTGCTGGATTCAACCGAATACACCATAAATCGCCAACTGGGATATATCTCATTAAATCAGGCTCTCAATGCTGACGAGGTCCTTGCGGTGGCCTACCAGTACACAGAAAACGGAACAGCTTTTCAGGTCGGAGAATTTTCGACCGACGGAATTGCCGCACCGGGAACCTTAATTCTGAAACTACTCAAGGGAACCAATCTGAGTCCGAGATTTAAGAACTGGAATTTAATGATGAAAAACATCTATAATGTAAATGGGCAGCGGATTTCAGGCGAAAATTTCAAGATGGATGTCCATTACCGGAACGATGCCGCAGGTTTGGATATTAATTATCTTCCCGACGGTCCCATTCAACAAAAAATATTGCTTGGGGTGATGAATCTTGACCGGTTGGACAAACAACTTGATCCTAACCCCGATGGTATTTTTGATTTTATTGAGAAAATAACGATCAATTCGCAACGTGGCCGTATTATCTTCCCTGTTATTGAACCTTTCGGATCGAATCTGGCCCGGCAAATGGCCGGAAATACAGCCGCCATAAATAAATATGTGTTTCAAAGCCTCTACGACAGTACAAAAACGGTAGCCGCGCAGGATGCGGAGAAGAATAAATACAAGCTCGCGGGAAGTTTTAAAGGATCCTCCACAAGTGATATCTCGCTTGACGCCCTGAATATTGCCCGGGGATCGGTGAAAGTACTGGCCGGAGGGCTCGCGCTACAGGAAAATGTCGATTTCATCGTCGATTACACACAAGGGAAAGTAAAAATCATTAATCAGGGTTTGCTCGAATCGGGAACCCCGATAACCATTTCCACTGAAAGTCAGGACCTGTTCAGTATGCAGCAAAAAACATTGCTTGGCACGCATCTGAATTACGAAATCAGCAAAAACTTCAATATTGGCGGCACCCTGATGTACCTCAACGAGCAGCCACTTTATACCAAAGTCAATTACGGCGACGATCCGATTTCCAATCTGATGCTCGGCATGAATGCCTCCTATAATACTACCTCCGGGTTACTGACCAAAGTGGCAAACTTACTCCCTTTTCATAAGACCAATGAAGTTTCAAAGATTGCGGTCGAAGCGGAATATGCCAAATTTGTCCCGGGACATCCAAAGTCAATTACCAAGCAGGGCGCCGTTTATCTCGATGATTTTGAAGGAGCCCAGACCCCGATCAGCCTTAAATCATTCGTAGGCTGGTCAATGGCCAGCACGCCCCAATACAACGAATTATTCCCCGAAGGCAACTTAATCAACGATCTCGCCTTTGGTTATAATCGCGCACATCTCTCCTGGTATATTATCGATCCGTATATGCAACGGAGTACAGCCCCAAATTACCTGATCGCACAGAAAAAACTGGATGATCACCGGATCAGGGAGGTTTCGCAGCTGGAGATGTATCCCGAACGGCAGATACCAACTGGTCAGCCAACCAACATCCCAACCCTCGACCTTGCCTATTACCCTTCGGAACGAGGTTCCTATAATTATGACGCTTTACAGACCGTTTATTCGGCAGGTGTCGACGCCAACGGACTATTGAAATCACCCGAATCGAGGTGGGGAGGCATCACGACTAAAATCACCACCAGCGATTTCCAGAATGCCAATATTGGCTATATTCAATTCTGGGTGATGGATCCTTTCGCCATGGACGAGGAACTCGGCTCGATTAATCCCGGAGGCGATATGTATTTTGACCTGGGAAGCATCTCAGAAGATGTTTTGCGCGATGGGCGGAAATCGTTTGAGCAGGGTCTACCCGCAGACGGCAACTATACCAATTGTGACCAGACCTCCTGGGGCAGGGTTTCAAAGCAGCAGGCTCTGGTAAAGGCTTTCGACAATTCAACGCAGGCGCGTGTCTATCAGGACATTGGACTTGACGGGCTAAGTTCAAAAGATGAAAAGACTTTTTTTACTAAATATCTCAATACCCTTGGAGCAGTAGTTACCAATAGCACCGCCCTGGCTCAGTCCGATAAAGACCCCTCGAGCGATGATTACCACTATTTCCGCGGTACAGATTACGACCGGGACACACTGGATGTTTTACAACGGTATAAATATTATTCCCGTTCAGAGGGAAACTCTCCCACATCGGCGCAGTCTCCCGAGAGTTATCCCACCGCGGCAACTTCAATCCCGGATGTTGAAGACATTAACGATGACAATACCCTGAATGAGAATGAGGCTTACTACCAGTATCACCTCAGGATCGACCGGAATAATATGGCCATTGGTCAGAATCATATTACCGATAAGATCACTGCACCCGTTACCCTTTTTAGTGGCAGGAAGTCCTCCGTTACCTGGTATCAGTACACAATTCCGGTAAGTACTCCGGATAAAGTGTATGGTTCTATCAGTGATTTTACCTCCATCCGTTTTATGCGGATGTTTCTTAAAGGATGGCAAAAGCCTGTTGTTATGCGGTTTGCCTCGCTCGATCTGATCAGGTCAAGCTGGAGAGCATATGATCAGGATCTCACAGAAGACCAGACCGCTACGGTTCAGAATCCAAATACTCAGTTTGAAATCGCTGCGGTCAATATCGAAGAAAACAGCACCACTTCACCGGTGAATTATGTCCTCCCTCCCGGGGTAAGCCGCCAGATTGACCCCTCAAATCCTCAGCTGGTTCAACTGAATGAGCAATCGATGGTCTTGCGGGCAACCAACCTGCAAACAGACGATGCACGCGCTGCCTATAAACCCATGCAGTTCGATATGCGGATGTACAAGACCCTGAGTCTGGATGTCCATGCGCATCAGATGGTCGGAACATCAGTAGCCGACGATGATCTCTACCTGTTCGTCAGGATAGGGTCCGATTTTCAAAATAACTACTACGAATATGAAATTCCGCTTGCGCTCACACCGGCAAAAAATAATTACAGCACACTTATTCCAGCCGACCAGCTGGCGGTATGGCCGCTCGAAAACCAGATAAATATTCCGCTTGATTCACTGGTACAACTTAAGCTGAGCAGAAATACGGCCATGCGTAAGGCGGGTTCCACCATCAACCTCGCCTCCATATTTCAGGAGACGCATGTGGGTGTAAATGGAAACAAAAATCTTCTCAAAGTCAGAGGAAATCCCGATCTCTCACAGGTGGTTTCAGGAATGATCGGAATCCGCAATAAGAGAGCCCGAGCCATTGGGCCACGATCGGTGGAGGTGTGGGTTGACGAAATGCGTTTAACAAAATTTGCAGAGAAAGGGGGCTGGGCGGCCAGGGGTCGCGTTTCCGGAAATCTGGCCGACTTAGGAAGCTTCTCTCTGGCAGGAGGTTACACCTCATCAGGGTTCGGAAGTATCGACTCAAAGATGCAGCAACGGACCCTTGACAATACCAGCGAATATAATTTTTCAACCAATCTTGAACTGGGAAAGTTCTTTAAAAAAGAGTCCGGAGTTAAAATTCCGTTCTATTTTGGGGTCTCCAAATCGGTTTCCACCCCTGAATATTCACCGCTGGACAATGATGTGACGATGTCGCAAGCCCTTTCCAACGCGGGAAGCGCGCATGCCAGAGATTCGATAAAACGGATATCCCGCACCTACACGGCTCAAAGGAGTCTGAACCTGACTAATGTCCAGATTGACAAACCAAACAAGTCGGGCAAACCAAAGTTTTATGACCTTTCAAATTTCTCCCTTACCTATTCGCACAATGTCAACGAACAAGGGGATGTCACTACCGTCGAGAATAAAACCATTAATACCCATATCCTGTTTAATTACAATTTCGTCACTCGCCCAGCCCCTTTTGACCCCTTCAAGAACGTGAAATTTCTCAAAACACCGTCCTTATCGATTGTGCGCGACTTTAACCTGAATTTTGTCCCAAGTCAGGTTTCATTCCGGTCCGACATGAATAACATCAGCAACATCACCCAGTACAGGGATATTACCAATCAGGGGCTCACCCTTCCAAAAACTTACCTGACAGACTTCAGGTGGAACCGGTACTACGACTTCAAGTACGATCTCACCCGCGGCCTGAAGATTGATTTCTCAGCCGTTAACTCATCCCGGATTGACGAACCACTTGGCGCCCTGGATAAAAATTTAAACGGCTATCAGGCCCGCAGGGATACAATCTGGCAAAATATTCTGGATGGGGGGCGCAACACCCATTATTCCCATACCTGGAATGTGTCCTATGTCATTCCAATCAACAAGCTTCCGCTTCTCGACTGGTTATCCTCTTCGGTAACCTATCGTGCAGCCTACACCTGGGACGTTGCGCCACTGGGTACCGGAAATTATGTATCCGGAAACAGCATCAGCAATTCGGGGGCTCTTCAGGTAACCGGCCAGGCCGACTTCTTGAAACTTTACAACCGCATACCTTACCTGAAACGGATTAATCAGAAATATGGCGAATTCAGCCGTGGAAGGAGGGAGGTATTATCCAAAAAAGGTCAGAGTATCCCTTTGAATTCGAATATGCAAGTCAAATTCAAGGACGGAAGAGTAGCCCTGAAAAAGAACACCCCGCAATCGATCTTCCATAAACTGGGTACGGCAAATGTGACCGTCAGGGTAACCGATGAAAAGGGGAAAGTGATCAACGGGAAAATAAAGGTAGTTAATGAGAACCGGGTAATGTTTACCCCCGAAACCGATTGTGCCAGAGCCATTGTCGAAGTTTCGGGTGGAAAAGACAAATCGGCAAAGGTCAATATTAAGTTCGATGAATATCTGGCCCGATTTCTGATGATGGTCTATTCGGTAAATATCTCCTACTCCGAGAATGGAGGAACCGGTCTATACGGGTATCTGCCGGGATCCAGCTTCCTGGGATCGGTCAATTACGCAGGAGTTGACGGGCAGAAACTTTTTGCACCGGGTCTCCCGTTTATATTGGGGCAGCAGAATTCAAATTTCGGCCTCCAGTCGGCTCAAAGAGGCTGGATTACTACCGATACAACCCTGAACAAACCGTTTATGCTAAGCGAGAATACCCGTCTGAGCATCCGGGCCAAACTGGTTCCATTACCTGACCTGAAAATTGATATTACGGCAAACCGAAGTATGTCAAGTAACTCCTCCTCTTTTCTGATCTACAACAATCAAAATGGGTGGGGTGAATTCAATAAAATGGTTAACGGAAATTTCAGCATGTCGATCATCTCGATCGGTTCATCGTTTGAAAAAATCGGAAATTCCGGTGCTCAGGCTTCACGGGTCTGGAGTACCTTCTCCCAAAACCGGGAGGTGATCGCCCAGCGGCTTGACCAATCGAGAATTGCAAATTCCACCTTTGGGTATTCACCCGGCACCTTCGATCCCTATACCAATTTCCCGTCAGGTTATGGTCCGTTGTCACAGGATGTTCTGATTCCGGCATTCCTTTCGGCCTATACCGGAACTAGCCCCGAGAAAGTGCCGCTTACCCCCTTCCCTTCTGCCAAATTTATGATGCCCAACTGGCGCGTTCAGTACTCGGGAGTCGTGAGTAAAATTCCGTGGCTCAAAGACTTTATGAAATCGATGAGCATACTTCATGATTACAAATCGACCTACAGCGTGGGCTCATACGTTACAAATCTTGATTATCAATCTCAAAATGACGGCTTTAACTATGTCCAGGATGCCAATCAGAATTTTTTGTCGAAATATACGATAGGGACAATAAATATCAATGAAACCTTCAACCCGCTCATTGACATCGATGTTACCTGGCTGAATAATTTCACCTCGCGCTTTGATTGGCGGAAAACACGAAATCTCACACTGAGTCTGACCAATAACCAATTAATGGAACTTTATGACAGTCAGGCTAGCCTTGGCCTCGGTTACCGTTTTGATAATATGAAATTATTTGTCAAGACAAAGACTTCGCAAAAGATGTATAATAACGCTCTGAATGTCCGGTTAGATTTAGCTTTCGGAAAAAATAAAACGGTGCTTCGCCAGCTGGACCAGGAAAACAACCAGACCACAGCAGGGCAGCAGTCGGTTTCGGTAAAATTCTCATCCGATTATAAACTCAGCCAGGCCTTTACTTTGAGGCTATTTTATGACAGACTGGTCACCAACCCGTTTATTTCGAATTCCTACAGAACGACCAATTCAAACCTGGGGGTCAGTTTTAAATTTACCCTGACACAGTAAGCACCTGATTTTCGAAGTGCTAACAATTTTTCAAACCAACCTTGAAAATCTGACATTCGAATTGGGAAAATCGACCCCCATTGCAAAAAAAACAAATAAGCCACTTAGCGCCGCTCCCAAAACAGATTCCCAGCATAAACCGGGATTAATGACAACCGGTTCTGTCGGAATAACAGTTATCAGAATGCCAGCCATAGCCACAACAATAGCAGTCCATTGGTAAAGATGTAAGCTTTTTATAGTTGGAGTCTGCACCTCACCCCGGTAAGCCTCTTCGACAAACCGTCCCAGGCTTGTCAGGATCAGGTATAAACCAAAAATAAGGGGGATGGGCACATTGGGTTTGTTCCACAGGGTAAGCAAAACAACTCCGACAAAAAACAGCCATAAAATAGAGTAAAGTTGAGTTGGGTGGATTAGCTCGCCCCTCAGCCCCGAAATAGTACAGACCCTTGAACGGGGGTGAAAATAGCGGATTCCCAGAATGTGATTATTGGTTTGCCGTCCATGACAACACCCATTTACAAGACACCGGAAACGTCCTATTGCCTGGACCCATGGCATTACTACGGAACCAACACCGATCACGATCCATCCGTTTAGCCCCATGGCCCAAACAGCAAGCGTTCCGAACAGAATTCCAACCACTCCCCCATAATATCCAAATGGTCTTTTCAATTTTGCCGATCCTTCGATAATTTGAGCCCAAAGGGCAGCAAATGTAGTTATCATGATGGTAGAAACCAGCAAGGCCAGTGAATACGCTTTCCCGGCCAGACTCCCTGCAAGCAAAATTCCGAAGAATGCACCAAACCCAACATAAAAACCATGATTGATCACTCTGACTTTTCCAAAGACCCATTCCTTCCATGAATTGGCTATGTTTTCTGAACCATTTTTAAAAAAAATCCAAACCACATGGTAATTCGTGGAAAGCAGAACTATAAGAGTTGAAATTGCCAGGTGAAGTACCGCGGAACGACTATTCGCCAACTGAATCAGCATTAATATTAAAGCGACAATCGCAAAGATTATGGCACCTCGCTTCGACTGCCAAAATATCGCCTTAACAGCGATAAATATCAGAAATACCGGTACTGTAAAAAGAGCAGAACCCGCTGTTGAAAAATATTGCGCCCCAATTGAGGGATACAATAATGCAATGAAACAGGAGCCGGATAAACCGACAAATCCTGAAACTTCCCATCCTCTCAGGCTAATTTTCTCTTTTACCATAAAAGGAATTATAAGGATAAATATAACACTCAGAAATGGCAAATATGGATTTTCCAGGGCAGGAATAATCCGGAGCGGTTCTCCGAATAGCGGGTGCACATCTCCGTTCAATTTAAGGATCACAAAGTTGCACAGAACGAAACAGGACACCACTCCAAACATCGAAGTCAGCCGAACCCTTAAACCAGGAGATTCGGTTTTCCCTTCCCGATAATCCAGTATGGTTCTGACCGGCTGATCAGGAAACCGTCTCTTTAAATCGATTGATTCATATCCCATTACAAGTGCAATCATTCCTAAAATGGCTAATGGAGATACCAGCCAAAACCCGCTTGACGATCCTGTAAATACAAAATAGCCAATCATTATTAATCCAAAACCCAAATAGATTGGATGCCGGAATAACCGGTAGGGACCTTTTGTGACAAACAAAGAGGGTGGGTAGCCATTCATGGGCAATCCCCTGCCATAATACATTAATGCAACCATTGCCCACAGCAGGAGTAATCCACCAGCAAAAATCATTATCCCCCCGCCAATCCTTGACTCAATTACCGGTAAATGAACGATCTGCCCGGTATATTTTGCCCAAAACCATAAACCGGCAGGTATTAAGACGAGAAATGCAAATCCATAAAGGAATTTGCCGAGGGGCCCCTTGATGTTTTTCATTACTTAATTCGCTTTATGTTATAAAAAAGATAGGTCCGGAACAATAAAACCGGTATAATCTGAAGGCGCTAAGCCTTCTTTTACGGCAAAGCCCTTTTCTTTAACTCATGGGAAATGCCGCAAAAGTTTATCCGTTCATGAATTGCCACTCCCCGGGCAATCGTATTGCATTTTATCTGAATTTCACCCTTACTGAACCATTTTACCTCATCGGCCATTAAAAATCTGACTGGCATCACTTTGCTGATTCCAGGAATATAACGGACCAGCTTTTCAACGACCGAATAAATCTTTTTTTCAGATTCAAGTTCCACTCCGCGATCAAGCTTTAAAACCAGATTCTTATCGGGCAAATCAATGTGATCATCCTTGATGATGCAATTTTCCATTTTCGCCCCGTTGAGCCAAAGCCATTGCAGATCCGATTTCGCTCTGAGCTCAATCCAAACCATGGTATCTTGTTCAGATCCAAATCGTCCCCACCGTAATTCGTCCATCGCGATTTTCCAGGGTGGAATGGTAAGAATCAATTGTTCTGCATAACCACTTCCTGCCAATACCTGATTGTTGATTTTCAACGCTACCCTTGAAGCGGGCTGAAAGCAGATCCAGTCCAGAAAACCCTCTTCGGTATCAACTATTCTGGCTTTAATCACTTCGGCAAGTGATTCCCACTTTCCGGATACGCCGAACCGCACATCCTTCCAGATTATCAGATTTTCTTTCTGCTGTGGAATCTGAACATTACGGAACCTGGATTTCACCGTGAGGCCGGAGAAGGGATTATAACGCAGCCAGCTGGTATATGAAGCCACCCAGCTATGCCATGTCAGATTTGCCGAATAGAAAATCATCGCATCTCCGTTGTCACTGACAAAATCGAGGAACCATTTGCTGAGGTGGAAGTTCCCTCCATGCGGTTGGTTTGTTTCCGTTTCACCCATAATTTCTTCCTTAAAGCAGGTTGCCTGATCATTTTTAAGGATTCATATATTTAGACTGACAAGCCGGTTAATTTACTGAATAGGTATGGATTGCCGCCTGATAATTCCTGTATTTACAAGAGAACTTTGTATAAAGTTAAGAAAAGAATCAATCAGATGCAAAGTAAACAGCCTGGCAAAGCGGGAAAGTTCTTTATTCCTAAAATCCGATATGGTGCATATCAAGCCGTTGCCAGTGTGGCAATACTCACCTTTACGCCTGAGATATCAAGCAGCGGGATACAGCATGCTTCAAGGGTCGCCCCGGTGGTGACCACATCGTCCACAAGGAGCAGATGTTTATCTTTTAATGAATCCCCATTTTTAACGCTGAAAATACCACTGACATTTTCCCATCGTTCGAAACGCCCCTTGCGTGTTTGGGTAGCAGAATGGATTACCCGAATGAGATTCCCCACGATTACCGGCCGGTTCATCGCATCAGACAACCCCTTACAGATTTCGGCGCTCTGGTTAAACCCCCTCTTTTTCTCCTTCTTAGGATGCAATGGAACCGGTATGATGGCATCAATATTGCCATAAACACCATTCTGGATCAGATCATAACCCAAAAGCTGCCCCATCCTGCGTCCAACCTGAAGATTTCCCTTGTATTTAAGCTGGTGCAACAAGTGTTGCAATCGTCCTCCCTTATCAAAACGACAAAATGAGGTGGCAAGCTCTATCCGTGCCCTTCCTGCAAATTGCAGAAATACAGGATTTTCACGATACAAATGATAATTTGTCCTGGGAAGGTCTGCCAGACAATTTAAACAGAGGACCTCTTCGCCCCTAACAAGGGAAACGCTGCACCCGGCACATAAACGGGGATAGAAAAGGGCTATCAGATCATCGGAAAAGGTCATTTTTCAGTCCATTTTAACCACTTATCCATACAAATTTACCAAAAGCAAAGCAGAAAAGTTTAAAATCGGAGAACGAATAAACGTGATAATTAAAAATATAAAGTACCTTTATTAGCAAAATTCCAATGTTATGGCTAAAGCTAAAAAGAACAAAAAAGCGCTTAACTTCAATAAACATGGTTTGAAACGTGCCATCCTTGAAGTATATTATGAAAACAGCAATCAGTCATTTAATTACAAACAGATCGGCGCTGCAGTCGGAGCAAAGGATGTAGGTCAGTTGCAACTGGTCAATGTTGTCTTGCAGGAGCTCCGTGATGCCGATACGCTGATCGAGACAGAACGGGGAAAATACCAGCTCAAATCACAGGGGGGAACGATAACCGGAATTATGGAACTTAATTCAAAAGGTTTCGGGAAGGTGAGCAGCGAAGAACTCGAGGAGCCGGTGTTGGTCTCGGCAGCCAATATGAATCATGCGCTCGACGGTGACAAGGTGAGGATTCGTCTTTATGCCCGAAGGAAACGAAGCGATCCCGAAGCTGAAGTGATCGAAATTATCGAACGTGCCAGGACAACCTTTGTGGGAACTGTCGAGATTTCTCCATTTAGCGCCTTTCTCATCCCCAATAAAAAGACCCCGTTCGATCTGTTTATTCCAAAAGATAAATTGATGGGGGCAAAACATGGGCAAAAAGCTGTTGCCCGGATCATGGACTGGCCTGAACGTGCCCGGAATCCATTTGCAGAGATCATTGATGTGCTTGGAGATGCCGGAAACAACAATACTGAAATGCATGCAATCCTCGCCGAATTTGGTTTACCCTATCACTATCCTGAAGCAGTGAACCAGGCGGCAGAAAAAATTCCTTTTGAAATTCCTTTGGAGGAGATAAAAAACAGGCGTGATTTCCGCAAAGTCCCCACGTTTACGATCGATCCAGCCGATGCCAAAGACTTTGATGATGCCCTGTCGGTACAAAAACTCGAAAACGGACTGTGGGAAGTTGGGGTTCATATCGCCGATGTCACCTGGTATGTAAAGCCAGAGTCTTTGCTCGAGGAGGAAGCTTATAACAGGGCAACCTCGGTTTATCTGGTCGATCGCGTGGTTCCCATGTTACCGGAGAAACTTTCAAACGGAGTTTGTTCGTTGCGGCCGCATGAGGAAAAACTTTGCTTTTCGGCAGTATTTCAGCTCGATGATGAGAGTAAAATACATCACGAATGGTTTGGCAGAACCATCATCTATTCTGATCGCCGTTTTGCCTACGAAGAGGCGCAGCAGGTGATCGAAACGGGAGAAGGGGATCTGAAGGAGGAGATTCTTACCCTCGACCGTCTGGCTAAAAAACTGAGAGAGGTGCGATTTGAGTCGGGTTCGATCGGATTTGACCGCGTTGAAGTGAAGTTTGAAATCGATAAAGATGGAAAACCACTGAGCGTCTTTTTTAAAGAATCCAAAGACTCGAATAAACTGATTGAAGAGTTCATGTTGTTAGCCAACAAGAGGGTTGCCGAATTTGTAGGTAAACCGGGGGCAAAAAAGAAAGAACGTACCTTTGTTTACCGTATTCATGACAAACCTGATCCTGACAAACTTGACTCTTTTAACCACTTTATCAAGCGGTTTGGGTACGGCATTATGACCAATAACCCCAGAACTGTCACGGAATCAATGAATAAACTGATTGAAAATGTAGCCGGGAAGAAAGAGCAGAATGTGATCGAAACCCTGGCCATCCGGACCATGGCAAAAGCAGAATACTCGACCAGAAACATCGGTCATTATGGATTGGGTTTTGAATTTTATACCCATTTTACATCACCCATCCGCCGCTATCCCGATATGATGGTTCACCGGTTATTAGCCCGATATCTCGAAGATGGCCGGTCCGTGCAGTCTGCCCAATATGAGGAGATGTGCAAACATTCATCCGACATGGAGAACAAGGCGGCGAATGCTGAGCGGGCATCGATCAGGTACAAGCAGGTTGAATTCATGTCCGACAAGATCGGTCAGCAGTTCAAAGGGGTGATCTCCGGAGTGAAGGAGTGGGGAATTTATGTTGAACTCGATGAGAATAAGTGTGAAGGGATGATTCCGATGTTTGAACTTACCGACGATTTTTACGAATTCGACGAAAAAAATTATTGCATCATTGGTCGCCGCACCCACAAGAAATATCAGCTTGGCGACCCCATCGATGTCGAAATAGCCCGGGCCAATCTTGAGCGAAAGCAACTTGACTTCCGCATTGTCGGAGAAGAGCTGCCCCCGCAAAGGATAAAAAGTCCGGTTCGCAGGAAACGTTGGAATTAGAGGAATATTGAAAATTTTTTTAAAACAATACAATTAATTTCCTGAAGAGTGGGGCATGCAAAATATTTTTTCATTAAAATGCAGAAACCATTGAGGGGCGAAGTGGATTTATCGCGCCACTCCACCCCTTCGACTGGATACCCTAAAGATATTGTACTGAATAATAAATTGTTTCGGCCAAAATCCGGAACTCAACAAAAAATGTTTGTTTGTCTCTTTTAAATTCTATTCTTTTGCGTTAGCTTACCGTGTGAATTTCCTAAGCCTTTAATCGGGCAGAATTACCGTAAATATCAATCTTAGCGATAATGGTGCTATCAAGTTTTGTATTAATGTTGTTGAAAGTTCTCCTGATTATCATCGTGTTGATAATTGGATTTTTCACGTTCAACCGTTCACGGGCCTTTTCAAAAGGGGCATCAGGGAAAAAAATGTCTTTCGGAAAAAAGACGCTGCCCTTTGATGCTGCCATTCAACTGCATAAAAGCAACCGTTTCAACCCCACAAATATTGAAATGATCGTCACAAATACCGGAAGCCGGGAGATTGATCTTCATGCACCTGTACTTATCTTTAAAAGATGGTTCACCCGACGAAAATTCAGGGTGCTCAAAGTTGAACACTCCGACATTTATCCGATACTTTTGGAAAAAGGGAAAACTTATTTACTGGATATTTCACTGGAACAGTTTTATGAGACAGTCCCGGAATTACAGCTTGCCTGTCGAATGAGCGTGGAGATGAGAGATCTCAGCGGCAAGAGGTTCAAGAGTCAAACAATCAGATTGAAATGGTTTTAACTGAATGAGAAACTGGAAATTTAAGGAGAGCGATTTTGAAGATTTTCAAGTTTATGAAGGTTTGGATCTTGGCATCACCTGGACATCGGAAAAAACGAAGATTAAAATTTGGGCTCCTTCGGCCCGGCGTATCTTTTTCAGACTATACAAATCAGGACAAGGGGGCAAACCGGTTAAAGAATTTCAGCTTTTACCCGATGTAGACGGCACCTGGATTTATGAGATCAAAGAGAATCTCGAAGGATTTTTTTATACCATTCAGGTTCGGGACCAGTTCGGCTGGCTCAAAGAGGGGCCTGACATCTACACCCGGGCCACCGGGGTAAACGGAAGTAGGGGTGTAATTATCGACCCGCTGAAGAGTAATCCGGCTAATTGGGAGACGGACCAGCGACATACGCTTGCAAACCCTACGGATATGGTCATTTATGAAGTTCATATTCGCGATTTCTCCATGTCACCCTCCTCCGGAATAGTAAACAAGGGGAAATATCTTGGGTTCTGTGAATCCGGGACTAAGCTTCCAACGGGAGAAACCACGGGAGTCGATCATCTGAAAGAACTCGGGATAACCCATGTTCATTTGCTTCCGGTGGCAGACTTTTATACAGTCGATGAATTAAACCCGGCGGCCCATTACAACTGGGGTTATGATCCATTGAATTACAATACCCCTGAAGGGTGGTACTCCACCGATCCGACCGACGGAGTCGCGCGGATCAGGGAGCTCAAACAGCTGGTCCAATCCTTACATAACAATAACCTGGGGGTAATTCTTGACGTCGTTTATAATCACACCGGTCTAATTTTTGAGTCCTATTTTAATCAGACCGTACCCGGGTATTTTTACCGGTTCAATCAGCAGGGTACCTTCTCGGACGGAAGCGGATGCGGATCAGAACTGGCAACCGAGCGTGAAATGGTCCGCAGATATATCGTCGATTCAGTTGCCTATTGGGCGGAGGAATACCATATCGACGGGTTCCGCTTCGACCTGATGGGACTGATCGATATTGAAACCATGAACCAGATCAGGCATCGCCTTGACACCATTGATCCCAAAATATTCCTTTACGGGGAAGGTTGGAGTGCGGGAGAAAGCCCTCTCCCCGATCAACTTCGTGCAGTGAAAGCCAACACGAGTCAGCTTGACCGGATTGCCTCATTCTGTGACGACATGCGTAACGGACTTAAAGGGTCACCGTTCGACCGGAACAATGCAGGCTTTATCAGCGGGATTACCCTGCGCGAGGAACAACTCAAATTTGCCATAACTGCAGCCGTTGAACATAATCAGATTATTTACGACTTCGTAAATACTTCACGGCACCCGTGGGCCAAAAGTCCTGCCCAATGCATCAATTATGTCTCCTGTCACGATAATCTCACCCTTTTCGATAAACTTCAATACTCCTGTCCGGAAGCTGGTCCCGAAACCGTTGAGCGGATGGCGCGTCTTGCATTTGGTATAATTCTCACCTCCCAGGGGGTTCCTTTTATTCATGCCGGCGATGAGATGCTCCGTTCCAAGGGGGGGCATCACGATTCGTACCGCTCACCCGATTACATCAACCAAATCGACTGGGGCAGAAAAGCCGAATATCCCGGATTGGTTAATTTCATGAAGAGCTCTATTGAACTTAGGCGCCAGCACCCGGCGTTCAGGATCTCCGATGCCGCTACTTTACAGACCAAACTCAGATTCTTTGGCCACTATATCCCCGGAGTTATCGCTTATGAACTTTGCGATCATGCCAATGGCGACCGTTGGCGAAGAATCCTGGTTCTGTTAAACGGGAATAATTATTCTGTGGAGCATGAAATTCCTTTGGAAAACTGGCTCATCGTTGCCCAAAACGGAGAGATCATGCCCAATGGAATGGGGCATACACGGACGAGCCTGGTTCGGCTGCATCACATATCAATAATGATTCTGGCTGCAGAGGATTGATATCGCATTAAAACTCCGGGCTAAAATCCGCAATCTCAAATTTAAATATTTGCCCCCTCTTTTTTTTCTGACAGAAATCATGTATCTTACTAAGGTTTAATATATAATAGAGAATAACTCCATTCGTTGTTGCTCCTGAGCAAATAGTAAGGGTATTCTCATGTGACAAAAAATGGAAACTTTAATAGCTTACTGCGGATTGAGCTGTGATCGCTGTCCCATTCATCTGGCAACGCTTGAAAAGGATAAATCACAACAGCGATTTATGAGGGAATCGATCGCCGAACAATGCCGAAAAAGTTATGGAATGAATTTAGATCCTGATGATATCACTGCATGTGATGGTTGCTGCGCCAGATATGGAAGATTATTTTCGGGATGTCTGAACTGTTTAATCAGACAGTGCGCAATCAGAAAAAACATTGAAAGCTGCGCCATTTGCTATGAGTATATTTGTGAGCATCTCGAAACACATTTCTCGTCTGATCCTGAGGCAAGAGACCGGCTTGAAGAGATTCGCCGCTCACTCAAAATATAATTCAAATTATTCAGGGATGAAAGAGCTTAAGTATATTCATTTTCCAAACATAGCCTTATTTCGAGCCTGGCTGGAGAGAAATTATCAAACCAGCCCGGGCTTTTGGATGATATTTTATAAAAAACATACCAGGAATCCATGTATTCAATATACCGAAGCTCTCGGGGAGGCGCTCTGCTACGGGTGGATTGACAGCCTGGTCAGAAAAATAGATCATGACAAATATGCCAGGAAATTTACACCGAGAAAAGATAACCGGAAATGGTCACAGGTCAATCTGGCCAAGGTTGCTCAGCTAATACAAAGTGGAAAAATGAAACAGGCTGGACTTGACAAAATAGATATTTCGTTAAAATCTGCCCTGACTGACTGGGTGAACGTTGGTGCCGAAAAAAAAGTGACAGGGGAAATTGAAATTCCTGATTACATAAAAATTGAATTTGCCAGCAATGAACCCGCGCTGAAAAACTTCAGCAACCTTTCACCAACCTATCAAAAACAATACATAGCCTGGATAACCTGCGGGAAAAGGGAGAAGACTGTAATAAAACGCATTAAGGAATCAATCGGATTGCTAAAAGAAAACAGCAAATTGGGGTTAAAATGACCATTAAACCTCCTGCCATTTGAATCTTCGATAGAAAAATTCCGGAAAGTGATCATGGCAATTGAAATATTTTTTATCTTTCTTATAAATAATCACAATAATATCATGAATTACAAATCATTGCAACCAACTTGACGGCCATATTCCCCTCCATTCGAGGGGTGCCCAAGGGTGGGGTGGACAACCAGTCACAAAATTAAATAGTCGATCCTTAAGATAATTTTAAAATGCAGGTTATCAACAACATATTGTTAATTTATAGAATAATTATTTGTCTCAAATTGCAAGAAAATCACTAAATTTAGCCAAAATCCTTGCAATACTATGA
>Ga0316220_1000886_pt1 | contig 37738 bp, 36 predicted proteins | sample TBH18005metaG_FD_203632 | JGI IMG/M metagenome (GOLD analysis project Ga0316220, IMG submission 203632) | Freshwater microbial communities from Trout Bog Lake, Wisconsin, USA - TBH18005 | ecosystem: Environmental > Aquatic > Freshwater > Lake > Hypolimnion/Profundal zone | place: USA: Wisconsin... | reverse complement strand
GCAAAATTTGCAGCCGAAGCATTAAGAGATTGGCCCAGCGGATATCACCAACTTCTAATGCGCTATCATGAAAATCGGCCTACGGGTAAATTAGTAAGCTTCAAGCAACAATTTCATTGCTTTTACACTTTCATGTTTAAGCTAAATCATTGGTACTCAGAGCAGTGCGACTTTTTACTCAAAGAATTTGACAGATTTGGAGCTAAGCAATTGGATGCTGGCAGATCCTCCCCAGACCCAGTCAAATATGTAGACCAACTGTATGAGGGGCGTTATATTTCATTTTCAGCATACTGGAAGCGCTGCAAAACTACGGCAGCCATACTCGAGCAAAATATTGCGAATGGTCAAGTTATCGTTAAGCATATTGGGAGTGGCAAAGGGTCAATAAGATTAATTGATCTTGATTTAACCAAAGAACTGATTATTCCGAGAGATCCCACAGGAAAATATATAGCAGCAGCACATCTCGGCTTGCCAGTAGATGTGCTGGTGTACCTTAGAGAAATTGGGATCTATAAACAAACCTTAGGACGAATCCGAGATGGTCAACTCATGTGGTATTGGGATACATTAGACGCATTTTTGGACGAGCACTTAAAGCCAATCAAATTAGTTACTCAGAATGATCCCCTAGTAACTTGCGAAACAATATGCACATTTGCTTCAGCTATGCGGCGTCGACACTTCAACTTAGCTATGAGAAATCAATTTGCCAAAGCAGTATTTGATGGTCACATACGAATCGCCGGAAGAATCGAAGGTAATTTTGAAGGGCTTTTACTTGATAAAGCTCAGGTTATAAATTTTATTGAAATGCTATTTTTTGAAAATGAACCCGAGGGATACTCATTATATAAAACCACGGAACTGACGGGCTTAGAAAATATGGTATTAGGATCGGCTATTAAATTGGGGCTTCTAGAGAAATACTACAGAAAGGACTGGCCTAGAATTACAAAATCTTCATTAAACTCTTTTAACTCGAATTACATTACTCTAAAGTTTCTTGCAATTAAACTTGACTTCAATGCTAGGCGCCTAGGAATCTTGTGTCGAGAGAATCAAATCACACTCATTTCTCTCAATTTCGCAATGACCCAGACTGGCTCTCAACTTGTTTTGCCAAGGACCTTTGAGTTGCAAGTTAGCAAGTTGGTCAAAGAATATAAGAGGAATAATGAAATCTTACTGGTGGATTTATCGGTAATACCTAATGATCACAAACCCTTGTCTACTAGCATCATCTCGAATGCGGCTTTAGAATTTACTGGTGAATAAACGTCGAGTGAATAACAATCTACCCATGGTGGAAGGTCTGTAGATTCAAAGACAAGAGGACCTTCTCTTCACCCAAGGCAGTAGATCTTCTGAACACACCTGCTCATGAGTACCACCAAGAATCATCTAATCGGTCTATCTTTTGAATATGACTTAAAAAAATACATGCCCTGCATATAACATCTTGGGCTACCGAGCAAAGGGAATGAAGCTCCCGCAGCTGAGGCACTGTAAAGTAGTGCTTCTATGGACAATAACCCTCTTCTGGTCCGTACCCCACCCCCCTTTCGCTATGAAAGTTTATTTGGCTTTTTATTGCGCGTCTCCGAGGAAAACGGTTACAGCTCGCCGCGGGAGGTGGCAAGAATTGCTGGAATCAGCGTGAGTCAATCTGAGTTCAGAACATTACCAGTCAGTAAATTAGCACTGGTGTTGGGCTTAGATGCCAATGCTTTGAATAGATACTCCTATATACCCGTCAGCGGCAATACAAAAGATCGCTTTAAGCTGTTAGAGCATCAATTTATTCATCACTACGCTAAAGATCAGATCAGAAGCAAGTGTCAATTTTGTCCTCTCTGTGCAGAGGAAAATGGCTATATAGATGCATTTTGGGACCTATCCATTGCATTGGCTTGTCCGAAGCACTTAATAGTCCCTTTATCTCACTGCCACAAATGTTCTCAGAAAATAAGGTGGTCTAGGCCCGGGTTGTTGCATTGTCAATGTGGCGCAAATTTTCTTGAGGCTCCACTAGAACTTGCTGACCAGATACTTGTCAATCTCATGCAGGTTGTGGATGCAAAAGTTCACGACAGGCCAGTTTTGGAGATCAAAAATTTATTCTTATTTCCTCTGGAAATCTTCGAAAAAATTTCACTGGTTCAGTTCCTGCCCATGATGAACACCTTGAGGCGATTAAGTCATTTTTCATCAAACCCTGGACAAGATTCTGGGGCAAAAGCTGCAAGAGGAGTAGGCATATCTGCCTGTAAAATATTTTCACAGTGGCCAACTGGATTTCAAGAAGTAATCAGGAGTAATAGAAGAGATCTTCATGCTCCAAATACTGATTTTTGGTCAGACTTTAAAGGTCTGTACCTAAAGCTAATGAATGATGGCTGGCTAGATAGAAGTTGCAGCTTTTTATTGGATGAGTTGATCCAATATGGAATAACACAATCGCCCATTAAGGCCACACCAAAAATCAGTACGCCTGTGCTATCTATCCATTTGCACGATAGATTGTCATATTTTGACCTAAGCCCTATTGTTAATCCTAGAGATGGGTATGTGCCAAGTGAAATTCAATCTCCCAACTCTTATACCGAAAAAAATGCCGCTCAATATCTAGGCTTACCTTTAGAGGTGATGTCTATACTCTCTAAAGCGGATGTCTTTTCTAGATTTTTGATCTTAGGGCGCTTAAAAACACCAGCTGATCCCTGGCATCAAGATGAGCTAGAAGCGGTGATTCATTCCGTTTGCGCTGATATCCCTCAAAAAGTGGATATTCCAGTTCTCGCTGACAAGGATCTTATTGCCCTCAAAGATGTCATGTCCCTAGGAATGGCTTCGACAGAAATGAAGGCAGCTCTTGTTGCGAATATTATCTGGAAGCAATTTCCAGTTTATGGCCGGAAGGGAGGCAACCTGGCAGGCCTTCTTCTAGAGCGGAGCACTGTAACAAATTATGTTTTTAAAAGGGGGGCGGTATCTGGATCTACCTGCCTATTGCCGTCTGAAGTCATGTCTAGAATTTGCGCTTCAAAAGAGCTAGTTCAGGCACTCATTGATTTGGGTTTTTTGTCTTACCTTATGCAAAATGAAACTGAGTATGTGATTTCGACATCACTTAGGGTGTTTGAAGAGGAATTTATTACCCCAGCAGGCTTAAGTAAAAAACTCAATATAAGTTTGGAGCTTCTAGAAAATATGCTCGAAACTCTCCAAGTCCCAACTCTTCAACTTCCCACTAATAGCGGCAGAGCCCTACAAGAGATTATTCATAGACGTTTTGAATTGAAAATTCTGACACATTTAAATCAGCTAGTTTCTTAAGCCTCTTCAAAAAACGGCACTTATAATCCCCGCTTTTTAAATAAGCTTTTGTTATATTCGACATCTTATTAATAAACAGCGCATAAACACGAAGAAACTTGCAGCTTATAGGTGAATTGCTAAAGGAACTTGCAGATTATGGGGGCTTTTACTTGCAACTTATGGTGGACGACTTATAGCTAAGTTATTGATTTAATTGAATATGAACTTGCAGGTTATGAACCTACCGACAATGCACTATATTAGTACATACAAAATTAATTGCAATAAACTTAAAAAAGGTGCTAAGTTATGAGTACAGATCAGGAATGGAATTTATGGGGAATTAAAGATCCATATTTTGGCGTTTTATCAGACAAAAAATATCATATAAATTCTATAGATTTGCACAAAGAAGAATTTTATAGATCAGGTGAGTTTGATATAGATAGATTTCTAACAAAATACAATCAATTTTTTGGAAATATTACATATAAATCTTCACTAGATTTTGGTAGCGGTGTTGGGAGGCTATCATTTGCTATGGCAAAAAAATTTGAATCCGTTACTGGCCTAGACATTTCAACGGGAATGATTGAGGAAGCAAAAAAAAATGCTGGTAATTTAAAAATAAACAATGTTACTTTTAAATTACCATCTGAAGAAAATTCTGAAATTCAGTATGATTTCATCAACAGTTACATTGTATTGCAGCATATTCCCAAAAAAATAGGCCTTGATATAATTGACACTTTAGCTAAAAAAGTAAAACCTCACGGGGGAATCATGATACATGTTTCAATCAAGCGTTCCCATAACTCTATACAAGCTCTTATATATTGGTGCATACATAATCTGCCAATATTCAACTCCCTCGTTAACATGATAAAGGGAAGGTCAATTCATGCGCCTCGCATGCAAATGAACAACTATGATCTCTCAGAGATTATCAAAATATTTAATATAAATAATATGAAAGATATTGTCTTAAATTATGAAAAACATGGAAATGTTGATACTGTCCTTATTTATTCAAAAAAGAATTAGTTGGGATATATAAAATTTAATACAACTATTTTACAACGACAGGGCATCTCATATTAATGGCCGCCACCTTTCGCAATAACCAAAATACCTCTCCAGATGATCCAAAGATCAAGACGCAGCAGACCAAAGGAAGAGAGTTTTAGGTACTGATCAACGTACTCGTATTCGTATGCTGGATTACCCATCTCGGAAGTGCCTTTATTGATGTGGCCCAAACCCAAAAGACCCCCGCGCAATAAGAAACGCGTAACATTTCCTTGTGCACGATCTCTCTCGTAGTGCAAAACTGATAAAGGGCGAGGCCCTACAATACTCATATCGCCCTTAAGAACACTCCAGAATTGAGGCAATTCATCAAGGTAGAATTTCTTAACAAATTGCCCTACATGAGTCCTACTATCTGGAGTCCATTCCGCAGAGTAAGCAATCCAGTCATGGCGCTTTGCGCCCTCAGGCTCTATGTACTTTGTTTTAATTAGTCGAATCTTATATTTAGGAATAATTTTTCCAGAACTTACCCCGTTGTAGTAAAAAAACATAGGGCCAGCAGCTTCTGGAATCAACCAACCCTCTACTAAAAAGGCCAGTTTTAGTAACAACAGAATTGGGGCAGAAATGACTAAAAAAATTACTGCAACTACCTTATCAAAAAGAACTTTGAAAAAGCGTGGAGGCAACGTCTCCTTCAACTCGAAAATATGAGGATACTTTTTTAATATCTCCATCGTAGGAGGTGTATAAGGGAAAGCCACGGTTGGCTCAATAACTTTAGATTCCATAGCTAAAACACTTTATAAAAAATATCATTAATTATTGCCACTCTTCTGGGCGGCTATTTTTCCAGTCATCAAAAGCACTATTAAGTGAATACTGGAATTGATAACCATGCTCAACTAAATATGTAGGCAGGACATTGTTGGAGCGCACAAGTTTGCGAATTCGAACGGGGCTAAAAGGATGTCTGATTCCAAGAGGCTTAGCTACTACATCAATCAGATGAGCAATAGCAATTAAGACTCCATAAGGGACTGTAGGTACAAATCGTGTAATTCCCTGAGTTTTACACACCGCATTAACGTACTCACCAATACTTGGGCCGGGGCTCATGGACATATTAAAAAGGCTAACGGTCTCTCCATTTTTCTTCTGCCACTGCAATACCCACCACATAGCATTGCAGAGCTCTTTAACGTAAACACCTGCTTTTCGAGTGGCCTGGTTACCCATGAAGAAAAAATACCGATAAATCACAGCTTTAATTAGGCGAGAAACATTGCCCCCCTCACCAGGACCAAAAACAACACCAGGCCTAACAATTACCAAACGACGATTATTAAAGTCTTTAGCTTGCCAAATTTGATGAATCTTTTCTGCAACTAACTTTGATGAACCATAAGCGGTTACCGGGATTGGCAAGGTTTTTTCATCCTTAATAGATTCACTTACTCCATATGGGGAAATTGAGCTTGTAAAAATAATACTTTTACAACCTACTTTCTCTGCGAATTTACAAATATTTTCAGCGCCCAGAAGGTTGGTTTCGAAATATTCATAATCCTCATGACCTGGCTCGCGATGAACGGCAGCAAAATTAAAAATAGCCTCTATATTTTGAGGTAATAAGTCTATTGCTATTTGCTCACGAACATCAGCCCCTATAAAGTGGACCCTATCTACATCAACATTCAATATTGATCTCAATGGTCTAATATCGACTATATATATGTGTTCAAACAAATCATTTTTTAAAATATATTCGACTAAATGATTGCCGATAAATCCAGAACCTCCGAAAATAATACAATTTTTCATTGTTTTCGCCTATGTATACAATCATTAATTTATTATCTTCATGCCTTACTCTTGGCGCCAATAACCTTTATTCATAGAAAGCATCACCTTCAGCTTTAGAGGAATTTTTTTCTCGACCAACCCCAACCTATAACCAATCAACTTCAACGAAACCCTACACCAAGCAGAAAAAAGAAGCCAAGGTTTTCGTTTTAATAAATAATGAGTCTCGGATTTAACGTACCGCAACCCCTCACCACCCGCACTTCCAAATTCACTTAAAAGCCAAGATTCCCTTGAATGCAGCACCCCTATATCGAAACATCTCCGAAATTCCTCTGCTAAGCCGTAGTTATGCGAATGGGCAACTGTAGCTTTGGCCTCATATACCACCTTCCAGCAACCCAGCAATAATCTCGCGCAAAGGAGCATATCCTCTCCAAAAATAACATTCGTGGAAAAACCACCTACAGCGTTAAGTGCTTTGACTCTATAGGCTGAAAAAGAATTTGACAGAAATGCGGCTTTAATCCCCAAAGTTTTTCTTGCCTCCAAGCTACGAACCTGCGATTCGGGGGGGTAGTTAAAAATCCTTGCATGAGCCTCTATAGCTCCAGCGTTTAATCTTGGTACTTGCCGACCGTAGGCAGCGCCTACAGAAGGGTCTTTAAAAGATTCCAATAAGATATGGATTGAATTATCAGCCGATAGGAATGCATCTTGAGTAAAAAAAATAATCACATCCATATCACTTAATATCTCAACTGCTATTTGCCTTGTTTTACCATGCCCAAATTCTTTTTTATCGATAACTAATATTTCAAATCCAAATTTTTGAGCTTGCTCTACCGTCTGATCCCCCGATGAAGAATCAATAACTAAAAATCTCTTGATTGGATATGTTGAAGCCTTTACTTTTTGCAACCAATCATTCCATTGATTACCGGCATTTAAAGTTAAAACACAAATAGCTACGTTTAAATTTCTCATCTAAGCTCCATCGGTAACAGCATTTACTATGACCGACCAGTATTTTTCGGACGTTATTTTCCAAGAATAGTCTTTTGCTCTTTCTATCCCTTTGCCAATAAGGTCTTCTCTCAATGCTGTATTTTTGCTAATCAAAGTTAAACCATCTGCAATTTCCCGAACGCTGTAGGGGTCAACTAGTAATGAAGCGCCACCCGCCACCTCTGGCATAGAGGATGTGTTCGAAGTGAGTACCGGAGTTCCACATGCCATTGCCTCGACTATTGGCAGACCAAACCCTTCGTAAAGCGATGGAAAGGCCAAAGCTTGTGCACCTCGATAAACTGCAGGCAAGCTAGATTCGGGGATCTTCCCAAGGTAGTAAACTTTATTTTCAATTCCCGCCCGTCTTTCAAGATCAATCATTTCCGAATCCCGGTCGCCACTTAATGCTAAAAAAAATCCATCTTCAATAAGGCCACTTTGAGAAAATCCAAGCATTAAACGAAATATATTTTTATACCCCCTTCTATTGCCTATGTATAGGATATAGGGGTATTCAAATTTCGCTTTTTCACCAATTTGGCTAAATTGCTCATCAACCCCATTGGGGATAACGATCACTTTTGACTCTTCTATCTGACTCCACTTTAATATCTCATTTTTTGTGAAATGAGATACAGTAAATATGATCTGAATGTTTTTTAATAATCTTTTGATAATTTCTGAAAAGTAAATCTTGTGAAGTTTGCTATAAAAATGTAAGTGGGTTAAGTCATGAATGGTTATTGCGGCAGGCATCCTCGAGCTTAATAATGGTGGCATAAAGCCTGGCGACCAAAAAAAATCAGCCTCGAGGGCAATTAAATTCTGAGTAAGTGACAAAGGAGTAAAAATACCTGCATTGCTTGATCCGACTCTTATCGGGACAATTTCAACCGAATCATTCTTATACTTTAGAACTTCAGAGGCAACTCTCCCAATGCCTGTAGAGCCCATCCAACTATAATCAACAGCAACCCTCATAAATGATAGGGAGGCTATAAGGTAAAGCCGGCACTCAATGCATCCGCATAAAACATCTTTACTGTATCCAGCGAGAATTCCTCCAAATCGTAACCGACAAGGGATAATTTTTTGATAATATCATTGGTGACTGTAATAACATGGCAACCAATTTCATCCGCCTGGAATATATTCAACAGCTCGCGTGGGCTCGCCCAAATTAATTCTGCAGCCGGTGAAGACTTCAATATTTCCACAGCAGTAGTCATCAGGGGCACTGGATCATAACCAGTATCAGCGATACGGCCAGCAAAGACAGAAACATAACTGGGGGTATTTGGATCCAAAACAGCAACCACGTTGCTCACCTGGTCAAGAGTCATTAGTGCCGTTACGTTCATTTTAACCCTTTGACTTGCGAGTTTTTTAACTAGCGCATAACAAGTTTCTTGCTTAGTGTTGGTAATGGGGATCTTTACATAGACATTATCGCCCCAACTGGCTATCTCCAATGCTTGACGTTCCATTTCTGCAAAATCATCCGAGAACACTTCAAATGAGAGCGGCTTGTCTTTAATCGATGTGAGAATATCTTTACAAAATCCTCGGTAATCTGTAATACCGGCCTTCTTCATTAAAGTGGGATTAGTAGTTAAGCCTTTCACAAAAGGTTTTTCATACATTTCAAGCATCCCCGCTTTATCAGCACCATCAGCAAAAATTTTTACTTTCAACTCTTCTACTTTTTTCATTTAAAACTCTCCAAGGATAATTTTTTTTGCTTCCAACAAAGATGACACTATAAAGTTAGGTGTATCTGGTTTTTGTTCCGCATAACGGTAATTTATAAAAAAGGTTTTGCACCCAGCAGATGCACCTGCCTCAACATCGCGCCAACGATCCCCAACCATAAAGCTTTTAGATAGGTCGATATTGTGCTCTTGAGCTGCCTCAAGCAATGCGCCAGGCAAAGGTTTCCTGCAACTACATTTATCCCCGCTATCGTGATAACAGGTCTTAAAATCGTCTATTGGTAATTGAGACAATAAAAAGGTATTCATTTCCTCAATATCTTCTCTCTTGGCGGTGCCTCTCGCTACATCGGGTTGATTGGTCACTACTATCAATAAGTAATTTGCTGCGTGTAGCTTTTTGAGGGCCTCGTGAACTCCTGGCAGAATTTCTAACTCTTCTAAAGAGGTTGGAGGATAAGGCTTACCATCGCGCACAATTGCCCGATTAATTACCCCATCCCGATCTAAAAAAACTGCGCGCCTCAATGAATTAATATCTCCAGCTTATTTAGCCGTAGATTCCCATTTAGTTTGATGTGCTTTTAACTTAGGGTGGGATACTAATAGGTGCCAAACCACCGCCTGGAAAGCTTCTGAGTGAGGGGTCACATTATCTGCATTCACCGTTGGAACAATCAAGCAAGCATCGGCGACTTGGGCGGTATACCCCCCATCTCGACCTACCACCCCGATTACTTTAGAGCCTACTGATTTGGCATACTTCAAAGCTTCAACTAAATTAGGACTGATATTCTTTTCTAAATTACCACCACCAACAGAAAAAATGAACAGCATATCTCTAGGGGTAAGTTTGCTAACTTTGAGCCATTCAACAAAAATCGAAGCCCATCCATCATCATTTGTGCGTGCAGTCAACTCTGATACATTATCAGTGGGGGCATAAGATTCAATGCCAACAATTTTCCGAAAATCATTTACGGCATGCGAGCAATTTCCCGCGCTACCTCCTACGCCTAAAAAAAAGATTCGGCCATCATCTGTTTTAACTTGAGCTAAAAGATCTGCCATTTTTTCAATTACGGCCACATCTATCTTTTCGATGATCTTAACGGCTTCATTCAAATGTTGTTTTGCATAACTCATAAACTGCCCTTTGCTGTTTTTTCAAATAAATAGGCTTGGGTATCCGCAATTCCTTGATGAGACCCAATTTCATAAAATCTCTCAAAAACTTCGTAGCCAGCTAACTCGCCAGCCAATGATAAATCATTATAAACTTTTGAAAGATCAAATGACTGTCCAACAGGGTAAGCTTGCAGTACGGTACTTTGTAGTAAACCCAAACCATAATCGATGTAATGCATTTGAGGTCGAATCACAGTCTTGTTATATTCAGTAATCTGACCGGCATCAAACTCCACATTACTTTTATCCCAGCGATTCTGATTCTTGAGTACTGTCATTAACCCCTTTTTGCCGCTAGCTACATAGGTTTTTTCCACGTTTGAATAATCAATAGGTAGATAAGAGTCCCCATATAGAATAAAAAAATGCTCCCCCAGTAATGGCAAGGCCTGTCTAACTGCACCTCCCGTCCCCAGCAGGGATGGACCATCGGGTGAATAGCTAACGTGCATATCCCATCGAGAGCCATTGCCCACAACTTCTTGAATCATCTCACCTAAAAATCCAATGCACAAAACAACTGAGTTAATACCTTGCTTACGAAGATATTCCAGTTGGTGGCAAATAAACGGCACCCCAGCCACCTCAATAAGTGACTTAGGGATTTCTTCGGTTATTGGGCGTAGGCGCGTAGCTAAGCCACCCGCTAATATTGCAACTGGAAACATTAGGAAGACATCATCACTTTGGCACCTTCAAAATCAAATTTAAAGCGCACTTCTTCCAGCCCAGCAACAGCCATCGCCTTACGCAATTGAGTTCGATCTTTTGCCATAAACATTAAAAAGCCACCGCCGCCAGCACCAACCAACTTGCCACCAATGGCGCCATTATTCATAGCCAACTGATACCACTCATCAATCTGGGAATTACTCATACCACCTGAACGACGCTTTTTATGCTCCCAATGTTCATGCATAAGCTCACCAAATAGCTTGGTATCCCCCTCTTCCAATGCCGCTTTACTTCTATGCCCCAGCTCTTTTACATAATGCAAATTGGCCATCATGTCAGTATCATTTTGCTGCGACTTTACCTTTTGATCTTTTAATATGCCACTAGCACTTCTTGAAAAACCGGTAAAAAAGAGAAGTAAATTATCCTCAAGATCAAACATGGTCTCCATACCAATCTTCAAAGGAGTAGCGGTTACCTTCCCATCCCTATGGAAGGTAAAGCAAGTTAGGCCTCCTACCGCCGCAATATACTGATCTTGCTTACCAATGGGCTCGCCAAGACGATCAATCTCAATGTGACATGCTAGCTCGGCCAACTCTTCTTGGTGAATATGGCGTTTACGATGGGTATAAAGCGCCTTGAGTAGGGCGGTAGTAAAACTACCTGAGGAACCAAGGCCAGTTCCAGCGGGAATATCTGCAAGAGTGGTGATTTCTACTTGCGGCGTACGAAAGCCCATAACGCCCAAGGCCTCCCGAATAATCGGATGATGTACATCTGCAATTTTCTCTACATGCTCTAACTGACTGTACTTGAGATAAATCCCCTCAGTAAAAGGACGCATGACCGTTACATAGACATACTTATCGATTGCTGCTGCTATTAAAAAACCTTCATGATCTTCATAATAGGAAGCAAGATCAGTTCCACCACCGCCTAAAGTAATGCGAAGTGGGCTACGCGCAATGATCATATCCAGAATCCTTATAAATTTTTTCAATTATTTTTAGAGCTTGATAGGCATCATTTAGCCCAGAAGCAGGGGCGCGATCCAACTGAATATCTTCATAAAATTCAGTCATCTCTACAGCCCATGAATCATCACCCATAGGGTACTCCCAGGATATGGTCTCGGGTGGGCCCATCTGAGGAAGCATTTTGTAATGGGTCAATTTTTCTAACCCGTAACTACCACCCAATCCAGAAATATCTAATTTTCCATCCTTGCCATAAATCTCCATGGAAAAAAGATTTTTCCATTCAGTGCAAGAAGCATGCAAAAAAGCTACCTGCTTTTTGGGGGTCTTTAGCAACATAAATCCATTGTCATCAACAGGCATATTCCAATAGTAGGTATGTGCAAAACCATCGATTTCAGAAAAGTCCCCTAAAAACCAACGCGAGAGATCTATCAAATGGGGGCCTTGGTCAATTAGCTCCCCTCCACCCGACAATTTAGGATCGGCACGCCATTCTTTGTCATAGCCCAAACGAGCGCCATGTCCATAGCGCGCACGTATAAACATTAACTCGCCTAAAACACCAGAAAGAACAATCTCTTTGGATTTTCTTAGTGCCCGATGATAGCGGTGATTAAAGCCTACATGAACCTTGGCACCACTTTCCTGCAATGCCAACAAAATTGGTTCCAGCTCAGCACTGGTTCGCGCAGCCGGCTTTTCCACTAATACATTTTTGCCAGAGTTGACTGCGGCCAAGGTAATTTCTGCTAAAGAGTCGTGTAATGTAGAGATGATCACGATATCAATCTCATTTATAGCAATTAAATCCCTCCAATCATTAAATGATTTGGCGTTGAAGCGATTGGCCAGAGAGGCAGATCTATCAATAGCAATATCAGCACATGCAATTAATTTACCACGAGAACCTAATGCATTAGCCCTTTTTTGGCCTATTAAACCGCATCCAATTATGCCCACCCCAAATACACGATTTTTTTCCGTCACTTATCGCCCCAATCTATATTGCGATCACGACCAACAATTCTTCGTAAAGTATATGCATCACTCTTCTCAAGCTCAGGTACATGATTCGGCCACTCCTCCCAGTTATCCCAAGCCGCACTAATTAGTTTTCCTGTAATCCCTTTGCCGGCATCGCCTGTTAATAGGAAGATAAGATCTGCAACCTTATCCATAGACGCACCTCCACCGGAAAATACTTTTTTTGCTAATTCCAATTCTCGTTCACCTGCATTTCTGGGAAATGTCAAAATCTCATTTAACATATTTGTTTTCATTGCCCCTGGAGCAATGCAATTAACTCTAATATTTTGCGGTCTTAATTCATCTGCGATAGTCTCAGTAAATCGTACTAAGGCCGCTTTTGATGAAGCATAAGAGCTAAAGTTTGGCCTAGGCCCAGTAGCACCGCCACCAGAAATATTAATAATCGATGCATTTGACGACTGATTAAGCAATGGGATAAGCTCTTTACAAAGCAAAACTGGTGCTAATAAATTAATTTGGAGCACTTCTAGCCATTTATCAAATTCATTGTGTTCCAGAGGGCCAATGGGGCCTTGAATTGCAGCGTTATTAATAAGAAGATCCAAGGCATGATGCCTTTTTTTAAGGGAAAGTGAGAGTTGAGTAATTTGATCAACAGAGGCTAAATCACACGATACCAATTCTAGAGTCTGCGAGGGTCTTTTCTTAAATGTAACGCACGAATCAACAAGCGCGTCTTTATTTCGTGCCACCATTACTAAACTCCACCCAGCATGCCAAAGCCTACTGGCAAGGTGCGATCCAAGCCCTCTTGAGGCGCCTGTAATTAAAGCCAATCTTGAAGTCATTAGCGAGCCTCAAATACCCATTCATTAGCTCGCAAATACTCCACAGTTTTGATGACTCCTTCTTCTATAGATGTCTTTGGCTTCCATCCAAGAGAGTTGATTCTCTTTGTATCCAAGAAAATAAATGGATTATCACCTATCCAACCTCGATCACCACCAGAATATTCAAGCTTTGGGGCAACGCCTAACGCCTGGCAAATCCATTTAATGGAATCATTCACCTCAACATAGCCATCCACGCCTAAATTAAAAATATTTACCTTTTCATCCACCTTTTCAAAGGCGAGCATCATCGCATCGACACAGTCCTGAACATAAAGATATGACTTGCGCTGTTTACCATTTCCCAAAACAGCTAAGGAGGATGGGTCTTGTTTTAGCTTCTGATAAAAATCAAAAATATGCCCATGCGTATAACGCTCACCCAAAATAGATACAAATCTAAAAATCCATGACTGAAAACCAAAGCCTTCACAGTATGATGAAATTAAGCCCTCACATGCGGCCTTGGAAGCGCCGTATAAAGATGTTTGAATTGGAAATGGACCGTCTTCAGGCGTGGGAACTATAGGCGACTCACCATATACCGAGCCGGTGGAGGAGAAAGCAATTTTCCTTACTCCGGTGGACCGCATGGCCTCAAGAACATTGTAAGTAGCGATGGTATTTTGCTCCAAATCTCTACGTGTATGGTGAGTGCCGAAACGCACATCAGCATTAGCAGCAATATGAAAAACAAAATCTCCACCTAAGAATGCGACTTTTAATGCGTCAAGGTCTAATAAATCAATGTTGTACAGTTCAAAATTTGGGTTTTTATAAGCGGAATCAAGAAATCTAGACTGTCCAGTTGAAAAATTATCAATCCCCCTAACCCTATATCCGAGACTTAACAGTCTATCAACAAGATTACTGCCTATAAATCCCGCACAACCAGTTACAATTTGCAACATAAGCCCACCCTAAATATCAATAGATTAATTATAAATTAAAAATGAGAGAATTTGTAATCTTCATAAGCCTATTTATAGTAATAGCCCTGTATTTATACTATTCAATTAAAGTTAAAAACTGGGTAAACATATTGACACCCGGCATATTTATTGCAATACCATCTCAATATCTATCTGAAATACTTTACCTACAATATAACGATCCAATAAACTCACTGTCAGCTTATGCATATTTATACTTTTGTTACACGATACAATATGCAATATATATTATTTTTATATCTAAAATAAAATACATAAATAATAAAATATTTTATGTCTATAAGATTCAATATTCACCATATATACTTTTATTTTTATCCATTTTAATATACGCTCCAATATTATATGAATATAAGGATTATATATTTAGCCCAAGATACATATATGAGAACACAAGAAGTGGATATGGAATATATTATTTTACATCGTCATTTCTGTCCAATTTAGCATTCATATTTATTTTATTTAAAGTGAAATGCTTCAGAGGGACAAAAATAATATTTTTTATAGCATGCTGTCTACTCTCATATCTTCATGGAAGTAAAGGTCAGATACTATCTTACATATTCATATGGCTTTTATATAGCGTGTACATAAAAGAAACTATATACAGTCTAAAAAAATCACTAGCTTTGGGAATTTTGGCTTCAATTGGGTTAGTAGTATTGTTTAAAATATTTTCCAATATTGAAGATGGGGAATTCCTAAAATTTTTATCAAACTACGCAGATTATTCACGAAATTCAATGCTAGTAATCGATTCCAATATTGGGCCAATGGGCGGGGCTCTAACTGTCGAAGAAAATTTATACTCTAGAATCCCAAGGCCAATTTATCTTAATAAGCCGAAAAATTTTGGGACATTCTATCTAGATGAGTATTTCTACCCAGAATCATTTATAGCAGATCAAGGTTACCCTGCATTTGGAAATATCGGGCTAGCATATGCAGATTTTGGTATTTTTACAATATTTTATGTTGCAATTCTAGCCTTAATTAATGGAATAATAACAAAATTTTTATTAATTAAAGTCTCAAATACTAAATCCATAAGCTCATTCATTCTAATAGTCTTTATATCTGAAATAAGCCTAATACCACTTGGCTCTGGGTACTTACTTCCTGAGCATTTGATTGTGGCTTATTTAGTTGCAGTATTTATTAAATCATGGAGAGTTAAATAATTATTTAACTCTATAGTATAGTGTATACAACCAATATTGGAAATTAAACCAAATTCTTACAATCAGAAAAGACGGTTTATTGAAATAAGAAGAGGCATTAACAAAATCCTCAATAATTTTTTTAGAAATAATACTTGGATCAAAAAAAGAGTTAGCAAATTTCTGAGCTTGAGGACCCCATATACTAAGTTTATCAATATTTTTAACATAGAAATCTAATGCTTCATAGTACTTATCAAAATTATCTTTAGGCACTACTTTTCCATAGGGATCATTTATTAAAAATAAATGATCATTAAATTCCATGCCTTTATGTGTTACTACAACGTTCTGATGTAACATTGCCTCCGCTATAGAAACACCCAAAGTCTCACCATCCCTTCTAGAGTGGGCAAATATATCAATATTATTATAGAAAACTGATAATTCTTCCTTGCTTAGCCAATCAATAAACTCAATACCTTTAATTTCTAGAATATTGACTAATTCTTTAGCCTCGGGTGAAGGATTTAAATAAATAAATTTAACCCGATTTTTATATTTAAGATGAAGTTTGGCAAATGCAAAAATTGAAATTGGATCAAAAATTCTCGAGTCAGACCTACCAGATCTACCGATAATTACTGTTCTAGAGTTTAATCTTTTTATAAATTTATTCTTAAGACTCATTTCTATTGGAATTGGGTTAAAAAATATTACTGAATTGAATATTCCTCTAAATCTCAACTTACGTAAATTTGAGGCGCCAGAAACATAAACCTTCCTAACATTACCATTTGTAGTAAAACTACCGAAAGGGGATATAAGTATTAATGGTATAGATGAAGATAAATTCTTTATTAAATTTTGAGTATTTCCCCATACTAACAGCAAAATTACCTTGGGGTTGATTTCGCTAATTAATACATTAATATCAATACTTATATTAATGTATTTAAATGGTTCATTGGGCTCCACACCATCAAACTCAAATGGATGCAACCTAATTTTAGGGTTTTGAAGTATTTCAAGAGGAATATTTATGTTTTCATCATTAGCATATATAAAATGAACTATAAATCTTGAACTATTAGCAAGTATAAAAGCTATATCTATGAGTAACTTTTCCGAACTTCCAGTAATCTTTTGAAAGACAGAATGATGTAGTATGACAATGTCAATCATATAATTTTTTCAACTTATTATAAAAAATATTTTTGATATTTGAATCTAATTTTATAATGTAAATAGACAATATAGAAAAGTTGATAATTAAGTATATTATAATAATAAAAATAAATCTTTTATAATCTAATAAGTTAAAAAATATGAAAAAAATTACGCCAGTAGATATTACATAAATATTTTCAGTTTTTGGCCAACTAAGATTTTTAGTTAAAAGCCATCCTTTTACATACAAGTATGAGATACCGAAGGATAAAAACTCACCTACAAGCATTCCAACAGCTGCGCTCTTTATATTGATAATATCGGTCAGAAATAAAATGCATAAAACTAAAATTAATATTGATATGATAGAAATGATTAGCTGTGGTTTTATTAAATTATATGTAGTAATTATTAGTAAAGATGGCTGAGAAAAACAATAAAATATAACTGTACAAGACAGTAAACCGAACAAATTATTATCAAATAAAATTTTTCCATGAGTCCATATGGAAAATATTTCAAAACCATAGAATTGAATGATTGATAATACTGGGCATATAAATAGCAATGTAGTGATCCATATTAGCGCGAAACAAGCCTGTACTTTCAGTTGATTTTTTTTCTCAATATACGCGATAAATTCTGGTAATAGTGGCGTAGCCACAACCCCTATTAGCTGCTGACTTAAAGAGGAAGCACTTTTCATAGTTGCAAATTTTGCGAGTTCTGCAGAGCCTACAATAGGTGCCAAAAGTAATCTAGAGCCCTGCTGCCTCAATATATCTATTAATATTTTTGCCGTCAAATAAAATGTTTTATTAATAGTAATTTTTACAAATTTTATTTTAGTATTTAATAAATATTTAAAATTTAATAATGGCATTAAAACATTCATGCTATATATAAAAGTAATATTAAATAACATAACAGCAATTGACATTGCAATAGCAGCGCCAACAATACCATAGCCGATTGAGACTGCAATCATTGGGAATGAAGTACTTATAACAATACCAATCAATCCCCACCATGTTATTCTTGTAACTTGGCCTAAGGCCGTAAAAGCTCTAACATATAATCCGCCTATTGAGCCACATAATATTGATGTTACATTTATAATTAATATTCCAATTAGGGCATCATTAATTAATTTATCCGAATAATTTTCTGCGCCTATGACATATATAAAAGATTTGGTAGCCAACAATATTAGCACTATTACTATTTCAATAGTCCCGATACACAACGAAATTAATATTGATGTATTAAATATTTTTTTAAAATGAATTTTTTTATTATTATTATTAATATATCGAAAATATTCACCGCCAATATAAGTCATGAAGCCTACTGAAATAATTTCAATAAGACTTGTTAATGTTGTTATTCCTAACCATACACCATAAACCTCTAAATTCCACTTATCTAAATAGACTGGCACTGTTAGTATTTGCAGTAAAACAGCTATAATTAGTCGAATCCAAGATGCAAAGGCGCCAGATAATATTCTACGTGAAGATGACATGCTACTTATTTATCAACCTTACCTAAATGATTCTATGAAGATTTTGATTGCCTGTAATCCAGCCCTAATATTTCCATTGCTTATTCTTTTTAAAATCTTTAATAAAAGAGATAGTCTTGAATAGTTTATATAATTAGGATAAAATTTCTTCGTAAATAGAATTTGACTCCTCAAATACCAATAGTCAGATAAAAGGCTTCTAGAATTAATATCGCTAGAAGATCCGATTGTTGCACCCTCTTTATGATATATAATCGATCTAGTAGCACAGTAAATATCTATTTTTTTATTTTTAGCTCTTAAGCATAAATCAAGCTCCTCGAAATATAAAAAATAATCCTCGCAGAGTAATCCAATTTTGCTTAGGATATCTTTAGAAATGAAGAGCGAGGCTCCAATTATATAGTCAATATTATATATATAATCTTCATTAATATTATTTGTAGAATTCCCGCTTCCAATAGTTTTAATAGTACCCATAAACTTATTGTATTTACAACCAAACCCCTGAAGTAAGTGGTGATTATAATAATATGCAATAGTTGAACCTATTAAACCTGCCTTATTTTTATACGCCCCAACCAAATTATTAAGTGCATCAGGAGTTACTACTACGTCATTATTGATGATCCATATATATTCTAAATCTTGGAATAAAGATAATGCTAATTTTATCCCGATATTATTTCCATATGCATACCCACCATTTTTATCAGCGCTTATTATTGTTAAATTATTTTCTCTATCAACATCCCCTTTAAAATTACCATTACTATGTTCAAATAAATTAAAATTTATTTGTTTTTTTATTTTTCTCATTAGTTCGGGAAATTTACTATTTGATACCTCTATTTCCCCCCTTGCCCATTTAACAATTCTTTCAATTGACCCATCAGAGGATTTATTATCAACAACTATTACATTTACAGAGGAGTCAAAATTACTATTAAATACGGACTCAAGGCACTCTATGGTACATTCCCATCCGTTGTAATTAAGGATAATGATTGCTATCAAAATAATATCAATTCTTTAGCTGGACTTTGAACCCAAATTGTAGATGAAGGATATCCCTACCCAAGATAATACTTAGAAAATTTATTAAAAAATATTTTATTAAATTTCTTTCGACCCTGCATGAATTTATACCCTCTAAATTTTCAATCTTATAATTATTTTCAATAAATAATCTTCTAATGCTTTTTTTAGTAAAAAACCTCAAGTGCGTCTTATCAAAAATTCCTTCACTGCAATACTGCCAATCCTTTTTTATTAATAAACTATAAATACTAGAATAATGCCTTATGTTCGGTATTGATCCAATAATATAACCATTTTGTACTAATTTATTAGCTAATGATTTAAGAAAATTTTCATAATCATTTATATGTTCAATAACGTCATTAATTATAATTAAATCAAAATATTTATTTTCTATACTATTTTTTACTTCATCATAATTGCCAACCAATACCCTAGTTAAATTCTTTTCTGCCTCAGCAGCTATTTTCATTTCAGGCTCAACTCCCCAATATTCATTATTAACTCCCGTATTTTCGCGAAACCTTCCTGTTCCACAACCTATTTCTAAAATTTTTTCACTTTTAATAGGCACAAGGTGCTTCAGCTCATTGCGAGAGTTTTGATAATAACTATTTATTTCCATTTATTTTTCCTCCGATATACTTCTTACAACTCTCAAATAAATTATTTTTTATAAACATTGGATAGTCCCATTCGCAATAACCATTTAACTGGATGGCTTCATTTGCCTTTTCTAAAAAATAAATTGCTCTCTTTGTTGTTGTGTGGTGACGATGTAAATGTTCTTTTCCATTGTGAGATAAACTCATTAAATCTAATTTATTTGATAATATTTGGTCTACTTTGACTTCAAAATCTTCAAGTGATTTAAATACTAGGCAATTTTCCATATCTGTAAAAGGATTGGGTATTTGAATATCTAGGTCTTGAGTCAGTAAAACTGCTCCTGAAGCAAGTATTTCCCAATATCTGGCACAATCATATCCTGCACCAGCAGCATTAACTGCAACCTTACTACTAGCTAGCAATTCTCTATATACCGGTGTTTTTATCGGCCAACCAATTCCACCTTTTTCTCTGTAAGCTCTTTCTCCGGTTGATCCAGAAAATATTCTTTCATTATTTTTTGAGATTAATCGTTCATGTATAGATTTTCTGATTAAATTATTATTTAAATTAGCTGAAAAGCTTATTTCTATATTTCTTTCTTTTTGGTAATCTAAAAAATATCTTTTTTCTGCTGCAAAAGGAAGTGGAAATATTCTATCTATATTTTTATTATTAAAAAATTTACCAAGTTCTCTTTTAAAGATTGCCTTGAATTTAATTTTCTTAGGAGCGGTAAATAAATACGAATCAGATCCATCAATATATATTTTTCTTTCATTATTTACATTCTTAATAATGTTGTATCTAACGTTGACATTTGAGAAGACTAATATAAGATCAGCATCTTCTGCCTCTTGTACTATCCTCTTGTCGGATATTTTTTTTGCATAATTACTATTTTCTGATGCTATTATTTGATGGCCTAAGTTAATCAGTCCCTCCATCAATGTAGATGTCAAATAATCATAGTATGGTGAAATTATACAAACTATTTTCATTGTTAATTGTTTATAACCTTCTTAAAATATGAAATAGTCTCTTTAAGACCATCCTCTAAATTCACCTTGGGCTCCCAAGCGAGCTTGGCTTTGGCTAGTTCAATATTAGGCTGACGTTGTTTGGGATCATCCGATGGTAAAGCTTGATAAATGATCTTAGATTTACTGCTCGAGAGCTTAAGAACAGTTTCAGCTAACTGGAGCATCGTGAACTCACCAGGGTTGCCAATATTCACTGGGCCGGTAAAGCCCTCTTCAGAGTTCATCATTTTGACCATGACATCAATCAGATCGTCCACATAGCAAAAGCTACGGGTTTGCTGGCCATCGCCATAAATCGTGATGTCTTGGCCTTTTAAGGCTTGCATAATGAAGTTGCTGACAACGCGCCCATCATTGGGATGCATACGCGGGCCATAGGTATTGAAGATCCGCACAACTTTGATATCTAAGTTGTGCTGGCGGTAGTAATCAAAAAAGAGGGTTTCTGCGCATCGTTTACCTTCGTCATAGCATGAACGAATGCCAATAGGATTGACTCTTCCCCAGTACTCTTCTGGCTGTGGATGCACTTCAGGATCGCCATACACTTCACTAGTAGACGCTTGCAAAATGCGAGCCCTAGTTCTTTTTGCCAAGCCAAGCATATTGATCGCACCATGAACGCTAGTCTTGGTGGTTTGCACTGGATCATATTGATAGTGCACGGGTGAAGCTGGACAAGCTAAGTTATAGATCTGATTGGTTTCTACATAGAGTGGGAAGGTCACATCGTGACGCATCACTTCTAAATTGGGATTGCCTAATAAATGACCTAGGTTTTGCTTGGTACCCGTATAGAAGTTGTCAACCACCAAAATCTCATTACCTTCTTTGAGAAGTTTCTCGGTGAGGTGTGAACCTAGAAAGCCAGCACCACCGGTAATGACAATTTTATTTTTATGATTGTAATTTTGCATATTATTTTCTTCTGCGTTAATGACTTAATCGCCGCCAAATAAGTCGCGAGTATAGACCCTAGCTGTTACATCGTTTAACTCATCTACTAAACGATTAGAGACAATTAAGTCGGCACGCTCTTTAAATTCGCTTAAATCATCGAGCACTTCAGAATTAAAGAATTCTTTTTGGCCAAGAATGGGCTCATACACAATCACTTCAACACCCTTGGCCTTGAGACGTTTCATAATCCCTTGGATACTTGAGGCACGCCAGTTATCTGATCCCGCCTTCATGATCAGACGATAGATTCCAACCACCTTAGGATTACACCTTAAAATATCTTCTGCAATAAAGTCTTTACGTGTCGAATTGGAATTGACAATGGCTTGCATTAAGTTTTGCGGCACATCTTGATAATTTGCTAAGAGCTGCTTGGTATCTTTTGGTAGGCAATAGCCACCATAACCAAACGAGGGATTGTTGTAATGGGGGCCAACTCGTGGATCTAAACCTACCCCCTCAATGATCTGACGGGTATCTAAACCATGAATCGCAGCATAGGTATCAAGCTCATTAAAGTAAGCTACCCGCATTGCTAAATAGGTATTAGCAAAAAGCTTAATTGCTTCAGCCTCTGTCGGATTGGTAAAGAGCGTAGGGATATTTTTTTTAATCGCACCCTCTTTTAGCAGGTCCGCAAAGACTTTCGCACGCTCAGATTGCTCGCCAACCACAATGCGTGAAGGGTGCAGGTTATCGTAAAGCGCTCTGCCCTCCCGCAAAAACTCAGGCGAAAAAATAATATTTTGGCAATTGAGTTTTTTTCGCAGTTGCTCCACAAAACCCACGGGGATGGTCGACTTAATCACCATCACCGCCTTGGGATTAATTGCCATGACATCGTGCGCTATCATCTCAACCGAACCCGTATTAAAGTAGTTGGTAGCCTCATCGTAATCGGTGGGGGTCGCAATAATGACAAAGTCAGCTCCGACATAAGCTTCTTCTTTATTCAGAGTCGCTTTTAAATTGAGGGGTTTGGTTTTAAGGTATTCCTCAATCTCCACGTCTGAAATGGGAGATGCTCGGCGGTTAAGAGAATCAACGCGCTCAGGAACGATATCTAAAGAAACGACTTCATGATGTTGAGAGAGCAAGATTGCATTGGATAAGCCCACATAGCCGGTTCCAACAACTGCAATCTTCATAAAGACTTTCTTTTAATAAATACTGATAGCTATTTTTTTAAGTTTTTTAATTACTCAAGCCCGCTAATGCCCGCTCTCGTGCTTCTCTCTTGGCACTTGCTTGACTCATGATTTCACGCCACCACTTTTAATGCTAACCCACACGCGTTGCCCTAAGAGCGCCAAAAGCATCAAGAAAAACGCTGCTACCAATCCGCCGGCTGTCGATTTGATCATGCCCTTTTTACTCGCGGTTGGGGCGGTATTCATCTCAAAGCCTTTAGAAAAACGCACGTCATTGGCCAATAAGGTTGAGCGAAGATCATCCACAAATGCCAGGGACTTGGGATCGCTGGGGTTTAAGGTGGCCCGTAGTTGGGACTCTTGCTCCAATAATTTTTTGGTCAAGGCAATGCCGTCATAGCTCTCCCCATTCATGAGGGGTGAGACCTGCTTGACCCAGGTGCGCAGGACTGCTATTTTCGCCTGAGCGTCTTTTAAGCGCTCGAGGGACTCCTTGCTGGCATTGATGTCCGTATTGGCCGCAATGATCTGGGTGCTGATCGGCATGTACTTGGCGCCCGAGTCTTTGGGGTCGACTACTTGGCTGATGGTTTTTTGCTCGTTTGGGAAGCGCTTGGCTAGGGACTCCAAGCTTTTGAGGCGCTCTTGTTGGTATCCTAGTTCGACTTGGGCGGCGTTGATCTTTTGCGAAATACCGGCATCGGCGCTAATTAATTGGGATTCTTGTGCGCTAAACATCGACTTGATCGATAAGTAAGAAGCCCCTTGAAGTAAAAAGTTTTTTGCTCCGCGGGCATTGTCGATCGCCTTATTCCGCGTGGATCCAGCTGCTGTAATCGTTAAGCTCATAATTGAGGTGCCAGCTGCCTCTAAGCCAGCAGTCGAGGCTAAGTCCTTGGTGTCTGCTTTACTCATGCCGTAGGTGGCTGTGGTATTTTTTTGCCACCAGTCCGCATTACTTAAGGTGCGATAGAGGGTTTCTTGACCCTGCGGCACCTTAGACTCATCGATGATTTGATCTGCCAGGTTGGGCAAGGTTTTTTGCAGCGAGCGCCAGCCGACTAAATCGGTGCCGCCATTGTTATTAAGAACGAGCTCGGCGTTGTAGCTACCCAGGAAATACCAATTACTGAACCCTAAAATTGCACCGACCACTGCTGCAATGGCGAGTTTTTTCCAGGCTCCAGTCAGAAAATTGACGATATCAAGGAGGGAGATTTCAGCGCCACCAATAGAGTCGCTTTCATCTGTTGAAGATTGGGTTCTGGAGGAGTGATTTGGCTCGGTCATCAACTGGATTTTCTAAAAAGTAATGCTCACATCGTTCGGCAGAATCGCGCCATCGAATACTTGCTTTTTGATTATCTCATTATAAATATTACAGCTATCTATTGGCCAAGCTGGCCTTGAGCTATTTGCTCAACCATGGGGATTACCCGCTATCTTATTTTGAAACCCTAAACCTACGCCCGCACCTAAGGTCAGCCACAAAATGAGGGCGTCAAAATAGACCTTTTGACTAATCTCGGTGGTGCACCACATGATGAGTGCGCTAAAGAGCGCCCACCAAACCATGGTGGCATCAGGATTTCGACTTGTAGGGATATCCCTTTCTAGTCTGCCTAATTGATAGAGCAAGATCAGCAAACTTGTCAGGATCAGCGCGATTCCAGGGATACCCAAACCCAAGACCAAGTCTATCCAACCGCTGTGACTTTGGTGCAATTTGGAGTCGGGCCAGTTGAGTTTGGCGAGATGCCCAAAGGAGCGCTCAATCAACCCGTAGCCCAAGGGATTTTGCATGGCTAACTTGATGCCCTCTTTTGCCCAGGCCATGCGTTCGTAGTTGGTGAGTGAGACCATGGTCCCCAGCTCATTATTGGGGTACCCCTTCTCGCCGTTGTATTTCCACTGCTGGTAGGTTTGGGTGTCTCTCGCAATCTTGGCGTCGGCCCAAAAGCTTCTCCAAGAGTCATTGGTTTGAATGCTGTTGGCCACAAAGAGAACGTCGATGACCAAAACCACCCCCAACACCAGCAATTTAATGACCCAATGGCGGCGAAAGTTGCGAAACACCAGCACCCCCAAAAAGAGCAGGAGAAGGGCAGCGCTATAGACCACCCCGTTTTTGATGTTTTCACCATAAAAGACGAATAAGACCGCAGGAATGGTGGCTAGATATACCAAATTAGCCCATTTAAATGGCTGATGTTGATGAATATTACGGGCTAATTGGCCAAGAGCAATGCCCAGAGTGGGCAGACAAAAACAGACATACGCTGTCTTTGGGATATAAAAAGGGAGTGAGCCGTAATATAGCTTCCAGTAGTCAGGGACTACCCAGCCCTTTTGTACCCCATAGTTTGTCAACACATACTTCACAATGTAAGTCAGGGTTGGTGCCAGCAGGCCTATATAAATTAAGGTCCACAGAGCTTTCCCTTTGGAGTCTTGCTTCCGGGAGTAGCTAGATAAGGCGATACCAAAACCCAGTGCAAAGACGGCACCAATGGCTGTACGTTTCCAAATGCTGGTGTATTCCTCATACTGCGCAGCAAAATCGTTCGAAAGGAAAAAGAGGTGAAAGCTCGCCCATGCAAAGAGAGCGGCTATTAGCCAAGCTGGAATAGATTTTTTTTGGAAAAAACTTTTTCGGTATTGATATATCACCCACAGACTTGCTAAGGCGCCTGCAATTAAACAGACATGGCGAATGAGGATGGTTTCAGGGAGTGCCCAAATAGCGTAAAGAGTTGAAAAGCAAATGGCCTGCACCCAGACAATCCAGTTGGGGATCTGAGGAAGGGATAAGGTCTGTTGATTCATATTCTTTTAAAGTTTAGCTCTTATGGTGCTTGTTACATTTCGCTTGTTACATTGCACTGCTTGTCACATTTTTCAGGAACTGTTTGAGATCTTGCAGAGTTGGTTCTTTCACTATCAGTGGCTCTTGGGCATAAGAATCTAAACGCGACTTGGAGTTTAGTATTTCTCCTAAACCCTCAAAATTGTTCTTAGCCATTGGGGCCAAGTTGATGAATGCCCGTGGATTAAAGTCCACATTTACTGACTCATCAACAAAAGTAATCGGCAGGCACCCTGCAGCAAAGGCTTCGGGGATCTTCTCAGTTACATACCCTGGGTAGATACCGTTCTCTGGGCATAAGTTATATGCATACTTTGCCAGAATGGCTTTCTTTAGGAAATTACTGCTATGATGATCTTTAATTTCTTGATCAAAATACGGCCCCATGCCATCAACTGGTATCACTTTTTGTAGAGCCGCATAGCTACTCTTCCTTGGCTCTCGCAAATGGGACGTTATGAGAACCGCTTTTTGTTCTCGCCTTAAGAATTGATCACCGAGCGGCGCTTGCAATCTCTCTAATTTAAGCAGCTCTCCATAACGTGGATTGCTATTACCTACTATGCCCTCATGCGACCAACCCATCATTTCCATCCAGTAAGGTAGGCGGGTGTGTTTTTCTGACTGAATGGCTAAATCATGCGAAATCGAAAAATCGGCTTTGATGTGATCATGTCGTAAATTTTCAGCAGTATGAAAGAGCGTCAACGGAGGAGTTTTCCTGCTGGCCAGCTGTCTTTCTATGGCATCAACAAAGATACCTGCCCTTTGCCTCCAGCTTCTGGGCAACCAACGCAACCTAGGGGCATTGATGTCATAAAAAGAGCCATAGATGACCAGTTCAGCACGTAAAGGACTGGTCCAATCGATTTTATAGCCCAAGCCTTGGATCATGAGGGGCACTAAACTAGTGCGATAGTCGCTTGGGGTGCCTAAGCAAGCAATCCGAATGGTTTTTCGACTCATGGGCTCATCATAAATGAGTGTATTAGGTTTAGACTAAGCTTGGTAACTCAATTGAACCTCTGGGGCGCTTTTTATCTCCGGTGCTTTTTATTTAACTCCACTATTGCCAATGCCTGCCACCCCTTATTCCATCGTCATCACCACCTTTGATCAGCGGTTTGAGCCATTTTTAGCGCCCTTGATTCAATCTATTAAAACTTTACGGCCTGAAGTGGAAATTCTGGTGATGGTCAATGGCCCCGCCAAAGGGGAATTTGACAGAGAATATCGAGCCAATATTCTGCAATTTCTGTCTTCCCAACAGAACTGTTTCCCAACTCTATTCCCTAACTTTCAGGCTTTGGCCAAACTCTGGAATCGAGGGGCGCTGACGGCAACTAGCGAACGCGTCCTCATTCTCAATGACGATCTGTCTATTGATGCAGCCTGCTCTCCTGACTGTTTGACCTCACTAGAAATTGCCCTAGCAAGCGAGCCCCATACTTTTAAAATTAACGGAAGCTTTTCTCATTTTGTTACCAGCAAAACGGAATTGATGAAGGTGGGCTTTTTTGACGAGAGACTCCTAGGGATCGGCGAAGAAGATGGTGACTTCTCATGGCGCTATCACGAGACCTATGGCCGAGAAATTGCCTCAATCGATATCCCCGGAATTACGAATATTCAATCCACATTAGCTGATGAGGGTTTTACCAAAGGCATCGGACATTACTCGCAATTTAATCGCGACTTCATTAAGCATGAAAAATACCAAGAGGTGCTTATTGGCGGCTACAAAGGCATGTTTGATAAGCGCTCTAAGAAGAAGTTAGCCGATCAGACTCAGTATCCCTATGAGGCGTTTTATCTAAAACACCGAGACAAGCTGTAAGCAAGCAATCTACCGATAAGCAATGACCTGCCAAGGCAGGCGCCGGGTAAATTCAGTAGGGCTATTGCGCGCAAGGTGGTAGTAGAGCGCTGGTGCTGGTTTTTGATACAGCAAGCTTTCCACAAGATGGACAAACGCAGTATCAATTGTATGGATTTCATCAGCGTTCAAGACGAGCTTAGTCCAATCAAAAATATTATTGGTAAGTGCATCCACTCTAATCGCCTTTTTGTTTTGTGAATTGGCTATTTTTAAATCGTATCTGACGAGTCCAGACTCTTGATCACAGACCAAAATATACGGCTCGTGAGAAGGATTGCATTGTTCATATAAAGCATCAGACAGAGGGCCAGGTGGAGTACGTGCGTCACTCCAGCGCAACTCAAAATTGATGTCATGTTGCTCATAAAAAAAGGCATCAAAACGTTTAATGTCGACGCTGTTTACCCCAATGGGTAGATAACTCGCATTCAAAAAACCAGAAAGTTGCCTGGCCTCCCTACCGCTACTGACTGCAAATAAATAAACGTTGTTCAAATCAGAAAACATCCAGGCTAATGATTGATAACAGCGGCGAAGGCAAGCGTAGTAAAACTGCTTTTGAGGATTGGCCCTCGATAGCTCTCTCACCAGGCCTAAGCAGATCAGATTGTCGCCCAAGCCTAAATTCGGCTCTAGTACCACCACCTCATTACTAGGACGGCGAAACAGATTTTTCAGCGTTCGCTTAAAATTACTATTGTGAAAATTCATTACAATATTAGTAACTAAATAAGTTTGATATGATCATTACATCGCTGCACTTGTCGGCTAACATTAATCATTCATTTTCCACCCTCTATCCAGCACATGACTTTACCCTCGACCATCGTGATCTCCCTGAAAAGGTCGGAGACCCGTAGGGCAGCGTTCACAGTCTTGCTCGAGCAAAGTGATTTGGATTGGGAAATATTAGACGCCATTGATGGCCTTCAGTTACAGAGTACACCACCAGAATATCACGAAGAAAAAGTCATTCGCTTATTGGGCTTTCCTTTAAGCGCTTCAGAAATTGGCTGTTTTTTATCTCATCGCCTGGCTTGGGCAAGATGCGCTGAAAAAGATCGGCCCACCCTGATTTTGGAGGATGACTTTACTTTTGCCCCCCATTTTGATGAATCGCTCTCTAAGGTCATGGCAAGCTATGAAGATTGGGATATTTTGCGACTTCAAGGCATAGCTGAGACGTCCGATTCGACTTTGGTAGAGTATCCTAACTTTCGGATAGCTGAAAATCGCGGCGATCCTTTGGGCGCTGCCGCTTACATACTAAAACCTAGCGCAGCCAAAAAACTTATTCAAGCCTCCCAAGATATCTATGAGCCTTTGGATCATTTTTTAGAACACCGCCAAAAGCATGGCGTCAAAATCATTGCCATTAAACCCTACCCCGTCATTATTAAAGGTGAATCCTCAACGATTCTCGATAGGCCTGAGCGCAAGGCTATTCATGGCATCCGAAAAATACTGAGAAGCCTAGCAAGAGAGATGGATAGACTCACCAATCCCAATCCCTGGTTTCCAAAATAAATTTAGAAAAAAGTGAGTGGCTCAAGCGAGAAGAAAGGCCGCCCATAATAAATCCCGACTAACCCCACTTAACAGCCCTCTCAATCTATAACAATCAAACAGATGAGGTCTTTCTTAATAATGCGGGTCATAAGAACCTCGCCCATCAGAAAAAAGTCTGTGGCTTTAAATCGCATGCCATTACTAGCTTAGGGCTTGCAGAGTCTTAAGAGGGTCAGTCATGAATTCGAGAAAACGCACTTACTCAAGAGCTGATGTAGTATTTAAATAATTCAATCTTAAAGGTAGCCAATGTCAAAACTACATAGTAAAAAAGAATTTTTAGGTAAATTACGCAACCTCATCAATTTACCATACCAATTAAAAGATTTTGAAAATGCAATTAAAGATTTCCAAAATTTATATCTATTGGACCAAACTAGAGCACTGCAATCAGCTAGTAAAAATCCCTTGAATCATTTTGGTAAAAAATGCTTCTCACAAACTGATGAGGATGGCATTACTCTCGAAATTCTGAAAAGAATAGATTCTTTAAATGGGGGATCTTATGTAGAGCTAGGCGTCGGTGACGGGATGGAAAACAATACCTTGATTTTGGCAGCCTTAGGATGGAAGGGAGTCTGGATAGGAGCACAGGATTTATTATTTGATATTAAAAAAACTAATGCCGAAAAGTTTCAATATCTCAAAGAGTGGATCACCAGTGAGAATGTAGTGCAATTGATTAAGAACGGGTTAGAAAGACTCAAGCTGGAGCAACCTGATGTGATATCGCTGGATTTGGATGGCAATGATATTTACTTGGTTAAAAAAATTCTGCAATCAGGCCTAACTCCCAAAATCTTCATTGTGGAATACAACGCCAAATTTCCACCCCCGATCGAATTTCAAATTGATTACAACCCCACACATGAGTGGTTGGGAGACGATTACTTTGGGGCTTCCCTAACAAGCTACAACACTCTTTTGCAGAAATTTAATTATCGCTTGGTCTGCTGTAATTCTCATACCGGCTCTAATGCATTTTTTATTCATTGTAGCTATGAGCACTTCTTTGAAGATGTTCCTGTCGATCTTAATGATTTATATATGGGGCCTCGCTATTTTTTGTATGATCATCATGGACACCCCCCTTCCATAGTAACAGTTCAAAAAATTATGTCTAGCGCTAGCAAAAACAAATAAAGAGACATCAATTTTTAACCCACTCAAATCATTTAAAAAAATACACAATCTACTTTTGCTTGATAAAACAGAATTGCACTCTCTCCCCGAGCAAATCTACTTAAGACGCCTACTCCCTCACTTAGCTATAGATTGTGTATTTGATGTCGGGGCAAATAATGGTCAATATGCCCAGATGCTTAGAAAAAAAATTGGCTACAAAGGCAGAATTATTTCCTTTGAGCCGATCCCCTCTGCAGCTGAAAAGATTAGATTATTAGCAAAGAATGATCCGTTGTGGACGGTCGAGCAAATTGCACTAGATGAAACTGGGGGGTTCAGTGAATTTAATATTATGCAAAGCGACCAATTTAGCTCCTTAGGAACATCCAATCACGATGAAACGGATAAATTCCTGGATGCCAATAGGCCAGTCAATGTCATTCGGGTTAAAAAAGAAACTTTAGAAGAAGTCTATGTTCGCCTAAAGAATGAGCACCAATTTAAAAGTCCTTTTCTAAAAATGGACACTCAAGGTTTTGATGTAAGGGTTGCCAAAGGGGGAAGTAAGATCATCTCTTCTTTCCTTGGTATCCAAAGTGAGTTGGCCGTCAAAAAGCTTTATAAAGAATCTGTTGATTTTAGGGAGGCGATTTCCTTTTATGAATCTCTTGGATTCACATTGGGTGCTTTGGTGCCCAATAATGGCGGGAATTTTCCGGATATGGTAGAGATCGACTGCATTATGGTTAACAATCTCGCGCTAAGCCAAACTAGATAGCTTGACAGGCTTTCCCGAGCTTAAATTACCAAATATCTTTTAATGACCTTGTCTGGAATTCTTAGAACCATGCAGGCTCTATCTGCCGCTCCGTACGACACGTAAATACCATCCTCTGCCATACAAATGCCCGCTGCAAACTCTAGGCCTTTGCGCTGCAGATAAAAAGGCTCACTAATTTCGAGCAACTCTAAATCTTTTGTGAACCAAGCAAAGCTGTGTGTATAGGAACGTTTGCCATTCCATGTATTCGGCGCTTGGTGAACCACACCAAGATATCCACCTCGGTATTCAATAAGCTGAGTACCCCCACGAGCATCATGATCCCCAATCTTTCGAAGCGGCCCTTCCGCAGTCACCTTTCTACCTTCAACCTTAAGTATGTTCAAAGGCAAGAAACTGTAGATCAATTTCAATTCTCCATCAGTCAGAACAGGGGTCCAGTTTTTCTCTAAAACTAAACCCAATGGAGAATCTAGAGAAATTGCATCAACAACAACCGCGTCCTCAATGCGAAACAGAATTTGCGTTATCACTTCACGCTTGTCCAATATTCGCGCAGCAGCACCAATCGCCCAAAGTTGATCGTGCCAATAAAATAGCCGAGCATCACTCATGCAGTGCTTGATACAAAAGCCTCTTTCTCGCAAGAGTGTTTCATCAATAGCGGTGGCACTTTCCACTCTGAATTCGCCATTTAATTGGTAGAGGTAATTAACATCATCAATGCGAGCATTATTTTCGATGTAATCAACATCGTTGTAGCAACGTAGCCGCGATGATCTCGCCAGCATTAAAAATCCAAATTTAGCTTTAACAATACTAGGATTTAGTGATGGATTGAAGCCAGAAGTCGCAATTTTAATAGGCTCTAGATCGTACTCAAAGCTTAAAACCTGCGCTGACTCCATAGCGATCCGCCCCGCTATCTCGCCCTTGTCCTTCTTGGACATCCATAGCTTGTCTCGCCAATTTCGTCCGAAGAGCAATCGGAGCATGAGGTAATCAACGCGAAAGCGATTTTTCAAGGGGAAGACACTCTTTAGAGATTAAAAAATACCATAATAGAACAAAATTCAAGCCATGAGGATGCGCAAGCCTTTCATGCCCACCGCTTTATTTAACGCCTACTGATTATCACCTTTGAGATCCTAAAATTTATTTTATTTTTTCATGGCTTTTTTTAGGTACCGACCTGATCTCTGGCGATAGAACTCACGAGCTGCATGTTTGATTAACAGGCGCCAACTTTGACGATCTCCAGAAAATTGCTCTAAAGGCTCGTAGGTTAAGTGCTTAAAACCCAATAGTCTCAAAAACCGCATCTGCAAGTTATCTAAAGGACCCTCAAATCCGTAACGTAAGTGAGTCATTCGTTTCTGCTCGCCCTGTCCAAAAATTTTGTTTGATAGTCCAAATAACTCTTGCTCACTGAAAAATGCGGGCTTAAAAGCGTGATGGCTTTCCATGACACTTTTAATGAGAATTGATGAGATCCATGTAGCATTAGTCATTGCTGGATCTTTTGGCATATAGACCTGCAAAGACTCCTTTAGAAATATCGCCTCTGATTCGGTGCAAGAAAAAAATTGGACCGTAAAAGCAAGAAAATCTTTGGGGAGTGGGCCTAGTAAATTCTTTATGGTCTGAAAATAGGGATCATGATATTCAGATAATGATCCATACAAGCTAGATCGCCCTTTGGAAAAAAATTCAATTTTCTTCAGTAAAATGGTATCGGCATCCAGCATGACTACTGACCGCCTGTCCACTGCAGCTTGTAAGGCAAAACTAATCTTCAACGCTTGCTGGTAATACCAATTTACGTGTTTGATTTCTTGTTCTTGAACACCAAGCTCTGCGGCATATTTTCTTAGTAAGTCACGAAAACTCTGCGGGGAAATAAGATCAGACTCGGGAATAAAAGTAACATTTTGGTGATGCCCTAAAGTTTCATTAAAAACATAAATTGCAGTATCTGGGCAAATAATGGAGATTTTTGGAAAAGCATAAAAATCATTAATAATTGGCACAGATTTTTTTAAAGTTAAAACATTGTTGGGCAATGAGACGCAGAAAAATTCTGTTCCAGCCTGCATTTGATTCGCCATATTTACTTTTACCGATTGCCGATTCTGCTTATAAAGTCCTGATATGCCAACTCAAGACCCTTATCTAAAGTCTGCTGGGGAGACCACCCTAGGCGGTTAAGTCTTGTTGAATCTATCCATTTTCTGGGGGTGCCGTCAGGCTTACTTGGATCAAAACCAATCTTGCCTTGGTACCTAGTAGCTTTAGCCACTGCCGCCGCCAACTCTGCAATCGTGACATCCGAACCAAAGCCCACATTAATATGACTTTGCATTGGCTGCGTTTGGCTATCGTAAGCTTTTCGATCTAAATGCATAACAAATACTGAGGCTGCAGCCATATCATCCACGTAGAGAAATTCACGCCTTGGGGTTCCTGTGCCCCAGATCACCACTTCTGGCACATTGCTTACCTTGGCCTCGTGGAATCGGCTAATCAGCGCTGGAATAACGTGACTATTTACTGGATGATAGTTATCGCCTGGACCATATAGGTTGGTAGGCATTACAGAGCGGTAATCGATGCCATGAGACTGCCCATATTGACGGTTATAGCTCTCACACATCTTGATGCCTGCAATTTTGGCTATCGCATAAGGCTCATTGGTAGGCTCCAATTTTCCAGTAAGCAAGGCGTCTTCGCTCATGGGTTGCGGTGCTAATTTTGGGTAAATACAGCTTGAACCTAAAAACAATAGCTTTTTTACACCACTAATAAATGCTTGATGAATCACATTGTTTTGCACCATCAGGTTTTCGTAAATAAACTCTGCTGGAAAAGTATTGTTCGCATGAATACCACCCACCTTCGCTGCAGCCAAATACACTTGATCTGGTTTTTCTTGCACAAAGAATGCTTCTACCGCTGCTTGATTGATTAAATCAAGTTGTGCATGTGTCCGCGTAACGATATTGGCATAACCCTTGGCCTCTAGATTGCGCACAATTGCAGAGCCCACCATGCCACGATGTCCGACCACGTAAATTTTTTGACTCTTTTGATTCAGGTCTGCACTCATACTTTAACTTATTTTTATCTTTTTACTTTTAGATTTATTACTCTTTAATTCTCTTTACCAACTGCAACACTAAACCCATGTTGAGTCAATAGAGCATGCTGTTTGGCTTGGTCTAAATCATTGTCAACCATCTCCACAATCATCTCATCGAGCGTAATCTCAGGGACCCAGCCGAGCTTTTCTTTGGCTTTAGTTGGATCACCTAAGAGGGTTTCTACTTCGGTAGGGCGGTAGTAACGTGGGTCGATTTGCACAATCACGTCACCCATCTTTAAGGCTGGTGCTTTATCGCCAGTAATCTCAGCAACAATGGCCTTTTCATTCTCGGCAGTGCCTTCGAACTTAAGAGTAATGCCCAATTGTTTTGCGCTGCGGATAATAAATTCACGCACGGTGAACTGAAACCCAGTGGCAATCACAAAATCCTCTGGTTTGTCTTGCTGGAGCATCAACCACTGCATACGCACGTAGTCTTTGGCATGACCCCAGTCACGTAACGCATCAATATTGCCCATGAAGAGGCATTTCTCAAGACCTTGGGAGATGTTCGCTAAACCACGAGTGACTTTGCGAGTCACAAAGGTTTCACCACGGCGTTTAGATTCATGATTAAACAAAATGCCGTTACAGGCATACATTCCATATGCTTCACGGTAGTTCACAGTGATCCAGTAAGCGTACATCTTGGCTACGGCATAGGGACTTCTTGGGTAAAAAGGGGTGGTTTCTTTTTGAGGAATCTCTTGCACTAAACCGTAGAGCTCAGAAGTCGATGCTTGATAAAAACGGGTTTTCTTCTCTAAACCTAAAATACGGATAGCTTCTAACATGCGTAGTGGTCCCATCGCATCCACATCTGCGGTGTACTCAGGTGATTCAAAAGAAACGGCTACGTGAGACTGCGCGCCTAAGTTATAAATCTCATCGGGTTGGCATTCCTGAATGATCCGGACCAGATTACTGGTATCGGTTAAATCACCATAGTGAAGAATGAGATCAGGATGGTTAACGTGTGGATCTTGATAGAGGTGGTCGATACGCTCGGTATTAAAAGAGGAAGCACGACGTTTAATACCATGAACGATATAACCCTTTTCCAAAAGGAACTCAGCCAAGTAAGAACCATCTTGGCCGGTAATACCTGTGATTAAGGCAACTTTTTGTTTGCTCGTCATATTTTCTTTTCTCTACTCTTTAATCTTGATCTTTGTTGTTAATTTGTCTGACCTGTTAGCTACGCCCATACGTATCTTCAAAACGCACAATATCATCTTCGCCTAAATAACTACCCGACTGTACTTCAATAATCTCTAACGGAGTTTTGCCGGGGTTGGCCAAGCGGTGAGTTTGCCCTTGAGGAATGTAAGTGCTTTGATTTTCAGTAAGCATGATCACTTGATCGCCATTAGTAATCTCAGCAACGCCCTTGACCACAATCCAATGCTCAGCCCGGTGATGATGCATTTGTAATGAGAGGCTTGCTCCTGGCTTTACTTGTATACGTTTAACCTTAAAGCGCTCACCCTCGTCAACGCTATCATACCAACCCCAAGGACGAGCCACTTTGCGATGAAAATTCTTCTCTTCGCGCTTTTGCGCCTCTAGCTGGCCAACAATATTCTTAACGTCTTGGCTGTTAGCTCTGTCAGCAACTAAAACTGCATCAGCAGTCTCAACGATGATGAGATTTTCCACGCCCACCGCACTAACTAAGCGGCTACTCGCGTGCACTAAAGAATTTTTAGAATTTGTCAGCAAAGTATCACCGCTAGTGACGTTGCCATTTTGATCTTGCTTGCCCACCTGCCAAACAGCATCCCAAGCCCCTAAGTCATTCCAGCCAGCATTAAGCTCCACCATCTTGACGGGGAACTGTGATTCCGGGCATTTCTCAATCACCGCATAGTCAATTGACTCGCTTGGAATTACATTAAAAGCTTCTTTACCTGGACGCACAAATACCGCATCACCAGAAGTATCTAGCGCTTTGGCCTGCCAGGCTTTTTCAGTGGCAATCAGAATATCTGGACGAAACTCTTTTAACGCTGCCAACCAAACGCTGGCTTTAAGAACAAACATCCCACCATTCCAAAAGTAACCGCCCTCTTCTAAATACTTTAGGGCCTTCGCTGCATCTGGCTTTTCTACAAATCGCTCAACGGTATATTGGCCATCCACATTGCTTGACCCCTGACTATGCGCCTTGATATAACCGTATCCAGTCTCTGGTGCAGTTGAGGTGATGCCCAAAATTGCAATATCTCCGTGACTCGCAATACTGACTGCCTGCTGTAATGCCTTAGTAAATGCCGGGCCATTCTGAATTGTTTGGTCTGCTGGGGTGACAACGAGGATTGGGTCACTATCCGCATCCACTGCAAATAGCGCTGCCAGCGTTAAAGCTGGGGCAGTATTTCTGCCGGAAGGCTCAAGTAATAAAGTTGCTTGGATGTTTTTTAACTCACGTAGCTGATCAAGTGCTAAAAACCGGTGCTCTTCATTGGTGACGATTACCGTACTGCCAAACTTGATATCAGCATTTGCAATGGCATGGATACGCTCAATGGCCTGCTGGAAAAGACTTTTTTTTGAATCATCACCCGATAAAACCAAAAATTGCTTTGGAAAGCCGGAACGCGATAGTGGCCAAAGGCGGGTGCCGGACCCTCCACACAGAATCACTGGCAATACTTGAGTCATGAATGAATACTCGCTTTTAGTATTTGTTTGTATCAAACTATTTAATTCTTGATTCTAAAGGCATGTCGCGAATCCAATATTAATTAGAATGGGAGACTGCGCAATATCAGCGCACCTTAAAGTCGATAAGAAGGTGTTCATACAGCTTTTTAAAACAAGATCCTAGGAGTCAAAAATGACATCAAATAACATCCAAAAAATCAATGTTCGTAACTCTGTTTCTGAATGCGCCCAGTCTTTGCGTAAAGAAAATGCTGGTAAATATCAGAACTACGCTATTAAAGACTGCATTGCTTCTATTGCCGCCTCCAAAATCAAGTAATTAACTGCTTTTATCAACTTTTAAGCCTTTTTAGATCTGTTTTGATGCTAAAAAGGCTTAATTTACTCAGTAAGATTACTTTATAGGCCGGTTAGGGTAGTTTTTGCCGGTCATATTGCTATATATAGCCCCGGCTATCACCAGCAAAATGGAGTCCACCATGA
>Ga0316220_1000878_pt1 | contig 38052 bp, 42 predicted proteins | sample TBH18005metaG_FD_203632 | JGI IMG/M metagenome (GOLD analysis project Ga0316220, IMG submission 203632) | Freshwater microbial communities from Trout Bog Lake, Wisconsin, USA - TBH18005 | ecosystem: Environmental > Aquatic > Freshwater > Lake > Hypolimnion/Profundal zone | place: USA: Wisconsin... | reverse complement strand
GCTAGACCAACGCTGGCTTGGGCTTGGGCCGTGGCAGCCATACCTGTCATTTGCATGGTTTGCTGATTCATCATGGCTGCTCCCATGCCACCTCCGCCATTATCAATGACAGTTGTACTGTTCATGGACTGTGGATATGGAGGTGGCATGCCCGGTACAGCTCCCATTGGTTGTCCCATTGGTTGTCCCATTGGTTGTGCCATTGGTTGCGGCATTTGTGTCATTGGTTGTGACATTGGCTGAGACGTCGGCTGAGACATCGGTTGTGGCATTGAGCCCATTGGCTGTGGCATTGGCTGTGGCATTTGTGTCATTGGTTGTGACATTGGCTGAGACGTCGGCTGAGACATCGGTTGTGGCATTGAGCCCATTGGCTGTGGCATTGGCTGTGGCATTGAGCCCATTGGCTGTGGCATTGACATGCCCAATGCCGGCGGCATACCGCTAGACATAGGCGATGCCGGTAGGCCGGTACCAACCGATGCAGGCGTTAATAGCGGTCCTAATGGTGGTAGATACTCTCCGGCTGCTGCATGAGCAGCATGAACTTCGTCAATAGCTGGTCTACGACGTGGTAACGGTTCATCATCATCTGGAAGTGAGCTAAGAGTTTGCGACATAAAGGTATTCTCCATACAACCGTTAAGTTATATGTTTATTAATGAATACCAATGCATGAATAATATATAGGTTTAATGAGTGGTGGACTGAGGTATGGTAGAATTATGCGTTGTTAATTCGCGATAATAAACAATTATTGCTTTTTGGTCTTCTATGTATCTACGTAGATCTGCAAGATTTAAACTGAGATTTTCATAATCTTTAGTAGTTATAGCAATAAAAACAGGATTGTTTGTGCTCTGCTCTTTGCTTAATGACGAAATAAAGGGATCAAGATTGTTCTTGTTTACAACTTTAAAGGTTACAGGCAGCATTCTAACAGTCTCTGGGTCAGCAGTCTTAGCAATATCTATTTCTATAGGTTTGGCAGAAATATTAATATTGCTAGCGGTTTCGCCGCATCCTGCAAGTAATAGACAACAGAACGATATTAAAAAAATAGGTTTCATTAGTTACTTGAACCTCCATATTGCTTTGGTGGTCGCGGCGCCGGTTGACTATTTGGTATTTGAGTATCAGAATCTTTTGTATTTCTCACTACAGGTACGCTTGGTGTGAGAGAGCTGTTTATAAATGTACTTGTCTGAGTTTGCGGTTGCAAAGTTGTTGTGTTCGATGATCTATCTTGCGGAGTTGTAATAGCTGTAATATCAGAGAATGCTTTTGTGGTAGCCCGATTAATACGCGATTCTAAATCACTAGTGTTACTTCTTGCCATATTATCTATATTTTTTTGTCTAAGCTTTTCCTCTAAATCACGTCTTTTATTTTCCGCATCTGCTACACTTTGTTGCAATGTGATCATTTGAGCAGCCTGTTCTTTGGCTGCTTTTTCTTGAGCAGCTATAGTGTCTTGTTGTGTTGATACTGCTGTTTCAAGCTTAGCTTTATCTTCATAGAGAGCTGCCATCTCTTTTTCAGTGTATTTAAAATAGGTTACACCAAACGCCCCTAACGCCAACATAAGAATAAATTCTAATACAGCTATTTTTCCGAACATAGTTTATTATTTATACAGGATCTTAAATCAAACGTCATCCATAACAATACGCAACATGGTTTGATAAGATTCCCAGATATCAGCAAGTGCAGGATTGTCACTGCGCAGTTTTTCCTCTTTTTCAACTTTTTTTCTAAAATCTTTCAACCAGTTGATATCATCTAAAATTTTAAGTTCAGTGTTTGTTGATATCTCAAAGTGCGACTGTGAGTTTATTCCAATAGCAACATTAGTGTTCATTTTTAAGTATCCTTTTTTGTATTATTCCCATATGGCAAATTTTTGATATTTGTGTAAACTTTGTTCAAGTAATGCTTTATGCCTTACGTTATCAATTTCAGCATGACAAAAAATAGTATATCGTCTGTCGTCCTGATCAACGCCGTGATATCCTGCTGTATGATTTAAAACATACACGTCTGTATCATCCGGCATATTACAGTAAATTTTTGTTTTATCTTGTTTTTCAACGTATAGAGTATTTTGTCTCGTCCCTTGTATTATCACTCTATAACCGCAAGGCTCGTTTCTACTGTTGTTTTCCCACAAATCACTGTTACTAGATGGCTTTGTAAAGTCAATATGAGTTTTTACCAATTGTGATTGCAAATTTATTTTGATGTTACGAATATTTTTAAATGGAAAATATTCAAACCAGTTAATTAATTCAGGAAAGTTGGTTTTAGCTTCAGTTGTCCACGAAGATATGTCATAAGGACTAGTCTGTTTATTAGTTAATCGTGTAAACTCCCAAAATGCCCATGATGTTTCGCCTGCAAAGCCATTTAGTAGTTTATCAGGGTGTGGTAATTTTGGAATATCGATTGGTAACCACAAAAGTTTTTTCATAATAAATGATGTGTAATTGTATTTTGCAAGTCAAAAAAATAAGGGCCTAAGCCCCTATTTTTTAAGGTTCTGAATTAGCTCCACATTTTTGTCTTTTTGAAACTGTTAATTTACCAAAATCAACTGGCCATTCTTGTCCAGCCGCTAACTCTTTTGCACCAGCAGGCACTGGAAATTTAATCCCAGTAATCTGCTCTATTCCTGCAACAGTGGTTCTAAATTTTGTCAAGTCAGTTCCTAAATTTCCCTGAGATGGAGCATGAGGAAATGCCCATGCTGCAACATAGCCTGTATTATCATCAATCACAATCTTATAAAATCCATGCGGAACTACTACGCCTTTACCAATTTTTGGATCGTTTGCACTGTAAATTGGCCCTGCATATATTGTAAATGTATTATTCAATTGAAAAGCCCATCCGCGTACACTAGTTTCAAGCAATTTCCATATACCTCTATTCAAAGCAGGTTGTTGTGGCAACATATTTGTCATTAAAAAACTTTCATTTTCAGCTTGATCATCAAAACTCATATCACCATCAGGTGCAACATGACCTTTATCGTATCCGGTACCTGCATAATCCTGCGGAGTAGCAGAACCAGTTGGCAGGCTTTGATCAGCTGCAAAGGCATTTGTACGAGGCAAACAACCTAGTGCGTGAGCAGGGGTTAGGGTATAAACTACCCACTCTGGAATTTTAGCAGTTGGATCAACAAATGTTGCATATGCATGATGGCATAGCGCAACACCTTGATGAGTAGTTTGCGGAAATCCATAAGGTGCTTGTGTTTGGCAGGCAGCAATAGGTTGCGCAGGGGCCTGCGTTGCAGCATATGAAATATCCATGCATGCAAGCAATAATATTGTAGATAATATGATTTTTTTCATTATATCACTCCTATGTGAATTATGTATGTATTTATAAAATCTTTCTAATAGGCATTAAGAACCAATAAATACACTATCATGACAGCGTTTCCATCAAATCCTTATGACGGTGAAATTTATAGTATTGGTCCTAGATCATGGACCTGGTCTGCTTCTCAGCAAGGATGGTTACTAAATTATACAGGGCCTACAGGCCCATCTGGACCTACTGGACCACAAGGGGTACCAGGAGTCTTGCTTACATCGCTAACTGTTGACAGTTTTTCCGGCGACGGTCTTACAACTTCATTCCTTTTGTCGGTTGTCCCACAAAGTATTTTTAATACGCTTGTAAACATTGATGGATTAGTTCAAACCGCTAATACAAACTATACAATAAATGGACAATCAATAACATTTGCTACAGCACCAATAGAAAATTCAACTATAGATGTTACTACTTTTCTAACTGGTGCACCAGTAACGGGACCAATAGGAATTCAAGGTCCCACTGGGCCAACTGGGTATTCTACTGCAAGAGCCGTAGTTATTTCATCAACAGGTAGTAATTCATCTTTTTACCCTACATGGGCATCATCTACAAACGGTAATCTGCCATTATATGCATCAACAAATTTTGCATACAATCCCTCTAATGTAACAGTGTTTACGAGTGGAAATTTGTCCGTTCAAAACTCAATAAGCAGCGGAAATTTAGGAATAACAAACACAACACCAGCTATTAATTCGTCAAGTGGTGCACTTATAGTAGGTGGCGGAGCCGGAATAAACGGCAACATTTACGCTGCCAATGATGTAGTAGCGTCAGGAAATGTCATATCAGTAAATGGTTATTTTCAAACATCTGCATCAACTTCGTATGTTGTTGATAAGACGTCTACAACAGTTTACATTGCAGGTAATGCAACCAACGCTACAATTATAGGGAACAATACTGGAATAGTTCAATTAAATGGAAACGTTCAAGGTAGTACCAACGGGTACATTATTGGTTATAGAGATATTCCGCAAATTATCTTCAATTCGGACACTAATATTACAATCAGCGATGCTGGTAAACATTATTATTCAATAGAGAGTTCCAATCTCACTCTAACCATTTCTAACAACACCACAGTTCCATTTTCTATAGGTACTTTTATTAAAGTTATTAATAGAGGTTCTGGAACAATTAATCTTGCACCAGACAACGGAGTGACATTGTATCTAGCCGGTAGCAGTACACCTGGTACAAGATCTTTATCAAGTTATGGAACAGCTACAATACTCAAAGTAGAAACCAACATTTGGATAATTGAGGGTGTAGGATTGACATAATTTATTCCATAGCGATCTAAATAAAAGATATTATAAATTTTTACAAAGGTAGAAAAATGACAACAACTGGAACAACAGGACCAACAGGACCTGTAGGATCACAAGGTAACAAGGGTGCAACAGGTGCCATGGGTATTATAGGCCAAACTGGTCCTACTGGACATGTTGGAGTAACTGGACCAACAGGACCTGTAGGATCACAAGGCAATGTAGGATCAGCGGGATATACCGGGCCTGCAGGAATGACAGGCCCAACAGGTTATACAGGACCTGCTGGTTCTACTGCAAACACAGGACCAACGGGACCAGCAGGGCCTGCGGGTTCAGGATCTCTAGCATCCAGAACAAGTATATCAGGTACTACATCTGCATTAGCGCCAAATACATCTGCTGTTTTAACACTAAATGCATTTAAAGGCTTCAATTTATATTCTATATCTACATCATGTGCAGCATGGGTAACAGTTTACAATTCGTCAGCTGCTCAATTAGCAGATGCTTCTAGGCCAATTAGCATTGACCCAACACCGGGTTCTGGAGTTCAAGCTGAAATAATTACAGGATCTGCAACCACAGTAACTTTTAGTCCATATGTAGGGTGCTTTAATAACGACCCAACACCGACCACTACACTTACACTAAAAGTGTTTAATAATAGCTCAACTTCACAAAATATAACCGTAACATTAACTATACTCAAGACAGAGATATAATATGACAACATTTATATCATTAGCAAGTAGTAATGTCCCGCCTGTAACCGGGTCGACATCATTCCCAGCAGATGAGACCCAAACAATCACCGCTGTTTTGCTTCTAAAACGAGCCTTATACAACGATTTATCTCTAACAGACTATGCCAATAAAATGATAACAGGCGAGATAAAATCGCCAATGTCATATGATGACTTTTCCAAATTATTTTCTTGCTCTCAATCAAACTTAGATTTGGTAGTCGCATGGGCACAATCTGTTGGCTTACAAATATTAGATTCAAGTTGTTCTGCTGCTATGATCAAAGTAAGTGGTAGCATAGGACTTTTTAACAGTGCTTTTAATGTTATATTACAATCTATTACAATAAAAGACAAAACATATATCGGATACTCAGGTACTTTATCAATTCCGCAAGATTTTGACGGTATAATCGAATATGTAATTGGTCTTAATAATCCAGTATGTATCAAACATTTGCTGAAAAAAGCTGATTTTTCAGCGTTTCCTACTGCTACCAACAGTGCGCAATATGCCTTAACAGGGCTAACACCACTACAAGTTGCTGGTGCATACAATTTTCCATCTAGTAACGGTTATGGCCAGTGTATCGGTTTAATAGAATATGGCGGCGGGTATACAACGCAGAATCTTACATCAAGTTTTTCAGCTATAGGTCTTTCCGATCCTACTGTCGTCTCAGTTAATGTTGACACAGGAACCAATAACCCTTCAGACCCATCAGGCAGTTCAATTGAGGTTATGTTGGATATATTTGTAGCAGGCGCTGTTGCACCAAATTCAAAAATTGCAGTCTATTTTGGAGCAGGCGCAGGAAGTCCAGTTCCTGGTCCAAATTGGTATGATCCAATTAATGCTGCTATCCACGACACAACGAACAGTCCCAGTGTTCTATCAATAAGCTGGGGCGAATCAGAAGCATCTTTTGGATCAAGCAATATGACTGCTATGGACAGTGTTTTAGCGCAGGCTGTTATTTTAGGCATTACTATTTGTGCAGCCTCTGGGGATTCAGGGTCCACATGGGACGGTACAGGAGTTGAAGTTTTATATCCAGCTTCAAGTCCGTATGTGTTAGCCTGTGGTGGAACAAGTTTAGCACTAAATGGTGCAGCAATTGGTAGCGAAGTTGTGTGGAACGAATCTGCAAATAATGCAGGAGCCGGCGGCGGCGGAATTAGCATTTACGAAACTCGACCTTCATATCAAAGTGGTTTGTCATATACAAACTATCCATCTAATACAGTTCACACATTAGCAACAAGAGGCGTTCCTGATGTTGCAGGAAATGCAGATCCTTACAGTGGCTATACCTACTATTGTTATTATCCAGGGCAAGGGTCTAACGTTCAAGTTTCAGGTGTCGGTGGTACCAGTTCCGTAGCACCGTTGTGGGCCGGATTGATTGCTAGAATAAACAATTTAACAGGAAAAAGATTAGGATTATTGAATTCCTTACTATATTCGAATACCACAGCCTGTAATGATATAACATCAGGCGAAAATGTCTATACACCAAGCGGGGTCACAACTGGATACTCGGCAACCGTAGGATGGGATGCATGTACAGGTTTAGGAAGTCCAAATGGTACAGCAATTTTTAGATTGGTTAATACTGGCGCAATTTATCCAGCCATTAGTTTTGGGTTTAGACCAACTGAAGGCGCTGTTTGGCCTCGATTTACAACCGGTGTTAGACCAAATTGAGATTTTGGTAAATAATACATGTTCAATCATCCTTATATTTGTCTTAGTACACATAACGATCTTGATGATCCGTCAATCAAATCATGGATACAAGCTGTAACTGAATCCGGCCCCAGCGGTATAGTGTCAGCTGTTGAATTACACCCTAATAAAAAACCACAGAAATTTTATAAAAGAAAACTAGATAGCGTTAACCATTACTGTGCAGCGCTATCTAGAAATTTAGAAGGCGACGAAGCCAACAAGATTGCACATGCATACGGGCACCTAGTACCTGATGGCGATTTTGAAATCTCTTATAGCCAAACACCTCAAACAACTGCCAATTATCAGCCTGTAACCGAAGATATTTTAAAATCAATAGCACTATCAGCGGCTAAACGTAATCATTCAAATTGGCTAAATCAAAAAATAAACGAAGGGTGGCGTTACGGTCTTTCGTACAATACCAAATCCAAAACAAGTCCAATGTGTAGAGAGTGGGATGCACTGGCCGAACAATACAAAAAAGCAGAATATCACAGAATAATTAATCTTCTAGAAGTACTAGACGAAATGAATTTGAGTTTAGTTGCCAAAAAATGTTAAACTTTTTGCATGAAAGTTATGAATCAACAAGATTTACGGTCAGCCGTTAGAGAATTGCATACAGAAGCTGAACAAACACGTTTAGCCCAAGAGTTAGTAACTGGCCAAATTGCTAAATCGATTTATAAAAATTATTGCTATCAGTTGTATCTAATATGTGATGCACTTGAATCGAAAATAAAACTTCCAGAAACATTAATACGCAGACATCAGCTTGTAAAAGATATTGCTGAATCAGGCGATTCACCTATCTTTTCGTGTTATGCAACAGAAGACTATATAAATTATATCAAAGAACAGGAAATTTTCAAAACTTATGGAAAATTAAAAGGTCACATATACACCCATTATCTGGGTTGGTTATATGGCGGTCAATTAATTGCTAAAAAATTACAACTTCCTGCACATCATTTGTCATTTGCAGATGTAGCAGAAAGTACCAAGTTCATACGATCTGTTGTTCTAACCGATCTAACAACTGTTGATATAGCAGAAGCTAAAATAGCTTTTGAATGTACCATAAAGATCTATAGAGAGTTATATGAACGCAATTGAGATTGTAGATAACATAGCTCGTAAATTAATACAAGTGTTGGAACTTCAACCAGAAGTAGAATTCATACCAACTAAAGATTATGGTTGGGAAAACTACAGATGGTGTAGTACAAATTTTAGATTAGCACATATTCAAATTTTTAAGCAGGAAAAATTTTGTGTCATTCACTGTTGTGTCTTTCCCCATACAACAGATCCGGCACCTGTATACGGGTTCGATGTTATAGCAGGTGAAAACAAAATTACCGGTGTATTTTTAGATCTTAGTCCAACTATATTACCACCAACACCCTTTACAAACTTGGATACAGAGGTTGAGCGAAATAGGCCAGAATGGGGTGATATCTTTTCCCCATTCTGGCTTGCATGTAGACCAAATCTAGCCGAGATGGAGCTAATTGGTAACGAAGCTGTGGTTGTTCTAAAAGACTACCTTCAAACTTTGGGAAAAGTTGATAATCAAAAAATAATTGTAGAAAAGCAAAATTACTATTGTAAACAACAGCAAAAAAATCCGCACACACGCAAAGCTTTGATAAATTTGCTAGGAGAAGAAGGTGCAGACGAATTTATGACTCAGGTACTTTTTCCCGTAATTTAAATCTAGTATTAGATAAAGATCTATAGTTCCATGCATGTAATTTTATTAAATGGCGGAGCCTCTCCAAAAACACTTAGTAGAAGTATTGGGCCATATAAAATAGCTTATTGGTTACGCAAACACGATTACACATGTCAAGTTATAGACCACATAACGTATTTTTCTGAATCACAATTAAGAAAAGCCGTAAATCATTTTATATCAACTGATACAGTTGTAATAGGTGTGTCTACCACATTTATTTCTAATTCTGGATATCAACATTAAGATGGAATAAAACGCAGAATACCCGAATCAGTACTAAATGTTCTGCGAGAAGTCAAACTATCAAAACCACATATTAAAATGGTGCTAGGCGGTTATATGAGTGATAGGGTGCCAAGTTGGGGTGTGTTTGACGCCACTGTTATGAGCTACACATCTGCAACAGAAGATATATTATTAGAATACGTTAGTCATTTAGTTTAAGTTGCTCGTGTTCATTAAATCGTTGTGAACAGGCTATACATAATGTACCATCATTAAGTTTTCAGTCCCGTGAACTGCCGTTGCAAAACAACTCAATATGGTCAGTTGACATAGAATATCAAATTATGTGCTATTATTGACACAATTAAAAGAAACTCTGTAAAATTCAAGTATGTTAGACACAAGTATAATCACAGGCAAAGTTTGGACAGGTAACAAAAGCGCCAGTAATCTCATACAAAAAAGGCTGTATATTAAAATTTTCTCAGGGGAAGTTTGGTACAAAGCACCTAGAATTAAAAAAGCCAAAGTTTACGGCGGCGAGTTATTTGTTAGATATAGCCAACGTGAATGGCCTGAAAAGAAAAACGGTTCATTGGTAGGAGATACCGGTCTATTAGAAAGCATAGCTGAATTGCTTTCTAGTCTCAATCTAATTAATGCATCTCAAATAGGTTACGCAAAAGTGCAGCATGCAATAAAGGAAACAATTACCTTAGCTGTTGGGCCAGATTTGGCCAAAGAATTAGTTGACAGAGGGTGGGCTACATTAAATGAAATAAAGGAACCTTCTGTTCCTAAGCAAACTGCTTCTATTGATGATACACCTCCAGTACCTGCAAAAAGTGAAATAGTTACTATTGCAGAAGTAACAGAAATGAAAGCAGACGATGCGTTGCCATCTGCAGATACTGAAACCTCTGATTTTCAACAACCTCGGTTAGTAGAGAATCCTAAAAAATCTACAAAAAAATCAACTAAGACTAAATAAATTGGCAAATTAGGAGCCAGTTATGAATCTTGTTGAAGCGTTATCAGTTTTTTTAAACAGTAATTTTGTTTTGTATACAAAAACACATTCCTATCATTGGAATGTTAGTGGTCCGCTATTCCATGAACTTCATAAATTATTTGAGGATCAATACAATGATTTATGGGACAATGTTGATACAATTGCAGAAAAAATACGTCAGCTTGATGCTCCTGTAATGATTACGCCTGAAACACAACAGTCTTTAAGCGTAATTGATCCAACAGTTTATCTAATGTCTGAGCTTGAGTATGTGTCTAGACTTTATATGGATCACAATAGAATGATAATACTGTTGAACAAGGTATTTGATATAGCTGAAGAAGTTGACAATCAAGCTGTTATGAATTATATTGCAGAAAGACTAGACTGGCATGGCAAGCAACGCTGGTTTTTAAAAGCTACGCTAGATCAAGTGGCCTAATACATGTAAATAACCAAAAAAAACGGGTTAAGAGGTTTCCCCAACACAAATTGCCTTCTAACAGGGTGCGAGGCCCGTAGGTTTCAAAGACCTTTTAGTTGGAAGGATGTAGATATGGCTGGCTTTGTAAAGGAAAATGGGTACTCATTTGCTGGCAAGCATCTGTTAGTTGATTTTTACGATTGTTCATCTATACCAGAGCATAATGCTATTGAATTAAAAATGGTTGATGCTTGTATTGCTACAGGAGCTACAGTGCTTTTTCATCATTCTCATCTATTTGAAGGCGGAGGTTCCAGTGGTGTAGTAGTTTTGGCAGAAAGTCATGGAACTTGGCACTCGTGGACCGAAGAAAAGTTTGTTGCAGTTGACATTTTTGTATGCGGAGATTGTCAGCCTGAAATGGCCATTGATATTTTGAGCAATTTGTTCGAACCTGGCCAAATTAGTGTAAAACTAGAACAACGCGGCGTGATGCCTGATCGCTATAGAGAATTTGAGTTTGATATCACAAACAAAATAGCCAATTGTCCAAATGCTGCCTTGATTTAGGATGGTTGTAAAAAAATACAGTATCTTATACAATAATACCAATGGGATATTTTGTAAACTGGCCGTATAAATCAAAGCAGATGGCAAATTTTAATAATGAATTTGCTGGTAGTGATTCTAAAAGACGTTTTGAAAAACAACTTAAAATCATGCCATCTGATTGGTTTTGGAGAACGCAACCAGTTACTTATAGTCAAAATTCAGATGGATATAGATATAATGAATGGCCTGATATAAACTGGTCTAAAAGTACAGTAGTATTAGGATGTAGTCATGTTTTTGGCATAGGTGTAGATGATTCACACACTATCACAACACAATTGCAAAATTTGCTATCACAACCAGTTGTTAATCTTGGTTTGCCAGCTATTGGATGTGGAACGATTACCACAATTTTGAATCTGCTGCTTGAAAAAAATTGGTATCCAAAATCTTTTGTATTGTTATGGTCAAGTTTAGACAGATTTGAGTTTTATACAGATGAAAACGCAGGAATTGATGGCTCTCTACCGATTGGTAATTGGTGGGCAAATGATATAAAAGTTGGAAAGTTAGCTGATTATTGGAACATAAAGGGCAACTGCGAAACTCATTCTATAAATCATATTAGATACGCTAGAACTATGTGCAAATTGGCCAAAATACCATTTATTGAAGGAACATATTTTGCACATACTGCAGAAGTATTATCTATTAAAAAATTTGACACGGTAGATTATGCGAGAGATAACTTCCATCCTGGGCCTATTTCGCATAAGAGTGCAGCAGAGTGGATAGCCAAACAATTTTTTCAGTTGACATAATCTACGCCTAATGTTATGTTGATGCATAAAACTTTGGAGCAGAGAGTTATGGAACACAGTCGTTACGACATTAGATGGATTGGTCGTTGTCAATACGGAACCAGCGACAAAATTTGGGGTTATTTTGTTTACAAAGATCCTACTAATCCCTCTGCTTGTAGCAATGATATCTATGCATTTTGGGCGCCCACTGGCAAAAGTTTACACTTTGCTAAACATCAGCATGGCCTTTACAAAGCGTCGCGATTGGTTAAGCAAAAGAAAGATCGTAAATACAACGAGATAAATGAAGCTGAGCTTGTCTCTGTATATCCCAATTTTTGGGAAGATCTGGATAACAAATTTATTTTCTTTATGCTTGTAGGTGATTGATGAAAAATATAGTAAATGTAACGGAATCTGCTAGACATTATATCAACAACCTTTGTTCAAATGGTAATATTGTGTTTGTTCGACTGGCATCAAAAGGATGCAGTGGGCACAGTTACACATATGAACTTATATCTACTGATCAATTGCAAAAGTTTGATGAATTAATTCAATGGCCATCTGGTGGTATTGCTATTGAAGCAAAAAGTGTTATGCACATGCTAGGTAGTACACTAGATTTGAAACAAGATTTAATGGAATCTTGTCTAGTATGGCACAATCCGCAAGCTACTAATTATTGCGGTTGTGGAGAAAGTTTCGAATTAAAAACGTAAATTTGCTACATTCAAAACTAGTGCATATAATGATCATATGCAACGTTTTCACACCACTAAACTTTTCTTTGGAAAGTATCCGTACAAAATATTGTTAGCAAGATCTGATCATGTGGATGATCAACAGCGATACACTGGATGGACTGTTCATAATGCCTGTGTGTTTTTAGCTGACAATAACATTGAACATCGCATGTATAATCAGGTAAGACATGGCGGTAAGCATAAAAAGAGAATTACGATAAATTCAAGCCTTTTTTTGCGGAAAAAAGATGATTTTGAAAAATGTATAAATTTATGGAGAGACTGGATTCAATCTGTAACGTCGCCGTTTAAAGACGAACACGTTTCATTGCTGCAAGACAGAACTGAGTTAATAGTTCGTAAAACCCTTCTTTACAAAAAGTACCAGTATGTGGTAGCATTTAAACGCGAATATAAAGATGATATGTCTGAGCTTTCAGAATGGATAAACGATAATTTGAAAATTAGTCCAAAAGAGAGTGCAACTGCTAAATGGTATGAATACGGATGGAATCCGCGTTTATATCTTGCAGATGAAAATGATTTAGTTCTAGTTAAACTTACACACGGTGACCGAATACGATCAATAACAGTTGTATGTACATTTGATCAACTGGAGCAGCAATCTAATCAACCATAAATACTAGGCTAGGTATTTATGGAATTAGAAAAATGGGTTATGATTATCCTGTATGGGACACACTGCCAGATCTTGGCACATTTTTACAAGACTACAGTTTTGATTTAAACCCTCTTATTCTATACTTTGGGGCTGATACCAACTCTGTAATTACGTTGACAAACGGTAGCTTACCGCCTGGGTTGTCTTTTATAGTTACGCCTAATTCTGTAAATATCTTTGGTGCAGTAATTGAAACAACATCTATTATCTACAGTCAATTCACGTTTAGGATACAGCAGACTAACGGTGCTATTGCCGACAGAACATTTTATATTACACTTAACCCGCTGTTAATTGCACCTAGTTGGAGTGCACAAACAACCTTTTTAGGGTACCAAAACACACTAGCACCCGCTACTTATTTACTTACCGCTACCACAACAACTAGTAACCATATTCTGTATGATATTCCAATATCTAATCAATATTCAACAATAGAACCACGTACAGGACTACTAACGTGCAATGCGAACACAGTGTTGTCTAGCACAACCGTTACTACCGTTGTACGTGCAACTGATTCGGTAACAGGAGCTGATAGTAATGTGACTGTAAGTATAGGTGTAGTAGTAGGGCCTTCTGCACCTGTTTGGTTAACACCTGCCGGAGTCTTGCGTGGAACATATTATGGAAACCAGTTTGTAGAATTTAATTTGGTAGCCGAAGATCCATCGGGGGCAACAGTATACTATTATATAATCAATTCTTCAGTTGGTTTCCCTCTTAAACTGCCAACACCGCAGCCGCCTGCAGATTCTGGACTTCTATATGGTAAATTAACGGATGTTGCTGCTATTACGGCTTACACTTTTACTGTGCGAGCGGTAAGTGTAAATGGTCAAAGTGATAGAACATTTAGCATTGTTGTACAACCATCTATTCTTAATGCTCAATTTGTCTGGGCATCGTCGAGCAATTTAGGCAATTACAATGAAGGGCAGTATCTTAGGATTCCTGTTTTAGCAGTTTCTCAACGCAGCAAAACTATTGTCTATAATGTAACAGGAGGACTCTTACCACCACATTTAATTTTAGGAACCACATCTGGTTTATTAGAAGGTTTTTGTGAATATACAGCTTTACAAAAAACCTACTATTTTGATTTAACAGCGTACGATGGGTACCAAGCAATTACACAGCAATTTAGTCTAACTGTAAACAAAATCTACAGTGATCAGTTTCTAACGGCTTATATACCGATTACAGGCACATTGCGTGATAAATGGCAATCAGATACTGGAAATATTTTTGTTAGAGAACCGGGTACTATTAGGTTTGATAGGATATTAGAAGTTGAAGATCCACCGGTTATGAATATTATTAACGGTTTAGACACAAATTATGCTACACCGGATCAGATAGTTGATGTTATGAAATCATGGTGGCACGAACTGGATTTGCAAATTGGCCAGGCGTCAAATAGTTTAATTGCAGCCGATGGCTTATCTATTGTATATAGAAATATAGTAGACAATCAGTCAGGTAGCAGTGTAACCGTTTCTAACAGTTATGTATCTGGTGGTAATGTATTTCCAGTAAGTATCAATAACATTCGCAGCAGTCTAATGTCCCAATATGCATTTGTAACAGATGCCAATGGCAGCGGATTTGCTGTATTTGTAAATTTGAACTACAATAATGGTGGAATAGCTTCTGTTATTGTGTTAGATTCTGGTGAAAACTATACAAGTCCTCCGTTAATTGTAGTTGGCGGCGCCGGTACTGGCGCTCAGCTTAAAGCTGTACTAGGTCTAGTTAAAGTATCTGTAGCAAATAGCGGTAGTGGATGGTCAGTTGGGGACACCATAACACTAACTGGAAACGATGCCAATACTCAAGCTGTATTATATGTTACAGATGTTAACAGCCAAGGAGGTATTACAGGACTTGATATAGTAAATCCAGGTGATTATAATCAAGTTGGAACAGTGTCTGCTATTCCGGTTACCAATACGAACAACGTAACAGCTTATCTAAACGTTGTATGGGGTGTAGTAGCAGTAAACGTATTAGAATCGGGGCAAGGCTATGAATGCGGTTACACTATATCAACAACAGGTGGAGAAATTTTACCAAGTTGGCAAACTTCGTATAGTCCTGTAGTTGAATTAGGAAAAATACCTGGTGTGTCGGCGTCAAATGCAGTTAATATTCTTAATTATGAGCCAACATCCCTGTGGGGAGTTCCGTGGCAACCAACAGTTATGGTATTACAATGGCAAGGCTTGCGATTTATTGGTTCCGCAACTTTCGATTTTGATGACACAACATTTGACGGCAATGCAACAAGATTCGAAGACACAGAAAGCCCTATAGAAACGGTATTTGATCAAAACAAAACGGTATTTGATCAACAGACAACTATTTTTGATTATAAAGATCCACTTACCTACGATCTACAACAAGTATGGGGAAGTACACTTATAGACGCTGGGACAACTGTATTTGATTTATATACAACAATTTTTGATAGTCTAGCACCAAGAACTTACAGTAATACCAGACTGCAAAAATGGATTACAACAGATAATCGCATCTACTCTGGTAATAATGCCGTATGGTAAATACTATAAATTTTTTGGTAGTATTACATGACATCAAACATTTCCACTTCGGGTATTAATGTAAATTTTCCAATAAGTGGATTGAATAACCTTGGTCAGGGATTTCGATCTAACTTTGCAGCCATTGTTCAAGCTCTTAATACCGCCAGTCTTGAGATTTCAAATTTACAATATATTGCAACAAGCGGTGTAACTGGACCAATTGGCCCAACTGGTTCTTATGGTGGACCGACTGGACCTATTGGTGCAACTGGTTTAACCGGGCCAACTGGTTCACAAGGTGTTCAAGGTGTTATTGGACCACAAGGTCCGACTGGTTATACAGGCCCGTCGATTACAGGTCCAACAGGATCTGCATCTACTGTAACAGGGCCAACTGGTTACACAGGACCGTTTGGTCCAACAGGATCCGGCTCTACTGTGACAGGACCGACTGGACACACAGGATCTGCATCTACTATAACAGGACCAACCGGTTATACAGGGCCTGTTGGACATACAGGTCCAACAGGCTTTGGTGCTCAAGGACCACAAGGACCTGTTGGAGTTAGAGGTGCCACAGGTGCCACAGGTTCACAAGGAAAACAAGGATTTACCGGTCCTAGAGGTATAATAGGACCTACTGGACCAATTGGTATAAGTTTTACAGGACCTCTTGGCCCCCAAGGTGTAACTGGTCCATCTGGCCCTCGAGGGCTACAGGGTCCGACAGGACCTGCAGCAGGCTTGCAAGCTGACTATCAATCGAGCCAGAATGGAACAATTACTTTACTGCCCACAGTAGGTCCACTTGCTGTAAAGGATAATCCAGTTAGTTTAAATACTCTTTTTACTGTAAGTAATTTTGCAGGCAGTTTGCAGTATTTTTCAGTTTCCACTAATGGGGTTAGTGTTGGAGGTACGCTCTCTACACCGTCATCAACAGCTTGGAATGTATTTTCTGCTAACAGCAATTTTATTTTATCAAACAAAACCAATACAGTTCAAAACACTGACAATCTATTTCTTCAGCCAGCTGGAAATAATGACAATGGCGGTCAGATAATTTTTGCAACAGGCGTGCCGATAAATGGTAGTAGAGCAGAAAGTGTTAGAATAAATGCACAAGGCTATGTAGGTATAGGACAAACTTCGCCGATCTATCCAATTGATATAAACCAATCATCAAATTCTGCAATACGTTTATCGCTACCGAATACAAGCTCTATTATTAGCGCTCAAAATTATGGTTTGAATATTTCAACTGACCCTTATAGGAATGTAATAATAGGATACGATGCGCTTACTATACAGAGCCCGCAAAACCATGTAGGAATTGGCATTACAAGTCCACAATATGATCTGCATATTTATAACTATGCTCCTGGTACAGTGGGCCCTGTTTTATCATTATCAAACCCTACAAATAATCTAGGTGATGCAGTTGAAATACGTTTTGATGTAGGGTCGCCTGACATGCTGCCTAATGCGCAACTAATTGTTCAAGCAGATGTTGATAGTAATACTGATCTTATCTGGAGTACCAGACAGTCTGGACAATTAGCTGAAACTATGCGCTTCAGCCCAACAGGTAATGTAGGTATTGGCACAGATAACCCTATTACAAAATTAACTGTAAATGGTATAATTACCAGTTTAACCGGCGGATTCCAATATCCAGATGGTACTATACAGACTACCGCTCTTTCAACATTCGTAGGATCTTATCCGCCAAATCAAGTTGTACAAGGAACACTATGGTGGAATAACACTGATGGTCAACTTTATATATATTACGAAAATACATGGGTCCCATCTAACGTTGGGGCAGGAACAAGTGCAGGTCCTGTTAGCACATTATCAAATGGCTCATATTTGGTTGCGCTAAGTCCAGACGGAAAACTAACTTTGCCTGGTCTTTTACAAGCTCCACAAGCTACAAAATCACCAACAGACCCTGGAATTTTAGGTGAAATTTGTTGGGACAACGATAATATATACGTGTATACAAATACAGGATGGAAAGCAGCAGCGTTGCAATAAAATCTCTAGTTACGATAAATAGGTAATAAAGAAAACAGAGGATTTATTTGAATGGTACTTGATTTTCCTACTAATCCCTATATTGGACAACAATACTTTGCACCAAATGGTGTAACATACACTTGGAATGGTACCACTTGGACTGTAGCATCTGCATCTATAACGGGAAATGTTACATTTAGTAACAGCACAATATCTACCAACAACGGCGGTAATATCATTATCGACGTCAATAATAATCTCTGGACTTTCACAGGCAACGGGAACATAATCTTTCCCGATGATAGTCAGCAAGCAACGGCCTACACAGGATGCGGCGCAGGTTCGTGTGTTACATGGTACAACTTAAAAGATAGAAAAGGTTCTTGCGGTCCTAATAGTGTTATAATAGGCGGTTGCGCTAATCCAGTAGCAAATGAAATGCCTTGCAGTGTGTGCGGACCTTTTAATATAGCAATCGGTTACAACGCTGGATACAGCGGGCAATCATTTGGTTCAATAGGAATAGGTTGGCTTGCAGGCGGCTGCACACAAGGCATGGCTGCCGTTGCTTTTGGCCCGCAATCCGGACAAACCAATCAAGGCTGTTATTCTGTAGCCATTGGTATACAAGCAGGTAATCAAAATCAAAGTCCAACTTCTGTGGCTGTAGGTGCCTGTGCAGGCTATATTAACCAAGGAACTTCCTCTGTTGCAATAGGTGTAGTTGCAGGCGCCATTTGTCAAGGATCTTGCTCGGTAGCAGTTGGTGCAAATGCAGGAGCCTGCTCGCAAAATTATGAGGCAACTGCAATTGGCTCTAATGCTGGTCAATTTCATCAAGGCTGTTATTCTGTAGCCATTGGTATACAAGCAGGTAATCAAAATCAAAGTCCAACTTCTGTAGCAGTAGGAACTGCGGCAGCAGCTTGCTACCAAGGCGTACAATCTGTTGCAATAGGTTTCCTTGCAGGACTCTGCAGGCAAGGATACTGCTCTGTAGCTGTAGGCGCCAATACAGGTTTATGCCATCAAGGATATCAATCTGTTGCAATTGGTAAAGCTGCTGGACTAATCTATCAAGGCAATAACGCTGTTGCTATAGGTTCCGACGCAGGTTTATGCCATCAAGTTGATAGTAGTATAATTATTAATGCGTCTGGACAGCCATTAAACTCGCTAGAATCTGGATTCTATGTCAATCCTGTTCGTAATTGTCTAATAAATGTCTCAAACGTGGTTTTTTATAATTCAGAGACTAGTGAGTTGACATATGGCCCAACAAATGTCAATGTAGCTGTCACCTGGGATAGCGTGTTGGACAAAAATGGTCCTTGCGGTCCAGAAAATATTGCATTAGGTGCTAATGCAGGAAATATCAACCAAGGATGTAATGCAATTGCAATAGGTCCTAATGCAGGCGCTAACAATCAGTCTGCATATGGTATCGCGATAGGATACTATGCAGGCGAAAACAATCAATGTTATTCTATAGCTATTGGTCAATATGCACAGCAAAACTCCGCCGGTTCTGAATATAGCATAGCAATAGGATGCAGTGCAGGGTACTGCTCTCAAAATTATGAGTCTATTGCTATAGGATTAGATGCGGGTTACCAAAGTCAAAGCACGTTTGCTATTGCTATAGGCTCATACGCAGGATATAACGGCCAATCTGCACATTCAATAGCTATAGGTTTAGGAACTGGTGAATATAATCAAGGAACTCAATCTATTGCTATTGGCGGGAGCGCTGGATTTTGCAGTCAGCAGTATTGTTCTATTGCTATAGGACAGCAGGCCGGTTTTGAAAACCAAGGTAGTCATTCTGTAGCAGTTGGTGCATACGCAGGATCATTTAACCAAGGATGCAACTCTGTTGCTTTAGGGTTTGGTGCTGGTTATAACAGTCAAGCACCTAACAGCATCATAATTAATGCATCTGCTTGTGCTCTAAACAGTAGCAATCAAGGTTTATATATAAATCCTGTTAGAAATTGCACAGCCAATAGTCTTAATAGCGTTTGGTATAATACCGACACGCATGAAATAACCTATTCTAATATTATCAATGCAAGTAACAGTGCACCGTTAAACACTAATTTGGTTTGGTACAATATAACTGATGGTCGAATTTACATAAATTATGACAATCAATGGGTAGATGCAAGTCCTCAGGTTCCTGTTGTTGTCTCTAGTCTGACCAATAATCTTTTGACATTACAATTAAACAGTGACGGTACAACCGTACTACCCGGAAACCTAGTTTTTCCTGATAGCACAGTGCAAACAACTGCATATAATGGTGCTAGCAATCCATTTAACCAAACGTTGGACACCTATAGCAGTGTTGAATTTGCCAATGTTCAGGTAGATACCAGTTTATATTTCAAAGCAGTGGGCGATAATAGTGATACAGCCTACATGACTAAAAACGATGTAAATTACAATGTAAGCGTGCTTGAAATTTATGTAGGTGACGATGGTACAGGAATAACGATTCCAGAACCGGCTAGTGGAGATTATCTGGCGATTAAATCAACAAATGCTGGCATTCATCATTTGTTTGGAACCAATGGACTTTACACCGTTGGCACAGGTATTACATACCCTGATGGAAATACACAAACAATTGCTTACAGAATAGCGCAGTCAGGATTTAATGCTCAAAATCCAGTGGCAGTACTAGACAATATACAAGCTTCAATTGACAGTTCAGGACATCCAACTATACAGGCTGCTAACACTAGCTTTAATTGCACATATACAGTTCAAGAAACATTATGGTCCGGAAGTGAATTTGTTTTAAGTGCCACTGGTGATAATACCTTGTTTTCTCCGGGTTCCCCAAGCACAATTGGAGTCACCTTTACTACTTCAGGAGATACCGCAGTTGGTACGTTTACTGACACCAGTGCAGGAAGAGTATATCGTATTACATGGGTAGCAACACCAACTGGCCCGGGAATTGGGTATGGTGTAATAGCAATAGAAAGATTGGTATAAATATAGACATGACAACAGTAACTTTGCCAGTTAGTCCGACAGTAGGACAAGAATATGTTGCAGTAAACGGTGTGACATATATTTGGTTAGGAAATAGATGGAATTCAACGGTTCCTATTGGGAATGGAACAGCCGCATATTATATTTTTGGTGGCAATGCTGATACATGGCTAACAGCCAGCCAAGTAAATCCAGGTGATACACCGATATTAAACGGCGGCAACAGCGCTAATTAAAGGACAAATAGATGACAACTAGAATCATACTACGTAACGATACATCTGCAAATTGGACATCAAATAATCCAGTTCTAGCGTTAGGTGAAGCAGGAATAGAAACCAACACAGATAGAACCAAATATGGCGATGGAGTGACCGCATGGAATTGTTTGCCATATACCGGTGTAGGAGTAGGTGTAAATTGTAGTATTAATTTAGGTACCAATGCTGGCGCCTATAATCAGGCTAATGGATCAATTACACTTGGTAATTTTGCAGGCGAATATAGCCAAAAATGTCATTCAATTGCAATTGGACAAAACGCTGGACAATGCAATCAAGGATGGGTTTCAGTTGCAATAGGTAGAGCTGCTGGATCATGCTGTCAACAGCCATCAGCTGTTGCTATAGGCCACCTTGCAGGATCTGGTTCTCAAGGCGATGGCGGTGTTGCAATAGGATCGTTTTCAGGTAGGTATTATCAAGGGCAAGATGCAATTGCCATAGGTCACCGTTCGGGTTTTTGTTCACAGGGAGATTATGCCATTGCTATTGGTGCTTGTGCCGCTGCCTATCACCAAGGAAGTTACAGTGTTGCTATAGGGTATCTTTCAGCAGTAAATTGTCAGCCACGTAATAGCATTATTATTAATGCTACATGCGTAAACGTTGGCAGCGCCGGTGGCAACACAACAGTAATTACGCCAGTGAGAGCAGTATCAGGCGGAACAGCTCCGTCAGGATTTTATCCTACCTATTATAATCCGAGCACAGGCGAACTTATCGTTGTAACACCATAAAAATAAAAAGGAAAAACTTATGCCACAGTTTAATATTACAGCGTCAAGTCAAAAAGCTAATGCAACAGTTAGCAATACAGATCCTATAAGATTCCCATCTCCGGCAGAATTTGACAGCCAGGCAAATGCTACAGTTCAAGCCACTAAGTATGCCAAAAGTCTAAATTATGAAGACTACATGCGTGTATGGGATTGGGCTGGAAACGCAAGTCCAACAACTTGACAGAAATCATCGTCTAATTTTATACTTGATAAAATTAGGAGAACTTTGAATGAGTGGTAGTACTCTGGCTGTACAATCAACTATTACACCATTGGTATCGGAAACTGAAAAAATCCCCGAAGCTGTTATACCAAAACTTGATCAATGGCATTATTTTCCAAGCGTACTATACACTATAGAGAAACCAGAATACCTGCCTCTACTTAGAGCAATTGGTGCTGAATACATAGATGCCATAAGCAAAAATACGCAGTTGAATGAAATCTACCCTGTTTGGCAAACAGTTGGTTTTCAACATGACGCTAGGATAGCAGAATTTATTAAATTTATTGGAACAACCTGCTGGGATATACTTGCTGGTCAAGGATACAATATGGTCCCGTTTCACACCACTATAACAGAACTTTGGTGTCAGGAGCACCACAAATTTAGTGGGCAAGATGAACATATGCACGGTCACGGCAATCAAATATCTGGATTTTATTTCCTAGACGTTCCAACTGATCCACCTCGTGCTGCAATACACGATCCAAGACCTGCAAAGATATATGCAAATCTACCTGAGGCCAATCAAGTAAATGCTACCTATGCTAGCAATATTATTAATTTTTTACCTAAGCCCGGTATGTTTATGTTTATGAATTCATGGTTGCCTCATAGTTTTACTAAAAATCTCAGTGCTGATCCATTTAGATTTCTACATTTCAATGTTTCAATAGTACCTGCTCCTCCTAAGCAGCAGACCGCTGTTGAACAGCTACTTGATTTACATCAGCAATCTGCAATAATTGTATAAGAAAATATCGCATATGAAAATTTTAATGACAAAAAGTTGGAATGAACCAGAATATCTCGACGACGGTTTGTTACATGGTTTACGAACAATTTTTGGTTCAGATGTCGTCGAATACCCTCGCATGTGGCACATGTATGCTGATTCATTTGGTTTTGGAAAAAAAGATTTATCGAGCATTGCTGCACGAGGCTTTACATATTATGGAAAAATGGAAGACCACACTGTAGACAGAACTGATCTTGAAACTAAAATAGCTGCAGGTTACTTTGATATTATCATCATGCACTCGTGGTATCCAAGTCCTCTACACGATATAATAATATCGACTACCCCTGCTAAAAAAATAGTTTGGTTAGATGGCAGAGATGAAACAAAAATCTTAGAAAATTTTATTGGCACTGGTATCTATTTTAAAAGAGAATTGACACAAAATAGATCCGATGTGCTACCTATCAGCTTTGGTTTTCCAGAAGACAGAATCCAATTGCCATTGAATAAAGTACGAGCCGTTGCTCCTTTGGTGCCAGGAAATTTAGAAACTTACATCTATTTTGAAGAGACTGAGTATTACAAACAATATAATCAAAGTCTTTTTGGTATAACAACTAAAAAGAATGGATGGGATTGTTTGAGACATTATGAAATATTAGGTGCTCAGTGCATACCTTGGTTTTTAGATTTGGCATTTTGTCCAGAAAACACCTGCACCACACTGCCAAAAAGAAAACTTTTGAGAATAAATGAGTTAATAAATCAGTTTGGTGCAGAGACATTTATGTCTACAATGAGACAGCAATATATAGATTTAAGTGCGGATATTATTAATGATTTCAAACGACACTGCACTACTGCTGCACTTGCAACTTACGTTATAGACTCTGTACGCCGAGCTATTAACTAGAAAATTTATCGTTATCGTAAAATGCAATAAGCCCACCTGCTTCGTTTCGAATTGTAACAGGATATCCGCTCCATAATTTAGAAATATGTGGCATCATATTTTTAACATTGCTGAGACTTCTGTCTCTATGTTTATTATATTGTATTGTTAAATGTCTGGTCTTTTTGTCTACGTTTATCACTTCTAAATGCGGAATATTAGCTGCTCTTAAGTATTGATCAGCTAATTTCTCTCTAATGTCTTGATACCCTGATTCGTTATGAATCGATCCTACTGTGTATTTTTCTTCGTCACTTTTATCATCATACACAGCGAATAGATGCCATTCCCTAATTATTTTAGGACTTAGCCATTGTCTTATAAAACTTTCATCGCGATAATTAGCAACCGAATCTAAAATCAATTCTCGGCTGGATGTGTTTTTTATAACTGGAAACCATGCTAGATCTTCTGCTGTTGGATTGTGGCACATACGTTGTATATCCCGCAGCATAGCAAAACCAAGAGCATAAGGATTGATGCCGCTATAATTACGACTATTAAAACTAGGTTGAAAGAGAACATTGCTATGCAAAGCAAGAAATTCCAAATGTGAGCCATCTGTTGTAAGTCCTTTATCATGTAAGCGATTCATTATTTCGTAATGTGTAAGCGATGCAAACCCTTCGTTCATTACTTTGGTTTGACCTTGCGGATAAAAGTATTGTGCTATTTTTCTTACAATTCGAAGTATTTCTCGTTTCCACGGTTCTAAATCTGGACTATATTTTTCAAAAAAGTAAAGTAGATTTTCTTCGGGTTGCTCTGGAAATTTTTTCTCAGTACTTTTTTCTTTTGTTTTTGGTAAAAGTCTGTAAAGTTCTGAAACTTGAGTCTGCAAATATTCTGCTCTTTCTCGTTGTCTTTGTTTTTCTTTTTCCATACTTAGTTTAGTAGGACGTTTGTAGCGATTTACTCCGTAATCCATTAATGCATGACAACTATCTAGCCATGATTCAACTGCATTACGGCCGTGGAGATTTTCTTGGGTTGATACGTATTCTTTGGCAAAAATCAAATAATCGATTATGCTGCTAGCATCTGTCCATTGTTTAAAAAGATAGTTGTTTTTGAAAAAATGATTATGACCGAATGCAGCATGAGCAATAACCAAGGCTTGAGTAGTCATGGTATTGTCTTCCATTAGATAATTGATACAAGGTGAGCTGTTGATGACCAATTCATACGCCAGACCGCTACGACCTTTTTGATAGCTTTTTTGTTCTTGGATAAAATGTTTACCAAAACTCCAATGTTGATAATATATTGGCATACCTATGCTGGTATAAGCATCTAACATTTGTTCCGATGAAATAATCTCAATTGAGTTAGGATAGGTATTGAGATACAGTTCATCTACAGCAATAGAATTGCAAGCGTCGTATACACGATTTATTGCATCAAATGTCCAGTTGCTATCAGTCCAAATTGGAGTATTCATAATTGACCTTATTTCTTAGCAAAAAATTTTCTAAATATTTGAATCACATCTTTTTCGTCATGTATCTGTTGCATCAAAATTTTGTTTAGTTGAGAAACCCGTAGCGTATTAAGTGTATTCCATAAACTAGTTTCGTGATGAAATAGTGGTGCTTGTGGTCTACAAATTTCAATATAACACATGAATTGAATCAAAGGCAATAATTTTGTAAGTATAATTGTTGCATCAGATGCATCATCTGATGCATTATCACCATCACTAGCTTGAGCAACATAGATATTCCAGCTATCAGCAGGAAATCGTTCTTTTATTATTTGTTCAGTCAACTGATATGATGTACTAACAACGGTTCCACCACTTTCTCTGCTTGTAAAAAATGTATTTTCATCACATTCTGCTGCTTTATCATGATGACGTATAAACACAACACTGACATTTTTGTAGCGTCTATGTAAAAAAAGATGAAGTAGCATGAAAAACTTTTTGGCTATTATTTTTTCATTCTCTCCCATACTAAAACTAACGTCCATGATACAAAACATTACAGCTTGTGTTATGGGTTTTGGTTGTTGTACAAAGTTATTATACCTCATATCAACATTTTCTAGAAAACCAATAGCGGCTGCTTTTATACGCAAAGACTCTATTTCTGCTAGTATGTCCTGTTGTTTTTGTTCGTCATCTTCATCTTCTAATTGCTGTTCAAGTTCTTTTATTCTAGCATACTTGCCTGTTCTAAGAGCAAGTCTTCTGCTTAATCCTGCTATCGCAGTTTTTTCAACATTGAGATTTGTTGGAACGCCGGATGTTGTGTATCCGGCGCGTCGCAACTGATGACTTAGAATTGTTTTTTCGCTTTTTTTAATAAGATCTGGCAAGGCAAGATCGTCAAAAATGATATCAAGATACTCGTCATAGTTTATATAAAAAGAAAAATCATCTTCGCCGTCTCCGTCTCTAGAACCAGTTTTGCCTCGACCTTGACTGCCGCTTTGTGGTTTCTTAATTTCGTCACCACGTATGTAATCATGGTTACCGGGTAAGATGTAATCCCAGTCGCCGCTGTTTTGTGAATGATTAAATCGGTGTTCTTCGGTATCTATTGGAATAGAAACTTCTTGATCGCTTGAATCTGTGATACTTCTTTTTCCAATAGTTTTTCTGACACTTTCGCGTATTTTTTGACGGAATCGGTCAATAAACCGCTGTCTGTTGCTAAGACTTTTCTTACTAGGATTTCGACGTCGGTCTATAATAATTGGTGGCACTGTATTAACCGGCCTTGCTTATTCTCATATACCATTCTGTCAACCTACGAACTTGTTTATGCGAATAGCCTTTTTCTACCATTCGTGAAACAAATTCGTCGTGTTTGCTTTGATCATCCTTGCTGCTTTTAGCACCAAATGATATAACTGGTAGCAAATCTTCAGTAGATGAGAACATTTTCTTTTCAATTACACGTCGCAGTTTTTCATAGCTGGTCCATTTAACAGGTCCAGACGAGCGTGCAGCTTGCCGTAATACAAAACCAACAACTTCATTTCTAAAATCTTTAGGATTAGCGATTCCAGCTGGTTTTTCAATTTTTTCCAACTCTGCATTGAGTATTTCGCGATCGAACAACTGTCCTGTATCAGGATCTTTAAAATCAATTTCCTGCATCCAATGATCAGCCCACAAAACATATTTGTCAAATAGATTTTGACCAAAGTCATCATATGATTCTAGGTAATTTTGTTGAATTTCGTTGCCAATAAATTCTGCATATTCTTTAATGAGATTATCTTTTATAAATCCAATATATTTGTCTTCTGTGTCTTGTGAATATTGTTCGCGTTTGATGGCATTTTCTAAAACCAGCATTAAATGCACAGGATCAGCAGCCACTTCATCTGGATCATAATTGAATGTATTAGATAAAATTTTAAAAGCAAAGCGTGTACTAATGCCACTCATGCCTTCGTCTTGACCTGCAGCATCTCGATACTCTTGAATACTTTTGGCTTTTGGATCAGTTTCTTTGATGTTTTCGCCATCATATACACGCAATTTTGACCATAAATTGCTGTTTTCATGCTCGTGCAGTCGTGTAAGAACACAAAATCTACTCAAAAGTTTTAATGTCTCTGGGGCACAAGCTGAGTTGTGCAAGTCGCTGTGCTCTAGCATTTTTTCATAAATTTGTTGTTCTTCTGTAACACGCAAACAATACGGCACTTTGATAACACAAATTCTGTCTAAAAATGCCTCGTTATTTCTATTTGATTTGAAGCTTTGCCATTCACTTTCGTTTGAGTGAGCAAGCACAATACCATTAAATGGTATAGCACTAACTGCTTCAGTTCCTATGTAATTGCCTTCTTGTGTGGCGGTCAAAAGAGGATGCAAGACTTTTATAGGAGCCTTGAACATCTCAACAAACTCCATAATGCCCTGGTTGCCTCTGCAAAGTGCGCCTGAAAATGAATAGGCATCAGGATCGTTTTGACTGAATTTTTCTAGCATTCGTATGTCAGTTTTTCCTACCAAACTTGAAATATCTTGGTTGTTTTCATCACCTGGTTCAGTTTTTACAACCGCAATCTGCTCAAGTTTGTTTGGCATTAATTTTACAACACTGAATTTGGATATGTCACCACCAAATTCTTTGAGTCGTTTGATTGCCCATGGGCTTGGTATTGTATTAAGATATCTTTTATCTATACCGTAAGTGTCTTTAAGAGGTTGATGATACGAACTATTATGAAATAGTCCTAATGGAGATTCAAATACCGGACTTATTTCAGTATCGGTAGCTAAAACATAAATTGGAAATGTTTCCATTAGTTCCTTAAGTGTCTCTGCAAGACTGCTTTTACCGCCGCCAACTGGACCAAGTAGGTATAAAATCTGCTTACGCTCTTCTAACCCTTGTGCAGCATGAACAAAGTAACCTACTATTCGTTCTATGGTATCTTCCATGCCATAGAAATCTTTGAATGCTGGGTAGATTTTTATTGTACGATTAAGGAATATTCTACCTAACCGAGAATCAGTAGCAGTGTCTACTTTAACTGGTTCACCAATGGCTTTGACCATCCTCTCAGCGGGAGTAGCATATGCCATCCTGCTTTCCTTACAAAGATTTAGGTACTCAACAACAGATATACGCTCTTGTTGTGTTTGTGACCAATTAGACTTGAAAATGTCTAGAATGTCCATGCATGCCTCATAGTTATATTAAACTACTATTATTTAGTTACGAAGCAAAAGCAATTTCAAATTAACAAAAGTTCTTGGTCAATTCTCCTACAAAATAAATAATGCAAAGTTAAGAGGTACAAACATGCTAAAAGATAAATTAGGCAATACACTATCACGCAGCGAGGGCGAAGCTATTATGAAAAGCCGTAGTTCTGTTGTTATTAGCATATGTGCAGCTCTTTTGGCACTAGCATCAATGTTATCAAATTCAAATTCCGGTAGAATACTAAATGATACCTTGAATGCAAACGACACATGGGCGTTCTACCAAGCCAAGAGTATTAAACAAGGGCTTGCTGAGAACAGCATTGATATATTAGATGAAACGTTACAAATAATTAAAGAACCGGATATTAGAGATGACTTGCAAAAGAAAATTGCAGATAACCGCAAATTAATTGCAAGATACGAAAGTGATACAACAACCAATGAAGGCAAAAAAGAATTAACTAGCAAGGCTAGATCATATGAGGCAGACCGTGAAATTGCTAAAAATAAAAGTACATGGTTTGGTGCAGCAAGCGCAGCGCTACAGATTGCTATAGTACTGGCTTCTTCTAGTATTTTAGCCGTAAGTATGCCAATGCTGTGTGCAGGAGCAGCAATTGGCACACTTGGCACATTATTTTTAGTTAATGCAGTGTTTATGTTTGTACAATTGCCTCTTTAGTTGACTCTAAAATTTTTGAATTGCCAAGGATCTTGGTAATCGATATCTTCTGAAAATAGTATGTTGCGATCCTGTAATGGATTCCAGGATGTCCACTCGCCTACTAACTTGCCCATGTATGGATCGGTTATGCGCAAAATATCTTCAAACGGCATTTCGTCTGGCTCAATTATACCTTTTGTGGGATTTTCAATAGCCCATAATAGTCCTGCTAAAACTGGTGCTACTACCTGAAGACTGGTTGCATTATTGTATGGTGCAAGATTTCTAGCTGTTTCTATGTCTAATAAACTGCCGTACCAGTAGGCTCCAAAATCTCCACAAAGAAGTACTCCAAGTTCGTCAACACCGCTTACTATTTCATCTACAATTAATCTTTTACTGTGCTGTTGTTCATAATTTTTTCCAGCAAGTTCGTGTATGCTTAATACCGCACTATCGCAAGGATGATACGCATAATTTACAGTTGGTCTATATCCGTCTTTGCTAGTGAAATAATCAGCTATACCAATGCTTTCATTGTGAGTAATAATCCAACCGTGATACGGCCCTTCTTGTGGTGTCCACGATCTAACTTTAGTCATACAGCCCGGACGACTGAGCCAAATTGAACTTTTGCAACCCCAATCATATGAATTACCATCAGCGGGCAGGGTTTTTTCATGACTTCCCCAACCTAGCTCACTTGGTTGCAGTCCTTCACTTATGAATCCATCAACACTCCAGGTATTAACAAACTCGCCTACTGATTTAGGATTAGCAGGAGTTTGAGTATCGCGTTCGGCAATATGCACAACTTTTAGCCCAACACGCTTGGCCAATTGTGCCCATTCTTCTTGCGTAGACGGAGTTGCACATGGACCTTGATTGGCAGCAATATCAAGTAACGCACGTTTTACAAAATGATTTACTAGACCTGGGTTAGCGCCATGTGCCATTATTGCAGTGGGCCCGGGTAAATCTAATGTGGTTCGTAAGTCAAGCATAGATTGACGCAGAGCATAATTACTGCGATGTTCTGGAGGAATTGATGCATCAGTATAGTATCCGACCCATGGTTCAATACAAGTATCTAGATAAAGAACATCGTGTGCTCTGCACCATTCTACTAGTGCCTTGCTGCTAACATCAACACTAAGATTAACTAGAAAATCTCCAGGGTGTATCCAATCTTTGAGAATTTCTTCGTAATTGCTGCGATTAAGCAATTGAATTTTATGTTCGATTGAATTTTCGATAGCAATAGATCTGTTTCTAGAATCAGCTCCTATAACTGAGATCTGACTGGCAGGAAAATATTTCAGCAAAAGTGGAATCAAACCAGAACCTATACTGCCGAACCCAAGAATACGTATTGTACCGTTAAATGCAACCATGACATAAAATCCTCCGTTTATTGTAGATTACTTATGCCTTTGTCTATTAAAACTAGAGTTTATACTCTTGGGGTTACAGTTATGTTTTTCAATACGCAGTCACGCGGCATTGACCAAGCCCAAATAACAACCTCAACTACACGTTCTATACTCATTTTTGGGTAATTGGTAATAGTTGCAACCATAGGAGTGTCGACAAATCCGGGACGTATATTGATTATACGTGCAGCATGAAAATTTGCCAATTGTTCGGCTGCTTTATCAAGTGCTGATTTATGTATAGCATATGGATGTGAGAAATTTTTTATCCCATCACCACTGTTACTTGAAATAGTAATTATAGTTTTGTCTGGATCATTTTTCCATAAATTGGCTGCGCTATAAAGTAGCTCAATTTGGCTGTATCCATAATAGGCGTTAATTATTAAAGTATCGCAATTTAAATCTCTAATACTAGAAATTATATTTGTGATAGTACCGGGCTCTGCAAGATTATACCCATTTAAACGCGAATAACCTATAACATCATGATTTAGATTTTCAAAAGCTTTAAACAGCCCTTGCCCTATTCCACTAGTGTGCCCTGTTATTGCAATTTTACTTGTGGCTAGCATTATTTTTGAGGCAAATTTAAATTACACAATTGTGGTGGGCGGTGGGAATCCCGACATCCCAACCTAAGGTTTATGAGACCTTTGCTCTTCCTTTGAGCTAACCGCCCAGCTAAACACTGTAAAAATACTATACAATAAGAAAACACTAATGTCTATCAGTTTTTTATATAGATAGTATCCATTTCGTATTTATGACCTAACTTTCTTGCTGACACCAATTCTCTAAAACCAAATTTTGCTAGATATAGATCGACGTCATTTTTTAAGGTGTGTCCGTGATAATATGGCTGTAAACCAACTTCGGTTAATATGACCTTTACAGATTCCAGTGTTTTTTCTGCCCCCTTTAGGATATCCAACTCAGCTCCTTGTGCATCCATCCAAATAATATCTGGGCTGACATTATTAAGCTGACACCATGTATCTAGAGTGGTTGCTGCAACCATGATTTCTTTTTGTATATTAAGTTCATGTGGAAAAACACGAGGATCTATAATTTTAAATTTGCTGGCCATTCCTGTGTTATTACCTTTACTGTTTTCAGGGTCTAACGGATAGAATTTTATTGGACCATCCTGCTTGTCAAGTGCCATTTGCATAAATTGTATTCGTTGTCCAACAAGATCATTTTCATTTTTAATTTTAAGGCAATGTTCATAATGTTCCGGCACAGGTTCAAACCCAAAAACCTGTGCATTAGTAAAAATTCTTGCCAGGTTTAAGCTTTCGTAACCGTGTGCACTACCAACGTCAATTATGTTTTTTATGTCATTGAAATTAATAATGTTTTTTAAGTGAGATAGTCGTTCTGCCATCATATCCATGCCTAGCCCGACAGGATTAGATAATAAACTTGCACTGTTATCCTTGCTGGTAGTTGTAATAGACGCTGATTGAGTATTTTCTGGAATTCTTATGACAAATAACATGTCATCATTGCGTTGTTTTACTGACCTCAGGTCGATGCATTCGGCGTAATCTCTTAAATGAAATGGTACAGCAGCTTTTAATTGTTCAAAATAATTATAGTCCGCTACGTCTTCAATTATGAAAAGCCCGCCTGGTTTAACACGATGCGATAGATTTTTTACAGCCCATATTTGGGTGTTGATGTCGTGGGGACCGTCGTCAATTATAATATCGGCAGTAGGATAAAATTGTAAACTATAATAATCATATGCATTGCCTAACACAATACGTATGTTTTGATAATTAGAACAGTCCTGTTCGCAATTTCCTCGGAGTTGCAGATCTACTCCTAATATCTGAGCATTTGAAAAATATTCTGCCCATAGAATTAAACTACCGCCTTGATCAATACCAATTTCCATTATCTGTATAGGTTTGTCGCGTAGCCTGGCAAATTCTTTTTCATAAAAGTGTTCTGCGTAGCTGTGTTTGCTATTTTTATCTGTAACTAGATTTTTAGCTGATATAATTTCTGCTAATGAAGGTCGCATCATTTAATCCTATTGGCTGTTTGTTCAAAATTATTCCATATTGCACTGTGGTCTCTTCTACGATAGGGATTATACCACCAATCTCTACCATCTCTACTAAAATGATTCCAAGGCTGAACATATTCTTGGTTAGCTCCCCATTTTTCACTAACATAATCTGCATTTTTTTGTTGAGTTTGTGAATTTGATGTAGCGTAGGTAGTATTGCTTTTAATTGTCCAGCTGCCGTCGTTACTATAACCTATATCGCTGTTGATAGGAATTCTCTTGATGCCAGCTCGTTGCATACGAATGAAATAATCTATATCCTCATGATAAATTGGCCAAATATTTTCATCAAAAAGACCAACTTTCGACACGGTCATTGCGTCTATCAAAAAACAATTAAATGCTCCATTGGCCGCTGTAATTATAGCATTAGCATTTGAGCGCCAAAGGTCGTGATATTTTTCTAAATCACCTGGTAAAAATACTGTATCATTATTTGCTAATAACCAATACGCACATTCTGAGAATGATTTTATGATGGAATTCCATGCAGGGGCAACTCCCATGTTTCTAAAAGGTTTTTCAATGTAGATTGATTGAATATAGTCATTTTCATTTGCTGCAATAGCTGCAATAGCGTCATTAACGCTGTCATCTTGACCGTTTTGTACAATACACAACCGTTCAACCGGAGCATCTATACTGTTGACCATGCGTAACAGTAAATCACCTCTGTTGAGAACCAAAACTCCTAAGCAGGGAATCAAAAAAACAATCTCCTAGTGAGTACAGTTAGACCATTATTATTTGTTCTGTGCTCTAAAACTGTCCAGTCATTGTTTGATGCTAAAAATTCTCTAATTGCTTGACTAATACCTGGAACACTGCCATCTTCGCCTCTGTCACCAAATAAAACCGTATCATGCAAGAGTATAAATTTTCTCACGTTTGGTGCATATTTTAGTTCTGCCGATACTTGTTTATAAGTGTGCAAGCTATCAATGAAAAGCAAATCAGTTGGTTCCAATTCGCCAATTGTTAGTGTGTCCTGTACTATTAATTGAACATCCTTGCCAGCAGCTTTGGCTTGATCAAATAATTTGACAGCTGGTTCATATGCAACTATATCATAACCTCTTACAGTTACGTCGTTGTTAAACCATGCTGTAGCACTTGTGCCCCATCGTACTCCAAATTCTGTTACATGATTGCAGAGTTTGGATAGAATATTCATAAGAGGTAAATGTTGATTAATATCGCTTGGGGTGTTAATAGCATGAACCAATGCTTGTTTAAAGTATATTGTCATAGTTTGTTCTTAAAATAACCGATCACGCCATGTCTGCGGAAGCAAATGGTTTTTTATTTCAACATCAAAATGATAGCCAAACGGGTTTGGACCTGAGATTTTTATCCAGTTTACCAATTCCTTTAGACCATCGTCTATGAAAACTTTGGTTTCATACCCTAGTAATTTTCGAGCCTTATCTGCACTGCAAGTTGCGAGCTTGACTTCTCTAGGCCGATCAGGCATGTAAACTGGTTCTAAATTACAACCTGTAACATTTGCTAGTTTGCTGGCCAGCTCATTTACTGAAATAAATTCTTCGTCTGGCCCAATATTAATTATTTCACCTACGACCAAAGGACTTGTTGCCATAGCAGATAAAATACCTACGCAATCTGAAATGTATGAGAAGCAACGTCGCTGCTCTCCGTCGCCGTATATAATAGGAGGTCTGCCTTGCAGCATTAGATTTGCCATAATACTGGCTACGTTTCTATAAGGGTCGTTGTATTTTTGTCTTGGTCCATATATGCTATGCGGCACAGCGATTACCCAATCTACGCCATGTGTTTCGCATAAATTTATTAAAACACGTTCAGCAGCTTCTTTTGAGATACCATATGGATCTTGTGGTCTAGGTTCGTAACTTTCGTGGAAAGGCGTTTCATTAGTACCGTACCGTGCCATAGAGCTGCAATAGACTATTCGCTTGGCTCCTGCTTGTATAGCCGCTGTAAATGTATTAACTGAACCAGCAAAAATGTTTTCGCAAATAAAACTTGGAGCAAAAAGACTAACGCCTTCGTATGCTGCTGCTGCGCAATGATAGACAACATCGCAATCTGCCATTAGTTCCGAGAAGCCCGAAAGTTGTGTTATGTCGTGATAATGAAACTCTACTTGTGGATTGATATTATCTAAAGTGCCGCCGAACAAATTGTCACAACCTACAACTGTATGTCCGGCTGATATAAAATGATCGGCGATGTGACTTCCAAGAAAGCCAGCTATTCCAGTTATAAAAATACGCATTTCTATCCTTAATTTTATCCTTATTATGCCTGATATAAAAATTTTTAATCAATAATTCAAGCAAAAGATAAAAAGTTTTTTCAAATGATCAAGTTTGGTGATTCATTTTAGGAATAGGTGTAGCGCTGTTTTCATGTTTATTTTTATAAAGTACTCTGTTACCTAGTATCTCTAACCACAGATCTTTTTTTGGATCGTTAAGTTGCCAGAAATTAAATGTCATATGACTTTGCACAGGACGAATAAACATTGTATGTTCGCTGGGAATCATCATAATTTGACTGGTAGTACGCATTTGTTTTTTATTGTGTGCCGTTCTGAGGCAGTTTAATTGAGGTTCGTTTGTCCATGTGTAAGCCAATTGATCTATTATTTCTTGTGGATCTTTGGCCGAATCTATTATTTTCTCTGCAATAACCAATCTACTTTCGCTGCTGATGCGACTTAGCGTTTCTGCGCTATCATTTGGGTTGCGTTGATAACCAGTGCCTTCAAGCCAAATTCCGTGATTGGTACGGGCCGCCGTTTTATCATGCGGAATTTCTCTAATTTTATACTGATATTCTTTGTCGGCATAGCCGCCTTTTTTCCACGCTCCTTCGAGCAGGTAACAGGTTTCCTTGTCAAATATTAAGGTGTTTCCAGGAAGCTTACTTTTTATCAAACTCATAGCTGCTGCTTTAACATTTGGAAAGCGTAAAGCTTTTTTGATTTTTGCGCCGTCTTTGCTAGGCGTTTTTGATCTGGTAGTAATTTCTTTTTCATCATCTAATACCATAAGAGACGCGCTTATTATGCAAACTCCGCCGCTGTTCATACCTTCGTTATATTGTGTTATATCATCCCAAAACAGCAGTGTCTCAACACCGTCTGTTATCTTTTGTTTGAAACTAATTTTTGGAATATAGTTGCGATCTCTATTTTTAACGCCTACCCAACCTATATTGGGAAAATATTTTGCAACTACAATACACACTTGATCATGCCCTTATGTTAATAGAATATTTATATAATCAGCTGATTAAAAATGAAGGGCATTTGTCAAAATCTAAACTTAGGGTGATTCTTGGTCTATTTTTGTTTTTATTAATTATTGTTTTGTGTGGTTCGTTTACTAGCAGTACGATAGGCATATCAACTTCAACCATGCCTTCAAATTTACCACAGTCGGCTACTGCAATTTTCAAAGGTTGACCACCTGCGTTGATTGAGTCCTTCCAAATTACTTCAGACCAAAAGGTAATATATGTACTCTGGCAATTTAAAACAGGAACATTTATTCGTGCATTATGCGGCCAGCAATCAGAGTGAATGCCGCTATTTGAATTGTCATACATTACGTAAAATAAAACTCTGCTTACCTTTATATCGTAGACGTCAAAAATATTCAAAGATGGCATATGATATAATGCCTCGGGTAACTCAATTTCCATTAAACTTATTTTAGCTGATCTATTGTAGATATTCGGGTGTTGAAGTACATATGTAAGCGCTTCACTGCTCAAATTTTGCCAACCGTTTATATCTAATTTTTTATAGTATTTCATAATGGCACGGTTCCATCATGATTAACGTTTATTCTGTACATCGATCGTTCTTGAGCAGGTTTCAGTTTCAAATCTGTCCTGCTATGTAAGAAACAGTGATTGTCGTAAATTATAAAATCACCTTCATTCCATTTATGTGTATATACAGTGTTCGCAACGTTGGTCATTTGGTCAATTATATCTTGCACAAGTTGAGTACCTATCCTGTTGTTTGATGAATCAATTAAATCTCTTATCCAATGATTTTTTCCAACACTGTTTAACCTTGGAAAACTTTTATGCGTAATAGGATGAGTAACAAAGCTGCTATGCAGCTCAACTGGTGCTGATGATTTGTACCAGTCTTTTTGTAGTTCAATTTTAATATCATGCCATTTAGATTTGAGAGATTCTGTTAAACACAACCATCCTAATTCAAGATTTAAAAAACTAGTCAATCCTGCGTCGGGCATAGGACAAGATACCATATATAATCCTCTAATAGGAAAACTCAAGTCTCCTCTGTCAGGGTTGTCTGCGTGCCAACACATTGGTGCTGTTCCTAAATTTCCAATCCTATTGCTAAAAATGGAAATGTATTCGTTTTTTCCATCAACTGTTACAGCTTTGTAATTATCACGGCCTTCTTGGTATTCTTCTCTAGACATAGGCGTTCCAAGTTTTCGACCAATTTTTACAATCATTTCTGGTGTTAGACATATGCCTTGAATAAGCATTATTTGTGACTGGTAGAACAAACTGCGAAAATTTCTATTATCTATTTGATATAGGTCGTTTATGTCATTGATTACTAGCTTTTTTCCAAATTTAGGAGAAAGATCTTTTAATTGTAATACCATTGCAAATCTCTAATAATATTTATATGTATAAATATACTAAAAATAGGCATGCACATGTATAAAGATTCGGCTTGGTTTTTTGCAACTTTAGATCTGCCTGCAAATCCGATATTACCTGACGTTTTATGGCCAGCTAGCGTAAACCGCCCTAGCGAAATAGCCAGGCATACTGACGAAATACTAGTACCTGAAGTACGAGATTGGATTGCAGACATAGGGTTGACCGTAGATTTCTTATTACTTTGGACTTGGTTTCGACAACCGAATAATGACGAATTTTATGAAATACACTCGGACGGCAGTATTGATACACATCATCGATTCACGGCAATAAATTGGCTAGTCGAAGGTATTAGCACAGTTGAATGGTACAGTTTTGAAGGCGGTAGTCCCAAACACAAAACCTATAAAAGTGACACCTTTCCATTAACAGAATGGATTTATCAGGAAAAACCAAAAAATCTAGCACAATGGACCGGCGATAAACCTGCTTTATTGAACATTGAACAACCGCATCAAGTTAAAGTATGGGGTGATGGAACGATTCCGCGGCGTAGTGTAACCATTCGATTTGTACCAAATTTACCTTTTGTTGACATGTTAAAACTGTGTGGAAACCGTGTTAGAAGTATTAACATAAATTAAAAGGCAAATGACGTTATATGTGTTTGGT
>Ga0316220_1000876_pt1 | contig 38089 bp, 25 predicted proteins | sample TBH18005metaG_FD_203632 | JGI IMG/M metagenome (GOLD analysis project Ga0316220, IMG submission 203632) | Freshwater microbial communities from Trout Bog Lake, Wisconsin, USA - TBH18005 | ecosystem: Environmental > Aquatic > Freshwater > Lake > Hypolimnion/Profundal zone | place: USA: Wisconsin... | reverse complement strand
ACAACAACACTCTTGTCAAAAAACAAAAGGCCTCCATCTCGGAGACCTTTGTTCTGATTGCTGTCTTGCTGTCTTAATGACTTGCTGACTCGCTGTGTCTAGAAATGGTACGCAATCCCGAACGCCGGTATCGAGAACCACTCATACCGGCTCGTGTTCAGGTTGTTCGTCCCGTTCACCAGCTTGAAGTCCGGCGCCTTGGCCAGCATGCCGCGGTACTCCAGCCGCAGGTCGAAGCTCGGGCTGATCTCGTACGCCACACCGCCGCCAAACAGTCCGCCAACGGTCGTCTGCCGCTTCGTGTCCAGGAACGAGGTGCCGCTGTCGTCCAGCGCGCTGAACACCAGCGCCCCGATGCCGGCCTCCAGGAACGGATTGAAGTTGTGGTAGTTGCGCGAGTAAACGTACGCCCCGCTGATCTCCTGCTGCCGCGTGTGTACGCGCCCGTTCGACAACGCGCTGGTCGAGTACTTCTGCGAGTTGTGCGCCCAGCCGTAGTTGGCCTCAATCGAGCTGCGCGGAGACACCATGAACCGGTAGCTCGCCAAAAATCCGCCGCCGATCGTGGACGTCTGTGTCACCGTGTTGCCGTACACCTGCGGGCCGGCGATGCCCTCATAGCTCAGGCTCACGTCCTGCCGGCTCTCCTGCGCAAAGGCCGCCGCGCTCATCGCCACCAGCAGCCCCATCATCAGCATCATCTTCTTCATGCTTGAACTCAGTTCCTTCCTTCAACCGCCCGGGCTCATACAACGCAACACATGGGCGCTTACTTGCAGCACTCTGGCTGGAAGCTTCTCCCATCATTGTACCCGTCGCGCCGCCCCGCCGCGAAGCCCGCCCCAGTGGATTCCGCCGCAAATAACAAGGGCCTCCCGTTGCGGAGGCCCTTGTTCGTTGCTTCGCTCCCTCGTCGCGGAGCGGTTGGGAGAACTACGGCTGCGGCGGAGGTGGCGGCGGAGGTGGTGCGTTGCCGTCCCCCATGCCGTGCATGCGGTCCTTCATGTGCTCCTTCATCTCCGCCGTCATGGCGTCGTACTTGGTCTGCTGGTCGGCCGTCAGCACTGCGCGAATGGCTGTCTGCCGGTCCGTCATCATCTGCATCGCCTTGTCGTGCTTCTGCTCACGCGGAGTGCTGGTGTCTGTGTGCAGCGCCTCCATCTTCGCCGTGCTGTCCGCCTGGATCTGCTTGATGGCGGTCTGCTGATCCGCCGTCAGGCTCAGCCGCTTGGTCAGCATCTCCAGTTGGTGCGCGTCGCGCTCCGCGGGGCTCATGCGCGGCCCGCCCATGTGGCCTCCCGGGCCCTGTCCCGCCGCCGGCGGCGGCGGCGCGGCGCTCGTGTCCTGCGCCAGTAAGTACGTCGGTGCGGCCAGAGCCGCGCTACAAATGGCGATCATCGCCATCCGCGTCAGTTTCATCTCGATTCGTTTCATGGTCTCTGTAATCCTGTCTTTCGGGGTTCCGGCGTCTGCCGGCCGTGCCACCACACTCTCTCAGACGGAATCGCCCCCGGAATGTTGCGCCCCGTAAGCGCTATATTCACATCTCCCGTTCCGCCTCGTAGCTGTAAGGCTCCCCATTCTGGCGCGCGTACGCCTCCACCGTGCGCAGAAACTGCGCCGCCGCGTGCGACAGGCTTGCATGCCGCCGGTGCACCAGCCGCAGATGGCGTTCGAACTGCAACTCCGGTGCGCGCACCTGCACCAGCCTCCCGCTCTCCAGCTCCGGCTCCACCGTCAGCCGCGGCACCAGCGCCACCCCGTTGCCCAGCTCCACAAACCGCTTGATTGCCTCCAGCGACGGCAGTTCCACACCCATGCGCAACGGCGTGTTCAACCGTTCAAACGCCTCAATCACCTTCTCCCTCTGCGGCGACGGTACGTTGTGCGCAATGAAGTTCTCCCCGCCCAGGTCGCGGATGCTCACCTGCTCCCGCCGCGCCAGAGGATGCTCGCGGTTCACCACAAACGCCAACTGGTCGCGGTAGATGACAATCGAGTTCACCTCCGTCCCCGGCGGCCGAAAGCTCACCACCCCCATCTCCACCTCATGCATCAGCACCGAGTCCGCCACGCGGCTGGCCAGCGAACGGTGTACCGCCACCTTGAGGAGCGGGTTCGCCCTCCGGAACTCATCCAGCAGCGGCAATAGGCACAGGCACGTATGCTCATTGGCCGCCAGGTTGAGCACCCCCCGGTGCAGTTGCCGCAGCTCGCTCAGCGCCTGCCCCGCCTCCTCGCGCAGGTTCAGCATCTTCCGTGCATACTCCAGCAGAGCCTCCCCAGCCGCCGTCAGCACCGCATCCCTGCTCGACCGCTCGAACAGCCTCTCCCCCACCCCCTCCTCCAGCCGCCGTATCACCTGGCTCACCGCCGGCTGCGTACGGTGCAGCCGCGCCGCCGCCCGCGAGAAGCTCCGCTCCTCCGCCACCGCCACAAACGTCTCCAACTGAAACAAATCCATGCTCATGTCCGTAACCCCCGCAATCACCTTGCCTTATCGCATTATAAGAAAATTGCATGGATAGCGCAAAGACCATAACCGACCGTTATGATTAACCGTGGAAGTGCTCTCCCCATGACACCTAACGATCAGGTTCAATTCTTCGACACCACCCTGCGCGACGGCGAGCAGTCTCCCGGCTGCACCATGCACACCACGGAGAAGCTCCGCCTTGCGCACCAACTCGCCCATCTCGGCGTGGACATCATCGAGGCCGGCTTCCCGGTCAGCTCCGAGGGCGACTTCGCCGCCGTCCAGCAGATCGCCCGCGAGGTGAAGGGTCCGCGCATGGCGGCGCTCAGCCGCGCCAAGCGTGAGGACATCGAGATCGCGGCGCGTGCCGTGGAACCCGCCGCCAAGAACCGCATCCACGTCTTCCTCTCCAGCAGTGACCTGCACATGCAGGCCAAGTTGAAGATCACGCGCGAGCAGGCGCTGGAGCAGGTGGACACGATGGTCCGCCTGGCACGCACTTATGTAGATGACGTCGAGTTCTCGCCCGAGGACGCGACGCGCACCGACCCCGACTTCCTGGTCAAGATTGTCAGCGTCGCCGTCGCCGCAGGGGCCACCGTTATCAACGTGCCGGACACCGTCGGCTACACCGTACCCGAGGAGTACGCAGCCACCTTCCGCCGCTTGCGTGAGTTGGTTCCCGGCGCGGACAAGGTCATCTTCTCGGCGCACTGCCACGACGACCTCGGCCTGGCCGTCGCCAACTCGCTGGCCGCCGTCACCGCCGGCGCGCGCCAGATTGAGTGCACTATCAACGGCATCGGTGAACGCGCCGGCAATGCACCGCTCGAGGAGATCGCCGCGGACATGATGGTTCGTCCGGATAAGTTCCCCTTCCGCAACAACCTCAAGATGACCGAGCTTGTGCCCACCAGCAAGTTGCTGGCCGGCATCATCAGCTTCGGCGCGTCGCCCAACAAGGCCATCGTCGGGGCCAACGCCTTCGCCCATGAGAGCGGTATCCACCAGCACGGCATGCTGGCCAATCCGCTCTGCTACGAGATCATGACGCCCGAGTCCGTCGGTGCCGGCAAAACCAACATCGTGCTGGGCAAGCACAGCGGCCGCAAAGCGCTGGACATGCGCCTGCGCGAACTTGGCTTCTCGCTCACCCGCGAACAGCTCGAACCCATCTACTACCGCTTTACCGAACTGGCCGACCGCAAGAAGGCCATCTACGACCAGGATCTGCTCGCACTTGTACAGGAGTCCACTCAGGGCGTCGACTAGCCACACTCATCACAACGCAACCACCGCAACCTTCAACCAGAAAGTGAACCAGAGAGAATGAAGCTCAAGATTGCAGTTCTACCCGGCGACGGCATCGGCCCCGAGGTCACACGCGAGGCGCTCCACGTCCTGCGTCACGTCGCCGCAACCGGCGGGCACGACTTCACATTCACCGAGCTCGCCGTGGGCGGCACAGCCATCACGCAGTTCGGCAATCCGCTGCCGGAGAAGACGCTGGCCGAGTCGCTGGCGAGCGATGCCGTGCTGATGGGCGCCGTCGGCGACAACAAATTCAACTCGCTGCCTCCGGCTGACCGTCCTGAGGGCGGCCTGCTGCGCATCCGCAAGGAGCTAGGCGGCTTTGCCAACCTGCGTCCCTCGGTCGCCTACACGGCGCTGGCTGAGAACTCCCCACTGCGCGCCGATGTGACCCGTGGCGTGGACATTCTGTTCGTTCGCGAACTGCTCGGCGGACTGTACTTTGGCCAGCCGCGTGCGTGGAACAAGGCTGCCGGCACCAGCCACAACACGATGAGCTACACGAAGGACGAAGTGGTCCGCGTTGCGCGCATCGCGTTTGATTTGGCGCGCAAGCGCCGCAAGAAGGTGACCTCGGTGGACAAGGCCAACGTGCTTGAGGTGTCGCAGTTGTGGCGCGCCGCTGTTGACGAGGTGGCGAAGGATTATCCGGATGTGACCGTGGAGCACCAGCTTGTGGACTCGATGGCGATGCATCTGATGAATATTCCGCGCAACTTCGATGTGGTGCTCACCGAAAATCTCTTCGGCGACATTCTCTCCGACGAATGCGGCGTGATTACCGGCTCGCTGGGCATGCTGCCCTCGGCCACCATCGGCGGCAAGGTCAATCTGTACGAGCCGGTGCACGGGTCCGCGCCGGACATTGCGGGCACGGGCAAGGCGAATCCGCTGGGCGCGATTCTGACCGCTGCGATGGTACTGCGCCACTCCGGCAAGCTAGAGGCCGCGGCGGCAGCCGTTGAAGCGGCCGTCACCGCAGCACTCGACCGCGGCCTGCGCACGGCGGACATTGCACGCGGCGGCAAGTTCATCACCACCACCGAGATGGGTGCAGCTGTACTGGACGAACTGAAAGTGAAAACGAAGTAACCAAAGAAGGAAGAGAGCAGAAAAATGGCAGCAAAGACAATGTTCGAGAAGGTCTGGGAGCAGCATCTGGTGGCCGAGCCGAAGGGCGAGCCCTCGTTGCTCTACATTGACCTGCAATTGGTCCACGAGGTGACGTCGCCGCAGGCCTTCGACGGTCTGCGCCTGAGCGGCCGCAAGCTGCGCCGCCCCGACCGCCATGTGGCCACGGTGGACCACAACGTGCCCACCACCAGCGTGCAGGACCGCCTCGTCATCCTCGACGAGATTGCCAACAAGCAGGTGACCGCGTTGCGCAAGAACTGCGCCGAGTTCGGCATCGAGTTCCACGATGTGCAGGACGCCGATCAGGGCATCGTGCACATGATTGGCCCGGAGCTCGGCCTCACCAAGCCCGGCATGACCATCGTCTGCGGCGACTCGCACACCGCCACCCACGGCGCATTCGGCGCGCTGGCGTTCGGCATCGGCACCAGCGAGGTGGAGCATGTGATGGCCACGCAGACGCTGCCGCAGACGCGCCCTCAGACCTTCCGCATCAACGTCGAAGGCAAACTGCCCGTCGGCGTCACCGCCAAGGACATTATCCTCGACATCATCGGCCGCATCGGCACGGCAGGCGCCACCGGCTACGTCATAGAGTACGCAGGCAGCGCCATCCGCGCGCTTTCGATGGAAGGCCGCATGACCATCTGCAACATGAGCATTGAGGCCGGCGCGCGCGCGGGCATGATCGCTCCCGACGAGACGACGTTTGCGTACCTCAAGGGACGCCGCAACTCGCCCAAGGGCGCGGCGTGGGACGAGGCTGTGGCGCACTGGCGCTCGCTTGTCACCGACCCCGGCGCAAAGTTCGACCGCGAGCTGACGCTGAACGCCGCCGAACTCACTCCGTGCATCAGCTGGGGTACGTCGCCGGGCATGATCGCCGCCGTGGGCGACAAGGTTCCATCGCCCGCCGATGCCACCAACGAGGCCGACCGCAAGAGCTACGAGCGCGCGCTGGAGTACATGGGCCTCAAGGCCGGCACGCCGATGACCGAGCTGACCATTGACCGCGTCTTCATTGGCTCGTGCACGAACGGCCGCATCGAAGACCTGCGCGCCGCAGCCAGCGTCGTGAACGGTTACAAGGTTGCGACAACGGTGAGCGCGATGGTTGTGCCCGGCTCGCAGAAGGTGAAGGCGCAGGCCGAGCAGGAGGGCCTGGACCGCATCTTCAAGGAAGCAGGATTCGAGTGGCGCGAGCCCGGCTGCTCCATGTGTCTGGCCATGAACCCGGACATTCTGCAGCCCGGCGAACGCTGCGCCAGCACCAGCAACCGCAACTTCGAGGGACGACAGGGGCGCGGCGGACGCACGCACCTTGTTAGCCCGCAGATGGCAGCAGCAGCAGCCGTCACCGGAAAGTTCACCGACGTACGCAAATGGAAGTTCCACACCGTGAAGGGAGCCATCTAATGGAAGCCATCCAGACGCTCACCAGCATCGCTGCGCCGCTGCCGCTGCCCAACATCGACACCGACCAGATCATCCCCAAGCAGTTTCTGAAGCGCATCGAGCGCACCGGCTACGAGGACTTCCTGTTCTACGACTGGCGCACCATCCAATCCGGGCCGGAGACCGGCAAGACCGACCCGACGTTCGTACTGAACAGGCCGGAGTACAAGGGCGCGAAGATTCTGATTGCGGAGAAGAACTTCGGCTGCGGGTCGTCGCGCGAACACGCGGCGTGGGCTCTGCAGCAGTTCGGCTTCCGGGCCGTCATCGCGCCCAGCTTCGCCGACATCTTCTTCTCCAACGCGGGCAAGAACGGCATCATCCTCGTACGCTTGTCGGACGCGGATGTGGCCACGCTGATTGAGCGCTGCACGAAGAATCCGAAGCATGAGCTGACGATTGACCTGGAGGCGCAGACGGTGACGGACGCGCAGGGCTTCCGCGCGACGTTCGAGATTGACCCGTTCCGCAAGTACTGCCTGCTGAACGGGCTGGACGACATCGGGCTGACGCTGCGCCATACAGATGCTCTGGACAAGTTTGAAGCGGCACACGACAAGGAGTTCTGGTCGGCGCCGAAGCTGCAATCCGTTTAATCATCACGCTGTGGAACGCGGGGCTTGGCCCCGGTAAGGAAATGAAGTGGCAAACGAAGTGAATCCGAAGCGGAACTCCATCGCACTGACCGAAGGCCCCAACCGCGCGGCGGCGCGCTCGTACTTCCGCAGCGTGGGCTTCAGCAAAGAGGACCTGCACAAGCCGATCATCGGCATCGCCAACACGTGGACCGAGATTGGGCCGTGCAACTTCCATCTGCGCGACGTGGCCGCGGCCGTGAAGCAGGGCATCCGCGAGGCCGGCGGCACGCCGATGGAGTTCAACACCGTCACTATCCACGACGGCATCACGATGGGCACGCAGGGCATGAAGGCGTCGCTGGTGTCGCGCGAGGTCATTGCGGACTCGATTGAGCTGGTGGCGCGCGGCAACTCGTTTGACGGCATCGTCTGCATCGCCGGTTGCGACAAGAATATGCCAGCCGCCATCATGGCGCTGGCGCGGCTGGACATCCCCGGATTGATGCTCTACGGCGGCAGCATCGCCCCCGGACACTTGGCGCAGCCCGACGGCACAAGCAAGGAGATCACCATCCTGAGCGTGTTTGAGGGGATGGGCGCGCACTCCGCCGGAAAGATCACGGACGACGAGCTGGAAGCGCTAGAAGCATCCGCCTGCCCCGGACCGGGCGCATGCGGCGGGCAGTTCACCGCCAACACGATGGCGATGGCCGGCGAGTTCCTCGGCATCTCGCCGATGCAGATTACCGGCGTGCCTGCGATGTCTCCGGAGAAGCACGAAGCGTCACGCCAGGCAGGGCGGCTGGTGATGGAGTTGGCGCGCAAGGGCGTGACTCCGCGGCAGATCATCAACCGGCAGTCCATCGACAACGCCATTGCGGCCGTTGCGGCGTCCGGCGGCAGCACGAACGCGGTGCTGCACCTGATCGCCATCGCGCACGAGTTCAACATTCTGCTCACGATGGAGGACTTTGACCGCATCTCCGAACGCACACCGTTCATCTGCGATCTTTCGCCCGGCGGCAAGTACGCGGCGAAGGATTATCAGGAGGCGGGCGGATCGCGGCTGCTGGCACAGCGGCTGATCGAGAAGGGACTCATCCAGGGCGAGAGCATCACCGTCTCCGGCAAGACGATTGCAGAGGAGGCTGCGCTCGCCGTCGAGACTCCGGGCCAACCCGTCATCCACACGTTCGACAAGCCGCTCAAGCCCACCGGTGGTCTTGTCATCCTACGCGGCAGCCTCGCTCCCGATGGCTGCGTCATCAAAGTGGCCGGACACGAGCGCGTCTACCATCAGGGCCCGGCGCGCGTATTCGACTCCGAGGACGACTGCCACGCCGCCGTCGAGGCCGGCAAGATTAATCCTGATGATGTGCTCGTCATCCGCTACGAGGGCCCCTGCGGCGGCCCCGGCATGCGCGAGATGCTGGCCGTTACGGCCGCCATCAAGGGCATACCGGCGCTGTCGGACACGGTCGCGCTGCTCACGGATGGCCGCTTCTCCGGCGCAACGCGCGGGCTGATGGCTGGCCACGTGGCGCCGGAAGCGCAGCTCGGTGGACCGATTGCCGCCGTCCGCGAGGGCGACCTGATCACCTTCGACATCAAGAAGCGCGAGTTGCGGCTCGAGGTTCCAGCCGAAGAGATCGCCGCCCGCCTGAAGAACTTCAAGGCGCCGGAGCCGCGTTTCAAGCGCGGCGTCTTCGCCAAGTACGCAGCCACCGTGAGCAGCGCCAGCCTCGGAGCAGTCACCACTTAATTTCAGCAAGGATTCAACAGCCTCAAGTACGCTCGAACAAAACTAAACCAACACGGAGCACACCATGCCGAAGACAGCCACCGCCACCAAGAAGACCTCCACCGCCGCCCAACAGCTCGAGACCCTCATAGGCTCCGAGATCATGTGGGCCACGCTCGTCGGCGAAGGCACTGACACCGTCTTCGGCTACCCGGGCGGCGCCATCCTGCCCGCCTACGACGCCCTGCGCAAGTATCCCGTGCACCACGTACTCGTCCGCCACGAGCAGGGCGCGGCCCACATGGCCGACGGCTACGCCCGCGCCAGCGGCAAGGTCGGCGTGGCCGTGGCCACCAGCGGCCCCGGCGCCACCAATCTCGTCACCGGCATCGCCACCGCCATGATGGACTCCACGCCCATCGTCTGCATCACCGGCCAGGTCAGCAGCAAGCTGCTCGGCTCAGACGCCTTCCAGGAGATCGACATCACCGGCATCACCCTGCCCATCACCAAGCACAACTTCCTGGTCACGCGCGCTGAGGAGATCGCCCCTGCCATCCGCTCCGCCTTCCAGATCGCGCAGACTGGTCGCCCCGGCCCCGTGCTAGTGGACATCACCAAGGACGCGCTGCAGGGCTCCGCGCACTTCGACTTCGCCGCCGCACAGCCCGCGCCCCACCGCCCCCATCCCATGCTCAAGGCCGAAAGCGCTGCCATGGAGGAGGCCATCGAGCTCATCAAGCACGCCAAGCGGCCCATCATTCTGGCCGGCCACGGCATCCTGCTCTCCGGCGCCTCGCAGGTCGTCCGCCAGTTCGCCGAGCGTCACCACATCCCCGTCGCCAGCACGCTGCTCGGCCTCGGTGCCTTCCCCGCCTCGCATCCGCTGTCGCTCGGCATGATGGGCATGCACGGCGAAAGCTGGGTCAACAACGCCATCCAGAAGTCCGACCTGCTGCTCGCCTTCGGCATGCGCTTCGACGACCGCGTCACCGGAACCGTCACCACCTACGCGCCCCACGCCAAGAAGATTCACGTTGATATTGACCCCTACGAGATCAACAAGATCGTCAAGGTGGACGTCGCGCTCATCGGCGACCTGCGCCAGGTGCTCACCACCATGCTGCCCCTGCTGCCCGCCAAAAAGGACACCTCCTGGCTCGACGAGGTCAACGCCATGAAGGGCGACGCCAGCGTCCGCGACATCGTCAACCTGCCCGACAGCGGCCACCTCTACGCCGCGCACGTCCTCAACGACCTCTGGCGCGAGACCAAGGGCGACTCCATCATCGTCACCGACGTCGGCCAGCACCAGATGTGGGAGGCCCAGTACTACAAGCACGACAGCCCACGCTCGCTCATCACCAGCGGCGGCCTCGGCACCATGGGCTTCTCCATGCCCGCCGCCATCGGCGCCAAGTTCGCCTGCCCCAAGAAGGATGTCTGGGTCATCGCCGGCGACGGCGGCTTCCAGATGACCGCCGCCGAGCTATCCACCGCCGTGCAGGAGAACCTCGACCTCAACATCGCCATCATCAACAACGGATTCCTCGGCATGGTCCGCCAGTGGCAGGAGCTCTTCTACCAGAAAAACTACGCCTGCACCCCCATCCTCTCGCCCGACTTCGTCAAGCTCGCCGACGCTCACGGCATCCCGGGCCTCAAGGTCACCAAACGCGCCGACGTCATCCCTGCCGTGCGCAAGGCCCGCGCCCACAAGGGCGTCTTCCTGCTCGACTTCCACGTTGAGAGGGAGGACGGCGTCTATCCCATGATCGCCCCCGGCGCCGCCCTGCACGACATGGTTCGCCGCCCCAAGCGCGATCCCCTCATGGAAGTCCCCGAGGACCTATGAAACTTCGCACCTGCTTCCGCGACTGAATCCACGCACCAGCAACGCACTCAGGAAAGGCCACCATGCTCCACACCTTCGTAGCTCTCGTTGACGACAAGCCCGGCGTTCTCACCCGCGTCGCATCGCTCTTCCGCCGTATGAACATCAACATCGTCTCCCTCACCGTCGGCGAAAGCGAAGCGCCTGACGTCAGCCGCATGACCATCGTCACCGAGGCGCCCGACTCCGCCGCCGCACGCATGCGCGCCGCGCTCTACAAGCTGGAGATCACACGCGACGTGGACGAGGTCGAGCGCAACTCCGCCGTCATCCGCGAACTGGCACTCGTCAAGGTCGCCGCAGGCCCCGGCACCCGCAGCGCCATCTTCGAGCTGGCAGAGGTATTCAAGGCCCGCGTCGTGGATCTCGCTCCAGAGTCCATCATGATGGAGCTCACCGGCTCCGCCAGCAAGGTCGAGGGCCTCATCCAGGTGCTCCAGGAGAGCAAATACGAGATACTGGAGATATCGCGCACCGGCCGCATGGCCATGCGCCGCGGCCACCACACCAGCCGCGTCGTCAAGGCGCTCTCTGACAATGGCCGAGCCCGCCAGGCCGAGGAGCGCCGCCGCCGCAAGTAACATCCGCCAATTTCTCGCTGTGCCCCTTCGGGCAGCTCAAGTTCCACCATCTCAACCCAGTAAAGGAAGAACAAAATGGCAAAGACCTACCACGACGCCGACGCCGACCTCAGCCTCATCCAAGCCAAGAAGGTTGCCATCATCGGCTACGGCTCCCAGGGCCACGCACACGCCCTCAACCTCAAGGACTCCGGAGTGCAAGTCCGCGTCGGCCTCCGCGCCGGCTCGCCCTCCGCCGACAAGGCCAAAAAGGCCGGCCTCGAGGTCTCCTCCGTCGCCGACGCCGTCAAGTGGGCCGACGTCGTCATGATGCTCACCCCCGACCAGATCACGCACAAGATCTACGCCGCCGAGGTCGGCCCCAACCTCGCCAAGGGCAAGACGCTCATGTTCGCCCACGGCTTCAACATCCGCTTCAAGACCATCGTCCCGCCAGCGGATGTGGATGTCTCGCTCGTCGCGCCCAAGTCGCCCGGCCATCGCGTCCGTGAGGTCTTCACCGAGGGTGGAGGCGTCCCGGGCCTCGTCGCCGTCGAGCAGGATGCCAGCGGCCACGCCCTCGCGCAGGCGCTCAGCTACGCCAAGGGCATCGGCTGCACACGCGCCGGCGTCCTCCAGACCACCTTCACCGAGGAAACAGAGACCGACCTCTTCGGCGAGCAGGCCGTCCTCTGCGGCGGCACCTCAGCACTCGTCAAGGCCGGCTTCGAGACCCTCGTCGAGGCAGGCTACCAGCCCGAGCTCGCCTACTTTGAGTGCCTCCACGAGCTCAAGCTCATCGTGGACCTCATGTACCGCGGCGGGCTCGCCTACATGCGCCACTCCATCAGCGACACCGCCGAATGGGGCGACTACGTCTCCGGCCCGCGCGTCGTCACCGCAGAAACCAAGAAGGCCATGAAGCAGATCCTCGCCGAGATCCAGAACGGAACCTTCGCCAAGAAGTTCATCGAGGAGAACGAGACCGGTCGCAAGCAGTTCGACGCCTTCCGCAAGGCCGAGGCTGCCCACACCATCGAGACCGTCGGCGCCGACCTCCGCTCCGCCATGCCCTTCCTCGACCCCGTCAAGGTCGTGGACGGCTCCGTCGTCAAGGCGTAACCCACCATCCACGCACCATCGAAAATGGCCTCCCGCAAGGGAGGCCATCGTTTTTCCAATTCTTCAGAGTGCGCTTGTTCTGCGCCGAACAGTTTGCACAGATTATTTGCTGACTTCCACTCCGCGCCAGAACGTGATGTGGAACTTCAGCTTACGCGCGCTCGGCTTCGGATTCGGATAGTACCAGGCGGCGTCGCTGTTCTCCTGCCCGTCCACATGCACCGTGTAGTACCGCGCCTGCCCCCGCGTCGGGGACGTCGAGATGGTGGAACTGTTCTTCAGGAACTCCCGCTTGACCGAGCTCTCAGGGAAGAACGTCATCCCGTCCGCAAGCTCCACATCGTCACTTTCGGCCAGCACGGCCCCGTTCCAGACTGCCTTTGCCATAAGGTACTAACCCTCCGGTTTTCAAAGACTTACACCGTTCTCCACGCTGCCGTGGAGCGGCCCTACTGCTGTTATCTTAGCAGATTCCCCGCACTATTTCCAGTGCAGTCTTTTGGCCTCAGGAGTACCCTCTTATGCCGTCGTCTCCGCCACCGGACGCACCTTCTCCGGGTTCGGACGCTCCAGCTTCTTCTCCTCGGTCGGCGCGGGCGCATCGCCCACCCGCTTCTCGTATCCGCACGCCTTCGCCTTCTTCTCCTCGACCGCCGCAGCGCCCTTCTTGCTCCGCCGCTTCGGCAGCGCGTCCGTGTTGTTCGGGCACACTAGGAAGACGCCCTCCTTGTTCACCAGCTCCACCAAGTACGGCGAGCTGCACTTCGGACACTTCTGGTCAATCAGCTTCTGGTTCGACGTGAACCCGCACTTCGGATAGTTCGTGCACCCGTAGAAGGTGTTCCCCTTGCGTGCCTTGCGCTCGGCCACGTCGCCGCCGCAAAGTGGACACTTCACATCCAGTAGATTCTGCTTAACGTACTTGCACTTCGGGAAGCCCGAGCACGCAATGAACTCGCCGTACTGCCCTTCGCGCTGTAGCAGCGGCTTGCCGCACTTCGGACACTTCTCCTCCAGCACCACCGGAGGCTTCTGCTGCACTTTCTGTGTCAGCTTGCGAATCGTCTTGCACGGCGGGTCGTCGCTGTATCCCGGGCAGCTCATGAACGGCCCCCACGGCCCGTTCTTCAGCACCATCTGCCGCCCGCAGTTGTCGCAGAACTCCTCCTCCTGCTCCGCTTCGTTCGCGCCCGGCGCGCTCAAGTCCGGTTTGTCGGCAAAGTTCTCCTTCGTGAACCCGCAGCTGAAGCCCTCCACCACCACCTTCTTGCCCTTGGGGAAAGCCTCTTCAATCGCCGCCGTCACTCCGCTCACGGCCTCCACCTGCTTCGAGAAGTTCTCGTCGTGTCCGGTCACCGTCTTCACCGTCACCGGATAGCTGAACGCCTCCGCAATCTTCTTCACCACGTTCTTCGGATGCTTCTTCCACGCCGTGGCGCTCACCGTCATCGGCTTGATCTTCGCGAAGTTCGTGCATGAGAAGAAGCTCCCGAACTTGCCCCACTTCAGCACCAGCTGCGCGCCACACCTCTCACAAATTTCATCCGTCGGACGCTCCTTGCGCTTGATGTCCTCCATCGTATTCGCCGCGTCGTGCAGCTCCTTCTCAAAGTAGCCGTAGAAGCCGTTCAGCAGATCCGTCCACTTCTCGCGGCCCTCTTCCACAGCGTCCAGTTCGCTCTCCAGTTGCGCCGTGTACTCGTACTTGAAGATGTACGGAAAGTTCTTCACCAGCAGGTCCGTCACTACCACGCCTATCTCCGTGGGCACGAACTTGCGCGCAATCTTCTTCACATACTCGCGGTCCTGAATAGTGTTGATGATGGAGGCATACGTCGATGGCCGCCCGATTCCCTTCTCCTCCAGCGTCTTCACCAGACTGGCCTCGTTGTAGCGCGGCGGTGGCTGCGTCGCCTTCTGCTTCGCCTCCACGCGTTGCTTGTCCAGTCCCTGCCCGTCGCTCAATTCAGGCAGCCGTAGATCCTCCGCTTCCTCGCTCGACTCCTCATCGCCTTCGTCCACCGCCGCCGCTGCCGCCTTGGCCACCTGCTGCTTGCGTCGCTCCTCCTGAAAGCTGAGGTGCCCGGCAAACTTCAGCACCCGCCCTGACGCGCGGAAGTTGTACGTCGCCGTGGCCTTCGCGTCAATCTCCACCGTCGTCTGGTCGAACACCGCTGGCGCCATCTGGCTGGTCACCGCCCGCTCCCAGATCATCTGGTACAGCTTGAACTGCTCGTCGCTCAAATACCGCCGAACCTTCTCCGGCGCCAGCTCCACGTCCGTAGGCCGTATCGCCTCGTGCGCGTCCTGCGCGTCCGACTTCGTCCGAAAAGTGTTCGCGTCGTCCGGCAGGTAGCTCGCGCCGAACCGCTTGCCCACATACTCTCGTATCGCAACGACCGCGTCCGGGCTCATGCGCGTCGAATCCGTACGCATGTAGGTAATCAATCCCACCGTGCCCTCTGCGCCCAGCTCGATGCCCTCGTACAGCCGCTGCGCCACTCCCATCGTGCGCCGCACGTTGAACCCAAGTATCCGCGCCCCATCCTGCTGCAGCTTGCTGGTCGTGTACGGAGGCCTCGCAAACTGCCGTGTCTCCTTGCGTTCCACCGTCTTCACATGCCACGCCGCGCGCTCCAGCTCTGCCATCACCTTCTCGGTCGTCGCGCCGTCCGGCAACGCATTAGCAATCCACTTGCCCGCGTAAAAAACATCCTCCACTCGTGCCGGCTGTCCGTTCGCTCCGATGAACCGCGCCGTGAACTCCTGCCCGCCGCCCGCCGGCGTCAGCATAGCCTCGATGTTCCAGTACTCCGTCGGCTTGAACGCCGCAATCTCGTGCTCGCGCTCCACAATCAGCCGCAGCGCCACCGTCTGCACGCGCCCCGCAGAAAGTCCCCGCCGCACCTTGTCCCACAGCAGCGGCGAGATCTGGTACCCCACCAGCCGGTCCAGCACGCGCCGCGTCTGCTGCGCGTCCACCAGGTTCGTGTCAATCGCATGTGCATGGCTGAACGCCGCCTGCACCGCCTTCTTCGTAATCTCGTGGAATGTTACCCGTTGGATCGGCGTCCCCGGCCTTACAGCTTTGTCCATCTGAATCTTCAGGTGCGCGGCAATCGCCTCGCCTTCGCGGTCCGGGTCGGGCGCCAGATACACCGCGTCCGCCTTGGCCGCCAGCTTCTTCAGCCGGTCCACCACCTTCTCCTTGCCCGGCGACACAATCAGGTGCGGCACAAACGTGCGCTTTTCCAGCTCCACCCCAATCTCGTTCTTGGGCAAGTCCATGATGTGCCCCAGCGAGGCTTCCACCACGTATTCGCCGCCAAGATATTTATTGATGGTCTTCGCCTTGGCCGGCGACTCGACAATGACTAATGATTTTCCCATGGTCCCTAAAACGGCCCCTCACTGCGGCCAAAGTTGAAATTCTTCCCCGCTGCTTCGCGTTCACAGCGGCCAACGTCGAACCTAACACGCACCTGCGGGAGCGTGTCAATTCGAACAGCGCACAATCACACTCATTCAGCGCCGTGCCGCACTGCGCAATCGCCACATTCCATGCGGTATTCAGCTCCTACAGAGTCCTCACATAATTTTTTCCCGGTAGCTGCCGCACCCGGCCCGCCATCTCCAGCTCGAACAGCGCCGTGAAAATCTCCGACGAGCTCGTCTTCCCGTCCAGCCGTTCAATCAGTTCATCCAGTTGCGTTGCCTCGTCGGCCCTCAGTTCGCCCAGCACCAGCCGCTGTTCATCCGGCAGCTTCTCCTCACCCGTTAATATGGATGCGCCACCTTCGCACCCCGATTCAAGTCCCGGCAGAAGTCCTTGTGTTTCAGTCTTTTCCCCCAGCAACTCCTCCAGTTGTAGCCGTACCTCGGTGGGCAGCTCCTCCCACACATCCTCCCATGTCGCCGTCAGCTTGGCTCCCTGTTTAATCAACGAGTTAGGAACCCACGCGCCCTTGCTGGTCACATTCCCGGGCACCGCAAACACGTCACGGTTCTGCTCCAGCGCGCACCGCGCCGTAATCCGCGTCCCGCTGTACTCGCCCGCCTCCACCACCAGCACCCCCACGCTCATCCCGCTCAGCACGCGGTTCCGCACCGGAAAGTTCTGCGGAGCCGGAAACGTCCCCATCGCAAACTCCGACAGAATCGCCCCGCCGTGCCCAAGAATCTCCTCCGCCAGCTTCTTGTTCTCCTTCGGATAAATCACGTCAATGCCCGTGCCCCACACCGCCACCGTACGCCCGTGCGCCTCCAGCGCCGCCTTGTGCGCCGCGCTGTCAATCCCCCGCGCCATCCCGCTCAGAATCACCAGCCCCCGTAGCGCCAGGTCGCGCACCAGCAACTGCGCCATCGCGGTCCCGTACGGCGTCGGATGCCTTGTGCCTACCACCGCCAGCCCGGGCTGGTTCAGCGCCGCCGCGTTCCCCCGCAGCCACAGCACCGTCGGCGGATCGTAGATCTCCAACAGCCGCTGCGGATACTCCGCGCACTCCTGCGTCAGATAGCTCCCGCCCGCAGCAGTAATCTTCTCCACCTCCGCAACCGCCGCCTCGCGCGCCTTGCCCTCGTACACAAACTGCGCGCTCGCCGCCGGCAGCCCGCATGCCTCCAACTCCGTCAGCGGCAGGCTGAACAACGCCGCCGCATCCGCCCGTGCGCGGATGCGTTCCATCGCCCGCCGCACCCGTGTCGCCCCCATCCCCGGCGTCAGCGTCAGCGCCATCCACGCCAACCGCGACTCCTCGCTCACCGTGCTTACAGCCCGCTCCAAACGCTCGCTCATGGTTTGCGCAGCAGAGTAACACATCCACAGCCCCGCGTCGGTCTTCGCCGCATCCCTGCGCTAAAATCACTCCATGACCGCTTCTTCCCCGGCCCCCGACGCCACAGACCACAAACGCTACTTTCAGGACCGCTTCGCCATCACCGACCGCCTGCTGGAGCGCTGCCTCGGTGCCGCCCTCAGCGCCGGTGGTGACTACGCCGACCTCTACTTCGAGTCCGTCACCTCCACCTCCATCGGCGTGGACGAATCACTCGTCAAGACCGCCAGCCAGGGCCTCAGCGTCGGCTGCGGCATTCGCGTCACCAGCGGCGAACGCACCGGTTTTGCCTACACCGACGACCTCTCGCCCGAACGCCTGCTCCACGCCGCCCGCACCGCCGCCCTCATCGCCTCCGGCCCCGCCACCCAATCCATCCAGGGATTCACAGAACCCAACGCCGGCCGACTCTACCCCGCCGCCGGCATAGACGTCGGCATCGCCGCCCGCCTCGAGCTCGTCCAGCGCGCCGACCGCGCCGCCCGCGCCTTCGACCACCGCATCACACAGGTCCGCGCCGGCTTCAACGACGAGCTTCGCCGTATCCTCATCGCCGCCAGCGACGGCACCTTCGCATCCGACACCCAACCCCTCGCCCGCCTCAACGTCTTCGTCATCGCCAAAGACGCGCACAACACCACCCGCGGCACCAGCGGCGGCGGCGGCCGCGTTCACCTCGACTTTTTCACCGGCAACAAGTCCCCCGAACACTTCGCGCAAGAGGCCGCTCGCGGCGCCATCCTCCAGCTCGGCGCCATCCCCGCTCCAGCCGGCGAGATGCCCGTCGTCCTCGGCCCCGGCTGGCCCGGCGTCCTGCTCCACGAGGCCGTCGGCCACGGCCTCGAGGCCGACTTCAATCGCAAGAAGACCTCCGCCTTCGCCGGCCTCATCGGCCAGCAGGTCGCATCCTCCAAAGTCACTGTCGTGGACAACGGACGCATGCCCGGCCGCCGCGGCTCGCTCAACCTCGACGACGAAGGAACCCCCACGCGCGAGAACGTGCTCATCGAAAACGGCATCCTCAAGGGCTACCTCACCGACAAGCTCTCCGCGCGCCTCATGGGTACTGCCAGCACCGGCAGCGGCCGCCGCGAGTCCTACTCCCAGCTCACCATGCCCCGCATGACCAACACCTACATGCTCGCCGGCGACGACGCCCCCGAAGACATCATCAAGAGCGTCCAGCGCGGCCTCTACGCCGTCAACTTCGGCGGCGGCCAGGTGGACATCACCAACGGCAAGTTCGTCTTCTCCGCATCCGAGGCCTACCTCATCGAAGACGGTCTCATCACCGCACCCGTCAAGGGCGCAACCCTTGTCGGCAACGGCCCCGAAGCCCTGAAATATGTTTCCATGGTCGGCAACGACCTCGCCCTCGACGAAGGCATCGGCACCTGCGGCAAAAACGGCCAGTCCGTCCCCGTCGGTGTCGGCATGCCCACCACCAAACTCGACAAAATGACTGTGGGTGGTACCGCGTAATAGCCCGTCGGCGGAACCGCCTAGACGCGCTCCACTACCGCCGCAAAGAACCCGTCACACGCCTGCACGCCCGGCATCGTGCGTAGATAATCCCCGCGCACCGCCGTCTTCGTCAGCATCTCCGCGGCCTCTGCCGTCAACACACCCGCCGCAGCCAGTTCGCGCAGAATCATCTCCGCGGGAATCACCCGCAATCCCTTCGCGCGCCCCAGCGCCGACTCCACCACCTGCTCGTTCTCCTCCGGCTCCATCGAACACGTCGAATACACCAGCCGCCCGTCCGGCGCAAGCTGCTCCAGCGTCGCCCGCAGAATCTCCCGCTGCCGCCGCGCCTGCATCCCGATCTCCTGCGGATGCAGCCTGAGCCGTATCTCCGGATTCCGCCCCAACGTTCCCGTCCCGCTGCACGGCACATCACACAAGATGCGCTCGTACCGCACGCCTGCCGTCACCCGCGACGCGTCCCCCTCCACGCACTCCACGCGCGCTGCCTGCTCGAAAGCTTTTATCCGCCGTTGCATTCCAGACAATCTCTCCGCGCTGGTGTCCGTCGCACGTATCTCCGCCTCCGGCATCCGCAGTGCCAGCACCAGCGTCTTGTTTCCGGGAGCAGCGCAGCAATCCAGCACCGACTTCACCGCTGCGCCGCCCGCTGCCGCCATCTCCGCCACCAGCCGCGAGGCCGCATCCATCTGCGGCAGCCGCTCCGCATCCGCGTCCGCAAACCACGCTGCATCGCCCGCCGGCTCGTTCTGTCCCGCCGCCAGCATCTTCTCCGCTGTCTCCGCGCCGTAGTGCTTCATCCACCGCGCCGCCAGCCACTCCGGATGCGCATAATCCACCGCCAACTGCCGCGCCGTCACCACAATCTTGCGCGACGCCTTAGCCGGCCTGCCCTCGCGCTCCAGACGCCGCAGCACCGCGTTCACCATCGGCGCGGCCTTCTCATGCCCGCACTCGCGACACATCTCCACGCTCTCGTCCACCGCCGCATGCGCCGGAATCTTGTCCATGTACCGCATTTGGAAGACGCCCAACCGCAACGCCGTAAACACCTCGGCCGCCACCTTCACCTCCGGCCGCGCCAGCGCCCCCCGAATCTGCTGGTCCAGCGCGATCTGCCACCGGAGCACGCCCATCACCAGCGCCATCGCCAGGTTCCGGTCGCGCTCCTCCATCTCGGAGACCGCGGGTCCGAACAGCAGTTCATCGCTGTGCCCACCCGCCTCCACCTTCATCAGAATGCGAAATGCCGCTTGTCGCGCCGGTGCGATCTTGCTCATCACTGTCCCATCCGCCAGATTGTGGCCCCATGTTGTCCGCGTAGGAACTCCGTCGCCTCCATGCGCCGACGTCCCTCCAGTTGCACCTCGTCCAGCCGCAGAGCCGTCCCGCCCCCGCAGCCCACGTACATCCTGCCCATATGGACCACCATCACTCCCTCGCCCGCCTGTACGTCCTCGGCCACGCGCATCTTGTGCACTGTCAGTCGCGAGCCCTTCCACGTCGTGTACGCTCCCGGCCACGGCTGGAACCCACGCCACCGGTTGTACAGCGTCTGAGCATCGCGCCAGAACTCCATCCTTCCGTCCTCGCGTTGCAGCAACGGTGCCAGCGTTGCCTTCGTCTCATCCTGCGCGCGCGCCTGAATACTCCCTGCCGCCAACCCTGCCAGCGTCCTCACTATCAGCTCCGCGCCGTCCTCCGCCAGCACGTGGAACTGCTCCACCGCCGTCTGCGTCGGCCCAATCGGTCCGCGGCTCTGCAGCAGAATCTCTCCCGTATCCAGCCCCGCGTTCAGCCGCATCGTCGTATTTCCCGTCTCGGCCTCGCCCTTCGCTATCGCCCATTGGATCGGCGCCGCCCCGCGGTACTTCGGCAGCAGCGACGCATGCAGGTTGATATTCCCGTGCCGCGGCAGTTCCAGCATCCACTGCGGGATGATTCGCCCGTACGCCACCACCACAATCGCCTCAGGCTGTATCGCCCGTAACTGCGCCTCAAACTCCGCGTTCTCCCGAATCTTCTCCGGCTGCACCACCGGCAACCCCATCTCCATGGCCGTACGCTTCACCGCCGGCATCCGCTCGCTCAATCCTCGCCCCGCCGAGCGGTCCGGCTGCGACACCACGAGCGCCACCTCATGCCCGGCCGACACAACCGCGCGCAGCGTCGGCGCCGCAAACTCCGGAGTCCCGCAGAACACAATCCGCATCGCTACCACTCGCCCGCACGTTGCATCTTCTTGATCTTGCGCAGCAGCAGGCTCCGCTTCAGCGAACTCACGCGGTCCAGAAACAGTATCCCGTCCAGATGATCAATCTCATGCTGCAACGCACGCGACAGCAGTTGCTCACCCTCGTACTCGTGCCACTCTCCCGCCGCATCCTGCGCACGCACCCGCACCCGCGCCGCCCGCGGAACCTTCTCCCGTATCTCCGGCAGGCTCAGGCAACCCTCTTCCTCAAGCTGCCTCCCGTGCCGCTCCACAATCTCCGGATTGATCAGCACCAGCTTCTCCTCCGGATTCTTCTTGAAGCTGATGTCTATCACCGTCAGCCGCTTCGACACGCCAATCTGCGGCGCGGCCAGCCCAATGCCCTGCTCGGCGTACATCGTCTCGAACATGTCCGCCACCAGCCTTTTCAACTCGGCATCGAAAACGGTCACCGCCTCGGCCTTCTGTGCCAGCACCGGATCGGGATACTTGAGGACCTCGTATTTCATTCTCTTCGTCCGCCTCAGAACCGCCGCACCTGTTCCAGATATCCCGCGTGGTTGCGCATGAGCTCCGTCAGCGAATCCCCGCCGAACTTCTCCAGCGCCAGCTTCGCAATCGTCAGCGCCACCATCGCCTCCGCCGCCACGCCCGCCGCCGGCACCACACACACATCCGACCGCTCATACGCCGCCTTCACCGGCTCGCGCGTCGCAAAGTCCACCGAACCCAGCGGTCGCCGCAGAGTCGAGATCGGCTTCAGATATCCGCGCACAACCACGTCCTCGCCGTTCGAGATGCCTCCCTCGATGCCGCCCGCGTTATTCTGTTCGCGCATGAACTTCGTGAATCCCTCGCCGTCCTTGCCCGCGTATCCAATCGCGTCGTGCACGGTCGAGCCCACCGACTCCGCTGCCGTCACCCCGCGCCCAATCTCCACCGCCTTCACCGCCTGCAAGCTCATCACCGCCATCGCCAAGTGCGCGTCCAGCCGCTCGTCCCAGTTCACGTGCGTCCCAATCCCCGGTGGAACCCCGTGCGCCACCACCTCGAACACTCCGCCCACCGTGTCGCCCGTGCGCAACACCGCGTCCACCTCGGCCTTCATCGCCGCCTCGGCCGCCGTGTCCACGCAGTTCAGCAACACCTCGCTCTTCCCGCGCAGCGCCTGTATCTCCGCAAACTCCGCCGTCCGCCCCAGCTCCGCCTTGCCCACGCGTATGACGTGGCTGGCCACCTGTATCCCCAGTTCGCCCAGCAGCATCTTCGCCAAAGCGCCCGCGGCCACGCGTGCCGCAGTCTCCCGCGCGCTCGCCCGCTCCAGCACATAGCGCGCATCCGGAAAATCGTACTTCAGGCATCCCGCCAAATCGGCATGTCCCGGCCGCGGCGAAGCCACCGCCTTGTGCTTCGCCGGGTCGCCCGTCTCCACCGGCAGGATCTCCGTCCAGTTTTTCCAGTCGCGGTTGGCCAGCAGCATCGCCACCGGAGATCCAATAGTCTTCCCGTGCCGCACTCCACTCACGATGTGCGCCGCATCGGTCTCGATGCGCATGCGCCCGCCGCGCCCATACCCCTGCTGCCGCCGCCACAGCTCGCGGTCCATGTACTCCTGGTCCACCGGCACGCCCGCTGGCAGCCCAGAAACCAGCGCCATCAGGCTCTCGCCATGCGACTCGCCCGCTGTTGAAAATCGCAGCATATCCTCGCGTCCTTGCGCCGCAACCCCAAGCGCTTACTCTTGATTCTAGCAGCGCGCCCCGCATAACCACACCCGAATCAACACGCTCAGCCCGCCAGCCACTTCCACTGCGCACTGGTCAGCGGAACCACGCTTAGCCGCCCCATCTTCACCAGCGGCGAATCCTTGAACAGCGCGCTCGCCTTGATCTCCTCCAGCGTCCGCAACCGTTTCACCGCCGCGCCCGCCTTCAGCCGCACCACCGGAGCCTTCGCGTCGCTCGCGTCCACGCTCACCACCGTCGCCACACCGACCGTGCGCTTCTCCGCTCCCGTGTGGTAAATCAATACCTGCTCGCCCTTCTTCATCCCCCGCAGATGCTTCACCGCCAGCGGATTCGTCACGCCGTCCCAAACGGTCTCGCCCTCGCAAACAAAATCGTCAAAACTGTAAACCGTCGGCTCCGTCTTCAGCAGATACATGGCCGCTAATCCTCTTTCGCCTCGTCCAGATAGCGCCGCGCGTTCAGAAACGCCCGCCCGTCCAGCGCATACATCTTGTCCGTCAGCTCATCGGCCTCGCCGCCACTCTGCTGGTGCAGCGCAAACTCCGAACGCACCGCCTGCATCTTCGCCTCCAGGTCGTCAATCATGCTGAACAGGATTGCCTCTGGCGTCATGGGCAGCTTCGGCGAGCCATACTCGAACTTCCCGTGATGGCTCAAAATAATGTGCTCCACCACCACCCGCAGCCGCTCCGGAAATCCCGGAAGCCCCTGCACCTTCTCCCGCAGCATCCCCATCGCAATGCTGATGTGCCCCACCAGTTGCCCCTCCAGCGTGTACTTCAGGCTGGTCTTCCACTCCAACTCTCGTGTCTTGCCAATGTCGTGCAGTATCGCCGCCGTCATCACCAGGTCCGGATCCGCCTCCGGATAGAACGGAGCCAGCGCCTGTGCCACCTTCAGCAGTCCGCACACATGCTCCAGCAGCCCGCCAATCCACGCATGGTGCAGCCGCGTCGCCGCCGGCGCATGCTTGTAATCCGCCGCAATCTTCGGATCGTCCAGAAACGCCAGCACCAGCCGCTTCAGCTCCGCGTTCTTGAATCCGTCCACAAACCCACGCAGCTCCGCCCACATCTCCACCACATCGCGCGTCGTCGTGGGCAGATAATCCGCCGCGTCAATCTCGCTCTCCGCCGCCGGTCGCATCTTCTGCACCGTGATCTGGTACCGCCCCTGATAGCTGCTGATGCCGCCGCGCACCTTCACATATCCGCCCGCCGCGCATTCCTTCAGCGCCTCGTCAAACCCATCCCACATCCGCCCGTCGAACGTCCCCGTCTTGTCCGCCAGTTGCAGCGCCAGATACGCTCCGCCCTGCTTGCGCTCGCGCTTCTGGATCTGCGCCAACACGAAGAACGTCTCAATGCTTTTGTTTTCGAACTTCGCCGCATCGCCGATGAAGAACTCTTTCATCCCAGAGCCCCCTTCCAGCTACTGCTTGTTGTTGGTTCCTGTCGCAGAGGGCGTCGGCTGCTGCGTCGCACCCGCGCCGCTCCCGCTCTCCAGCCGCTTCTTCTTCGGCTTGAAGAAGCTGCCCTTCTCCTGCTGCGGCTTCTTCTTGGCTGTGTCACCCGCCAATCCGAGTGGCGCGCTCTGCACTTTCTCCGTCGCGCTCTCCGTGGCCGTCGGCGCCGGTGCTGCCACCGCCTTCGCCTTCACCTTCTTCGGCTTCACCGCCACCGGATGCGCGGCGTAACGTGACTTCTTCTTCGGTCTCTGCTTCGCCTCCAGCGGATTCGGCGTGTTCGTGTCCACCGGCTCCGGCAGCGCCTGTTGCATCAGGCTGGTGCTCGCATCGGCGCTTCCCGTCTCCGTCGCCGCCAGCGTCGGCACGCTGGGCAGCGTCTCCCGCGGAACCTGCCCATACCGCACCTTCTCCCGCTTCACCTTGTTCTTGCCCTTCTTCGTCGTCTTGATGTTCGCCGTCTGCGGCGGCTCCGCCTGCTTCTTCACCGCCGGCGTCTTGTATCCGTGCCGGTCGAACTCGCGCTTCGTCTTCTCGTGCTCCGTGGTCGCAGCCGTCGCCGCACCCTTCTTCGCTGGCAGCGCGTACGCCGTGAAGATGGGCTTGGTCTGCTTCGCGCTTGCGCCGGAGTCCGTAAACCCCGGCTTGATGTCCACAAACGACTCCTCGCGCAGTTGCGTCAGGTACGCCCGCAGCGCCGGCTGCATCTCCTTCATGTACACCGCCTCTTCCACCTGCGGCTCCACATCGGCCAGCGGCTGCGCTCCCGCCGGCGTGTACGCATTCACCTTCAGCAGCACAAACCCCTGCCGCGTGCGAATCGGCACCGTCACCGTTCCCGCCGCCTGCCCGAAGGTCTTGTCCTCCAGTTCCTTGGCCAGCGCCCCACGCTTGAACTCGCCCAGCTCCCCGCCGTCGGCCGCCGTCGGCCCGCCAGACTCCTTCTTCGCCACATCCTCGAACTTCGCGCCCGCCTTCAGCTCGGCCGCCACCTGCTCCGCCTTGGCCTTCGCCGCAGCCACCGTTGCGTCGTTGTTGTCCGCCGTCGGTATCAATATCTCGCTCAGCTTCACGCTCTCCGCCACCGTGAAGTCACTCTTGTGCTCGTCGTAGTACTTCTGCACATCGGCGTGCGTCAATTGCAGCCGCCGTCCCACCTGCTCGCGGATCACCTGTTGGCTGATGATTCCGTTCTTGATGTTCGCCTTGAAGTCCTCGAACGACACCCCCGACTGCTGCGCCGCCTGCTGCAGCTCTTCCATCGTCGCAAAGTGGTTCTGCTTGCGTATCTCGTCCAGTTGCGTAATCACCTGGGCGTCCGCGTTGATGTCCATCTCCTTGCCCTTGCTCAGCAGCAGTTGCTGGTCCACCAGGTCGCGCAGCAGGTTCTTGCGCCGCTCCGCCGCCGTGTCCGCCGGAACGTTGTCCGCCTCGATCTCGTGCTCCATCTGCGCCTGCGCCCGCTCCACGTCGCTGCGCGTGATGATCTGCCCGTTCACCCGCGCCACCACGTCCTCCACCACCACCCCGTTCGGAGTAATCGAGGCCGGCAGCGGCAGCGACGTCGCGCCCTTCACCGGCGTCGGCAGTATGCCCGCATTCGCCGCCGCGCTCGCCGTCGGTGTGGTCGTCGGCGTCTTCGCCGCGCTCTGCCCCATGCAAACGCCAGCCACAGCCAGCGTCATCGCCAGCGCAGCCGTTCCCATCGTCATCCCTTGCGGAGTCCTGCTGCTCATCAACAAATGCATCCAATCCTTGCCGGTGCGCACACTCTCCCCGTCCGGCCCGCGCGTTCCTTCACGCTCCACTGGCCCTTCGGCGCTTCGCACCTTTCTCCATCATTCTAAATGGCCGGGGCCTCCCCACGCGAATCCGCTTCGGCGGAAATCCCAGTCGCTCCGCCCGACATACGCTCACCGACAGACTGTATACTTCGTCTAGAATCCAGTCGTCCCCACCGAGGTCTCCCGCCGCATGCCCAGCCGCCCCGCCCGCCCCCGCGCCTCCCTGTTCAACGCCGCGCTCTTTCTGGGTCTCTGCGCGCTCGCCGGCATGGCCGCCAACCAGCGCCTCCACGCCCAGTCCGCCACCGACGAGTCCCAGCTCCGCGACAGCCTCCACCAGTTCACCGATGTCTACGCCATCGTCGAGCAGAACTACGCCACCCCCTTCACCGCAGACGCCGTCGACAAGAGCATCTACGACGGCGCCATCCCCTCCATGCTCCACACCCTCGACCCCCACTCCAACTTCTTCGACCCCAAGGCCTACCGCGACATGCGCGAGGAGCAGCACGGCCACTACTACGGCGTCGGCATGACCATCCAGCCCCAGAACAACAAGATCGTCGTCGTCGCCCCCTTCGAGGGAACACCCGCCTACCGCGCCGGCATCCGCCCGGGCGACGTCATCCTCACCATCGACGGCAAGCCCACCGACGGGCTCGACTCCGCCGCCGTCGCTGGCATGCTCAAGGGCCCCAAAGGCACACACGTCCTCGTCGTCATGGGTCGCGAAGGCGAACCCAAGCCCCTCACTTTCGACCTCATCCGCGACGAGATCCCCCGCTACTCCGTCGACCTCGCCTACTTCCTCCGCCCGGGCATCGCCTACATCCACATCACCAACTTCCAGGAGACCACCGGCCGCGAGTTCTCTGACGCTCTCGACCGCCTCGGCGACATCCACGGCCTCGTCCTCGACCTCCGCGGCAACCCCGGCGGCCTGCTCAACGAGGCCGTCGCCGTCACCGACAAGTTCCTCGCCAAGGGTCAGGTCGTCGTCAGCCAGCACGGCCGCGGCGGCCCAGACCAGGTCTACCGCACCTCCGTCGGCGAACAGGGCGCCCACTTCCCCATCGTCGTCCTCGTCAACCGCAACACCGCCTCCGCCGCCGAAATCGTTACCGGTGCCCTCCAAGACCACGACCGCGCCCTCGTCGTCGGCGAAACCACTTTTGGTAAAGGATTAGTCCAGACCGTCTATCCCGTCGCCGAAGACACCGGCCTCGCCCTCACCACCTACCACTACTACACGCCCAGCGGTCGCCTCATCCAGCGCAACTACGACAACGTCTCCATGTACGACTACTTCTACCTCCGCGACTCCGCCACACTCCCCGCAGACAACAAGAACCGCGAGGTCAAGCTCACCGACTCGGGGCGCACCGTCTACGGCGGCGGCGGCATCACCCCCGATGAGCACATTGACCCGCCCAAGCCCACCCACTTCCAGGACTCGCTCCTCCAGCACTACGCCTTCTTCAACTTCTCCAAGCACTACCTCGCCTCCCATACCGTCACCCGTGACTTCACCGTGGACGACGCCACCCTCAAGCTCTTCCGCCAGTTCCTCGTGGACCAGAAAATCGACGCCGCCGACGCCGACTTCGCAGCCCCCGGCGTCCTCGACTGGGTCAAGGCCTCCATCAAGGGCGAGCTCTTCACCTCCGTCTTCGGCCAGGTCGAAGGCACCAAGGTCCGCGTCGAGTGGGACCCCTCCGTCCAGAAGGCCATCACCTTCCTCCCCGAGGCCCAAACCCTCGAGGATCACGCCCACCAGGCCATGCTCCAGAGCGAAAGCGTCGCCTCGACGCAGTAGCTCAGCCCGCGCTTCGTCTTTTGCCTTGCGCCACAGCCTCGCACGATAATTCCATTACAGAGCGGACTTGACCACCGCCTAATTGCTTCAATACTCCAATCCCCCGTTCCATTCTCAACCGTTCCCTGCCCATCCGTAATCTTTCCCATGCTCAGCTTGGCTCACAGGCCAACATCTCAACGAGCTCAGCATTTCCGGACAGCTCCCATCCCCTTCGGCTGGCTGCAATCGGTGATTAACGTCACAGAATTCACACATAAAATCTTTATTTATAGTTACTTGAACTCCTTGCGCTCCTCTATCCGCTAACGATAGACTCCAACAAATCAATATTGGCCTGTGACGGTGATTCCTGCCGCTGCTTGCTCAATTCCCGGAGCATGACCGTGACCTTCCCCCACGCGTTCCGCACTGCAGTCACACGCCTTTTTGCCCCCACGCGCACCATAACCAGCGAGAATCTGCTTCGCAATCGCGTCGCCCAACTGCCGATGCTGGCGGCCGTGTGCCTGCTTGCGCTCGGCGCGGCTGTGTCCGCGCAAGCGCAGGTGGCGCCCACCACGAACGTCGGCAGTACCAGCGCAACGCAGTCGGTGACGCTGACCATCACCACGGCGGGGACAATCAATTCCACGCTGGGCACGGGGATTCAGGTGGTAACTCAAGGCATCTCCGGGCTGGACTTCAATTACGCCACCGGCGGCACCTGCCTGACCGGCAACGCGTATACCGTAAACCAGACCTGCACGGTGGATTACACCTTTTCGCCCACGGCGCCGGGGCTGCGTATGGGTGCGGTGGAACTGTTCACGGCCTCCGGCACGGCTCCGATTGCGGTCGCGTATATCTCCGGCACCGGCACCGGAACGCTTGCGGGCTTGACCGGGAGCAACATCACCACCGTTGCGGGTAACGGCACACCATGCACGACCTCATCGACCACTGGATGCCTGGATGGCGGTGCGGCCACCAGCGCTGAGTTAAATCACCCCTGGGGCATTGCCGTGGACGGTGGGGGCAATCTTTACTTCTCGGACCCAGGCAGCAAACGCGTCCGCAAGGTAACGGCAGCAACCGGCGTCATCACCACGGTGGCCGGTAATGGAACCTGCACGATAAACTCGGCCAACTCTGAATGTTTTTCCGGCGATAACGGCCCTGCGACCAGCGCGCCACTGAATTACCCCCAAGGTTTGGCGATAGACGGGGCCGGCAATCTCTATATTACTGACACGACAGACATCGTCATTCGCAAGGTGTCGGCGGCTACAGGCATCATCACCACCGTGACGGGCAACAACGGTGCCTCGGATGTTTGCGGCCCGACAAACTCAACGTGCTTGGGAGACGGCGGCCCAGCCGCCAGCGCGACGATTGGCGGTGCCTATGGACTTGCCGTGGATGGCGCCGGTAATCTCTACATCGCGGATACTGGAAAGTTTCGCATCCGCAAGATAACAGCGGCGACAGGAATCATCACCACCGTGGCGGGCACAGGCGCCCAGAGCTACAGCGGCGACAATGGCCCGGCCACCAGCGCCACAATGAGCACCCCCTATGGACTTGCAGTGGATGGCTCCGGCAATCTCTATATCGCGGATCAAGGTAACAATGTCATCCGCAAGGTGACGGCGGCTACCGGCATCATCACTACCGTGGCGGGCACAGGCGCTCAAGGCTACAGCGGCGACAACGGCCCAGCCACCAGCGCGGAACTTTATTATCCCTATGACGTCAAAGTGGACGCTGCGGGCAATCTCTATATCGCAGACGCTTCCAACGAACGCATCCGGATGGTGTCGGCGGCGACAGGCATCATCACCACGGTCGCGGGAAACGGCTATACCACCCTCTACCTGGGCTACTATCTCATGGGCGGGTACAGTGGCGATAACGGACTAGCCACCAGCGCGGAGCTTAACGGACCCACCGGGATTGCACTGGATGGCGGCGGCAATCTCTACGTCGTGGATAGCCAAAACAATCGCATCCGCGAGGTGACCGCTTCGTCTACGGGTAGCACAGCCCAGACCATCACCTTCCCACCGCCGACTTCGCCGGTGACGTACAGCGCTTCGCCGGTGACGCTTACGGCCACAGCCAGTTCCGGGCTTACGGTCGTCTACACCATCGATGCAAGCAGTACGGCGACGGGCAGCATCAGCGGCAGCACGCTGACCATCACCTCTCCAGGCAGCCTCGTCATTGATGCCAATCAGCCCGGGAACAGCACCTACGCCGTGGCCCCACAGGTACAGCAGACGATTGTTGTTACCGCCGGCACAAATGGCTCAAGCTTTACGGCGCCCACCACTGCTCTCTCGAGCAGCAGTGCAACTCAAACGTTGTACGTGGCCATCACCACCGCTGGTACGCTGGGGACCATCTCCGTGCTGACGCAGGGAGTCTCCGGTCTCGACTACGCCTTCGTTGCCGGTGGAACCTGTGCCACGGGCACGGCTTACACCGTTGGGCAGTACTGCACGGTGCAGTACACCTTCACACCTCAATCGCCCGGGTTGCGCATGGGTGCGGTCGTGCTCACCAGCAGTACGCCCACCGTATTGGGGACAAGCTACATCGCAGGCGTCGGCACCGGCCCGCAGCTCGCGTATACCCCGGGAACCATCACCACGGTGGCGGGCAACGGCACAGGCGGGTATTCCGGAGACAGCGGCGCGGCGACCAGCGCGAAACTGTGGGCGCCCTATGGCGTCGCCGTGGACGGCGCCGGCAATCTCTACATCGCGGATAGCAACAACAGTCGCATCCGCGAGGTAACGGTGGCCACAGGGATTATCACCACGGTTGCGGGCACCGGTTCAGGCGGGTATACCGGAGACAGCGGCGCGGCGACCAGCGCGAAGTTGTACTATCCCAATGGCGTATCGGTGGACGGCGCCGGCAATCTCTTCATCGCGGATACGTCCAACAATCGCATCCGCAAGGTGACGGCGGCGACGGGTATCATCACCACCGTGGCGGGCAGCGGCACGGCCGGTTACAGCGGAGACACCGGCGCGGCCACCAGCGCGAAGTTGAACTATCCCAATAGCGTATCGGTGGACGGCGCCGGCAATCTCTACATTGCGGATTCATCCAATAATTGCATCCGCGAGGTGACGGCGGCGACGGGTATCATCACCACCGTGGCGGGCACCGGCACGGCCGGTTATTCCGGAGATACTGGCGCGGCGACCAGCGCAGCGTTGAACAATCCCAATGGCGTATCGGTGGACGGCGCCGGCAATCTTTACATTGCGGATTTCGGCAACAATCGCATCCGCAAGGTGACGGCGGCGACGGGTATCATCACCACCGTGGCGGGCACCGGCACGGGTGGTTATTCCGGAGACAATGGACTGGCGACCAGCGCGGTGTTGAATAGTCCCTATGTCGTATCGCTGGACGGTGCTGGCAATCTCTACATCGCGGACAGAAACAACAATCTCATCCGTAAGGTGGCGGCTGCGACGGGTATCATCACCACGGTGGTGGGCAATGGCACGGGCGGTTATTCCGGAGACAATGGTGCGGCGACCAGCGCGGAGTTGAACCATCCCGATTTCGTGGCAGTGGACGGCGCCGGCAATCTCTACATCGCGGATCAGAGCAACCAACGCATCCGCAAGGTGACGTCGGCCGCGAACTCAATTAATTTTCCAACCGCGACTGCGGTGGGAAGCACCGACACCAACGACGGTGCGTACACGCTGACGCTGTCCAACATCGGCAACACCGCGCTCACCTTCCCAGTGCCTACAACAGGCACCAATCCGAGCATCGCCAGCAGCTTCACCATCGGCGGCAGCTCCACCTGCCCGCAGTTGACCTCCACCAGTTCCAGCGCGGGCACGCTCGCCAGCGGCGCAAGCTGCACGGACATCATCAGCTTCACGCCGGTCTCGCAGGGCAGCCTCGGCGGATCGCTGGTGACCACTTCCAACAGCCTGAACTCCGGCCCGGGCACGATCTTCGGAAATTACCTGAGTCAGGGCATCTCGCTGACCGGCTCTTCATTCATCGCGGCACCGACGGTGACCGGCGTCAGTCCGTCCACTGGCGCAGCAGTCGGTGGAACCGTCGTGACCATCACGGGCACCAACCTTAGCCAGGCCTCGATTAGCTTCGGGACCTCCGTAGTATCGTTCACCACCGACACCGGAACCAGCATCACGGTGACCGCCCCCGCCGGCGTTGCCGGCACTACGGTGGACATTACAGTGGGAACGCCGGGCGGCATCAGCGCCACCAGCGCCGCAGACAAGTACACCTTCGCAGCGCCCACGGCCACGCAGGCCATCGCCAGCAAGACGTTGACGCAGAACTACGCTGCTTCGTTTACTCCCGTCACCGGCTCCGGCGGCCTGGGCACACTAACCTACTCGGTCTCGCCCGCTCTGCCAACGGGTCTTACGCTCTCCACCTCGACCGGCGCCATCACCGGCACTGCAACCGGAATCAGTTCGGCCACCACCTACACCATCACCGTGACGGACAGCAGCAGCGACACCGCCACCAACACCTTCAGCCTGACGGTGAACGCAGCCGTCTCCGCGACGCAGGCCGTGGCCACCACCCTGCTCACGCAGAACAAGGCCGCCACCAGCTTCACTCCCGTAACCGGCGCCAACGGCACCACTCCGCTGACCTATAGCGTCTTGCCTGCTCTGCCCACCGGCCTGTCACTCAACACCTCGACCGGCGCCATCACTGGCACCGCAACCGGTACTAGCTCAGCCACCACCTACACCGTCACCGTGACCGACGCCAACGGCGCCACGGCCACTAGGACATTCAGCCTGACGGTGAACGCAGCCGTCTCCGCCACGCAAGCTGTCTCCACCAAGTCACTGACACAGAACTACGCGGCGGTCTCCTTCACTCCAGTCACCGGCTCCAACGGCACAGGCACGCTTGCTTATAGCGTCTCGCCCACACTGCCCACCGGCCTGAGCTTCAACACCTCCACCGGTGCCATCACCGGCACCGCTACGGTGACCAGCTCAGCCACCACCTACACCGTCACCGTGACGGACACCAACAGCGCCAGCGCCACCAACACCTTTAGCCTTACGGTCAACACCGCCGTCTCCGCAACCCAGGCCGTGGCCACCACCCTGCTCACGCAGAACAAGGCTGCCACATCCTTTACACCGGTGACGGGCGCTAACGGCACCACTCCGTTGAGCTACTCTGTCTCGCCCGCCTTACCGACGGGTCTCTCCATCTCCACCTCGACCGGCGCCATCACCGGCACTGCAACTGGAACCAGCTTAGCCACCACCTACACCGTCACCGTCACCGACGCCAACAGCGCGACCGCCACCAAGACCTTCAGCCTCACAGTCAGCGCGGCAGTCACAGCGACGCAGGCCGTGGCCATCACATCGCTCACCCAGAACAAGGCCGCCACCAGCTTCACTCCAATCACAGGCGCCAACGGCACAGGCACGCTTTCGTATAGCATCTCGCCCACGCTGCCCACCGGCCTCAGCTTCAACACCTCCACCGGCGCCATCACAGGCACTGCAACCGGCACCAGCTCACCCACCACCTACACCGTCACCGTAACGGACACCAACAGCGCTACCGCCACCAGCACCTTCAGCCTGACGGTGAACATCGCTGTCTCCGCCACACAGGCTGTCGCCACCAACACGCTCACGCTCTACCTCGCAGCCACGTCGTTCACACCCGTGACCGGCTCCGGCGGCACGGGCACGCTGAGCTACAGCGTCTCGCCCACGCTGCCCCCCGGACTCTCGTTCTCCACCTCAACCGGTGCCATCACCGGCACACCCACAGCGATCAGTTCCGCCGCCACCTACACCGTCACCGTGACGGACAACAACAGCGCCACGGCCATCAACACCTTTAGTCTTGCCGTTGGGCAGGCCGCGCAGGCCATCACCGCCTTCGCGCCCACCACGCCTGTCACCTACGGCGTCTCGCCCATCACGCTCACAGCCACCGGCGGAGCCTCCGGCAACCCGGTCACCTTCAGCGTCATATCTGGTCCGGGTAGCGTGAGCGGAACCAACAACGCCACGCTTACCGTAACCGGCGCCGGCACCATCGTCGTCGCTGCCAACCAGATCGGCAACACCAGCTACCTGGCCGCACCGCAGGTCACGGCCAGCATCGTCGTCAACAAGGCGGCGCTCACGGTAACTGCCAACCCCATCACCATCGCCTACGGGCAGACGCTGCCGGCCTATACAACCAGCATCACCGGCTTCGTCAACGGCGACTCCAGCGCCGTTGTCAGTGGAACCGCATCGCTCACCACATCGCCCGCTACGCCAACCACGACGGGCGCTTACACCATTACCGCGTCGCAGGGTTCGCTTGCGGCAACCAACTACTCCTTCACCTTCGTCAACGCCAACCTGACCATCAACCCGGCCGGCGTCATCGTCACTCTGGTTCCTAACCACACCACCGGCAACGCCGCCACCAACTTCACCTACACGGCGACGGTGACATCAGTAACCAGCGGTACGCCGACGGGCACCATCTCCATCACGGCCACTGCTACCAGCGGCGGGCCGTTCAGCTACGGTCCATATACGCTCTCCGGCGGCGTCGCTGCTGGCGGCGGCAAGATGAGCGGTGCAGGCAACGGCCCCGTCACCGTGACGGCCAGTTACAGCGGCGACACGAACTTCGTGGCCAACCTGGGCACGACTCTCATCACGCTGGGCACGGCCAACTACACGCTCGCGGCCTCGCCCAGCAGCCTGACGGTCACCCGCGGCACGCCGGCCAGCACCACCATCACCATGACACCGCTCAGCGGCTACGTGGGCACGGCGTCCTTCAGTTGCGGCTCGCTTCCGGCCTTCACCAGTTGCATCTTCAGTCCGGCGTCCCTCACCACCACCGACGGCGTCACCCCGCAGACGGCGGTGATGACCATCTACACGCTGGCGCCCAGCGCGCAGCACACAACGTCCACGTCCATGCTTTGGATTCCGGGAGCGATGCTCGCACTGCTCGTATTCATCGGCCGCAGGCGCATGAGCAAGCGCATGCAGTCATTGCTCACACTGCTGGTGCTGGCCACGCTGGCGCTCAGCGCATCGGGTTGCGGCACCGGAGGCTTCTACGTCACCCCGACAGGCGCCGACAACATCTCGGTCACGGTCAGCGCTGTCGGCGCGCCCGGCACAGGCAGCAGCAACCTCAACCAGACCCTCAACCTCAACATCACCATCCAATAGGATCGACATACATAACAAATGGCGTGGAGAATTTTCTCCACGCCATTTCTGTTGATTCAACTTCTTTCCATTACCCCAGCGGCATCCAATACGCCTCAGCAAACCCCTTTGATCTACTCGTCCATGTTGACCAGCACCTCAGCGCTTGGCAACTCGAAATGCTGCCTTGTGTGGGGTTAACAGAATTGAAGCTTTCTTCAAGCAGTTGATTCTCAAGGTCTGCGGGAGTAGTTCAGTGGCAGAACGTCAGCTTCCCAAGCGGCCAATCTCTTGCATTAGTAATATTTACAGTAACCCCCTAGCATCCAAATATTGCGGTTAACAGGGGTCGTGTGGGGTTTTGGGTGGGGCTAAATCTGTGGTGCAACCTGCTGCGAAACAGATCGACCCGTGTCCATAGAATGGGCATTCAGGACAATAACCTGGGGTGAGGTAGGCAGCCGGCAACTTGCTGACTCCCAATCGCGATGCAACTCATCCTGTCCTGTGCGGGAGGAGTCGCATACCGATGGAGTGACGAAGGCCAACAGCAATACGCTGCCGATGCTGCTCTGAATGCAGGCTATTACTGCGGATTGGCTACGATCCCCACCGGAGTTGTGATGCTGCCGATATTGCTGTACGTGCCCACGGCGCTGCCAGAACTGGTGAAGGCGCTGACGCTGTTGGTGCCTCCGTTGGAGACCCAAATATTGCCGGACGGATCGAAGGCAAGCCCGCTCGGTGAGCTAAGGCCGTTGCCGCTATAGCTTGAAATGGACGATCCGCCGGCACCAATCTCCGCGATGCTCGAGTCGCCGTTGTTTGTAATCCAGGCATGGCCGCCAGCATCAAGGGCGACCGCTGAGGGCTGGTTGATGTGCGCGCTTTGTATCCCATTGCCCCCGGCCTGCGTCGCGCCTGTGGGGTATAGCAGTGTGACGTTGCTGGTGGCCTGACTGGTGCCGGCGTTCGGTACCCAGATATTTCCCCCGGCATCCACTGCAATGCCCTCGGGATGGTTCAACCCGCCGCCGGTGTAATTGATGGCGATGGTCCACGATGTGGGCTGCGTGGCCGTGGTGGCGTAGGCCGCACCGGTGGCAGAGACCAGCGCGAAGAGGCCTGCGATGTTGTTCGTGGGGTACTGCGCCATATGCATGGCGGCGTCGATGGTGTTCCCCGGCGTCGTGCCGACGGCCGTATAACTGAAGAGCTTGCCGCAGTTGGTGCTGGTGTCGGAGGCGACGCCGCCAGTGGAGTTCACGCAGGAGGCGAGGATGTTGCCGAGCGCGTAGATCTCCTGCACAGGAAGCGTGGCGCCCGCTGGCAGCATGGGTCCAGACGGAAGGCCGGTGGAAACGTTCACCAGCTTGTTCACGCTGGCAAAGGCGTTGGCCAAGCCGAGCGCATTGGTCGTACTCGTGCCTACATGGTCATAGGCGCTCATGAACGGCGAGAGCGCCCACACCGAAGCAACGGTCGAAATCTCATTAACATTCACGAAGGTGCTGCTCGATATGCCGTTGCACGGGCCAAGCGCCGCCATCAGGCCGAGGTTCGCATTCGTGGCGGTGCCCACGGGATTGCCCCCGGTGATGGTGAGGTATACCGGCGTAGTGGAGGGCGTGGGACAAGTGAAGTCGCCGGAGATGGAGAAGTAGCCCGCTTTGAGCGAGTTGTTCGCATTGCTGGCGTTGCCGCCGCTGCCGCTGCCGTTGCTTGTGGTGGCGGAGATGCCCGTGATGAGCGGCGTCGAGGCCGAGCCATAACCGCTGTTGCCGGCGGCCCAGAGCTGCACCGTGGCATTGGCAATGGGCTGTTGACCACCCAGCGCATTACCTTGGATAGAGCCTCCCGAGACGGTTACCGGCGCAGAGGACACCGCAGTATTCGAGTATCCGCAACCGGTGAGGGTAATACCGGCGGCGAGGGCCGCAATCAACCAGGCCGCCTGCAGAATCGTCATATGTAGTTTGGATAAGTTATTCATCACGGGCGCGCTCCTATCGTGTTGTTTTGCGTGGCAATGGCAAGCGGTTGCGTGGGTGGCGCACCGCCAATAATCTCCGTCACGCTGTTGTTGCCGGCGTTCGACATCCAGAGATTTCCGGAGATGTCGATGGCGATGCCGTTGGGACTGCTCATGCTACCGCCAACGAATCCGCCGGTGGGCGAGATGGCGCTGCCCGCCTGAATCTCCGAGACGCTTCCGTTGCCGTTGGCAACCCAGATGTCCCCTAAGCCGTCGACAGCGAGTGCGGTGGGCGAACTGATTCCTCCGTCAACGACTGAGTTGACGGGATTCCCGTAAACGTCCTTCTCCCTGATGCCGCCGCCGTTGTTGGTTGCAATCCAAATGTTTCCCGAGCCGTCAAAGACAACGGCGGCCGCGCCGTTCCCGGTGATGGGCGCGTTGGAGTTGCTCTGCGCGGCTCCGTTCTCGTAGAGCTCGCTGAGCGAGCCGTCACTGTTGATGACCCAGACATCCAGCGAATTGACTGTGATGTTAGTGCTGCCGCTCAGGCCGGAGTTTCCCGTGTCGGTTGCCGTGACGCTCTGTCCGCCGCCGGTGGCAAACGTGGCGCTGAAGATGCCAGAGCCACCGGTAAGTGTTGCATCCGCGCCCAGTGTGGCACCGCTGTCGCTGCTGCTCAGGTGAACGGTCCCCGAATAGTTGGTGGCCGTGTTGTTGTTGCTATCCAGAGCCGTGATGGTAACGGATGTGGGTACACCGGTATAGACGGAAGCAGGTCCGGACACCGTGAAGTGCGTCGCCGGGCCGGAGTCGATGGTGATGCTGTAAGTCTGGCTGCCTGTGTAGGGACCGGCGTTGGCGGAGGAGTCTGTTGCCGTAACGGTGAAGCTGAAGTAGCCGGGAGCTGAGGGTATGCCGGTGATTGTGCCGTTGCTTTGATCGATGATGAATCCGGGAGGCAACGCACCCGCGGAGATGCTGAAGCTATACGGCATCGTGCCGCCGGTTACGGTGAAAGACTGGGACCCGTAAGGGGAGCCAGCCATTCCATCCGCCAGAGCGGTGCCGCCCGGAGAGATTGCAATCGTGGGCGCCGCGATGGTGATGGAGTAGCTGGCACTGCCCAAATGCGTGCCGCTGCCGATGCTCGAGTCGTACGCCTCGACCTGAAAGCTGAACGTGCCGCCGCCAGTGGGTGTGCCGCTGATTGCACCTGTGCCTGAGTCGATGGACATACCCGGTGGCAGCGAACCGCCGACGAGGGCGTAGGAGTAGGGCGCGTTCCCA
>Ga0316220_1000865_pt1 | contig 38402 bp, 18 predicted proteins | sample TBH18005metaG_FD_203632 | JGI IMG/M metagenome (GOLD analysis project Ga0316220, IMG submission 203632) | Freshwater microbial communities from Trout Bog Lake, Wisconsin, USA - TBH18005 | ecosystem: Environmental > Aquatic > Freshwater > Lake > Hypolimnion/Profundal zone | place: USA: Wisconsin... | reverse complement strand
CATCCTTCCAGCGGCATGGGCGCGCGCCGCTGTTCCATCGGGCGGTCTCCGGTCATTGAGGACGCCGGCAAGATGCCGGCTGATGCAGGCAGGATGCCTGCGCTCCCCTTCGACTCGGCACCTGCCCCCAAAATTAAGTTCATTGGGAGCGCTGAGTGACGGTTGAGGTGTCAGCTTGTGAAAGTGGAATGTCTTTGAATATGTTTTATCGACAATTCCAAGGCGGACGATATGGAAACGTGCATTGACAGAGTTGGCTTCCTGATGGAATTCTTCACGGCGTGAACAATTCATTTTCCCGCCCCATTCGGACGAATTCCTCAACTGCTTCCGTTACTTGCTGCCTCGTTCGCAGATGCATGGCATCTCTATTCTTGCTGGGAGCGATGGCGGGACCGCTCGTGGGTGCCTCAACAGAGCCCGTGCAGCCACCCATCCCGCGCGATGCCGACCAACGCAGTATCGCGTTTCAACAGCGCAATTCCCCGGAGAACATTGGCCGGCTTGGGCGTGAATTTTTCGAACTCATCGATTTGGACTCCCCGGCTCCGCCGCCGCTCCGGGAGGAAAAGAAAGCGATTAGCGACTTGGTGAAGGCGGAGAAATACGCGGAAGCACTGAAAGCATTCAAACCGTATTTTTTAAAGAAGATCGCCGGCGATCCAATCTGGAACGATATCGAGGACAACTTGCGCTGGGGTGCTACCAACCCCGCCGCGTATGAGGAACTGATGCGTAACTGCGTCACCCGCCGACATGGCCAGGAGATGCGGACGATCGCACTTGGCGAGCCCGGCACGGTCAACTGGGGTTTTCAATTCCCGCCTGTCCCGGGCGAGTACGACTGGGGCGACGGACTGAGCGAACAGTTCTATACCGTGGCTTTTTTGAGCCCGTTGCTCACCCAATACCGTGTGAGCCATGATCTGGCGCTCATGGAGAAATGGGCGGCATTTGCGGACGATTGGGCGATGAATCAACACGACGGCTTTGGGCGGTACGGTCCCTACGATCTTCAACCGAGCGGAGCCAGCGCCAATTTCCTCGTGACACAGTTTCTCGCCACGATGATCGAGTGCTACAAAACCCTGCCGCCCGCGGCCGACGGACTTTCGGAATACACCCTCGCGCGGCTCTTAATGCGGTACACGCGCGAATTACTGATCGACTCGATCGTTTTCATGCGGGGCAACGCTTCAAACTGGTCGGTTGAACGGGCCGGACAATTGCTCCAGACCGCGCTGATTCTGAACGATTTTAAGGATTCGGCCATTTGGCTGCGCGAAGGCCGGTACCGACTTGAAAGTTACAACAGTGTCGTCAATCTGCGTGACGGAACTGAAATCCAGTCCGACCCGTGGTATCTCTGGGAATGGGTGGACTGGACAAAGCCGGTCTACACGACCCTGCGCAAAGAGGCTCTGAAACCGGCTTTCAATCGTGGTTTGACGGATTGGTTCACGCCGGAATGGGAGACCGAGTTTCTCGAGAGCGTACGCAGCCGCGGCCGTTACCTGGCGCACAGCATTGGCGCCAACGGTGAGGATCCGGTGGGTTTCAACGCCGACAAGCGCGATCGCGGAACCCCCATGTATTCCCGGCTACAGTATTGTGTTCCGGAGCTTTTCGAAGAACCGGATACCCGGTTGCGTCTGGAGATTGCCGCGCGGCACAATACCGGGCGGGAGCCCGATTACACTTCCGAATGGTATCCCTACGGCGGCTTTTATTTCTTACGCACGGGATGGAAGCCGGAAGATCCATACGCAACGTTCTTTCACATTCCCGGCATGGGCTCGAACGGGTTCCGCGGGCAGGCGAATAATAATGCGGTGTATCTGTCCGCATGGGGCATGGACTTTTTCTGGACCGGCGCGGTGGCCGCATACAACTACTGCAAGACGCCCGTGCGGGTGGACGGGCGCGACCAGCATCGGTTCGCCGGACGCCCGCAAAGCAATCACCGCGGCTTCGGGACGGCATGGTACGATCCGCCGCAGTGGCGCTGGCACAGTTCCGCCAGCTTTGATTTCTGTGAGGGGTTATACTCCGGTCCTTACGCAAATTTCGAAGGACACCATCCACGGGCCTATTCTGTAGAAAGCATCGTCGAGGCGAATCGCACGGCCATTCGTGACGTGAGTCATCACCGTTTGTTTCACGCTATCAAGGAGGAAGGGTTGTGGATCGTCACCGATCGCATGACCGGTTCCGCTCCGCATGAATACCGGCAGGACTGGCGGTTGCCTTCGCCCCTGACCGACGAAAAGACTCATTACCCGGTATATCCTCCGGCAAGCGTCAAGCTCGATGACCAGGCCCAGGCCATTCACACCGAAGCCGCGGGCGTACCCAACATCTCAATATTTCATTTTGGCCAGGAGAAGCTCAAATACGACAGCGCAATCGAGGATTCCGCCAATTCGCCTGACCAGCCCAAGAAAAGACTGGTTAATTTCCAGCGCGTCGGCGCAACCTGGAATGCGCAAGGGCACTCGCAACTCGTGACGATCCTATATCCACGGAAGGACGCCAAGGCTGAAATCATCCTGCCAAAACCGCTTCAGCTTGCCAATGGCCGGGACGCTGGATTCACGCTCACCCGAAAGAACGGAACGAAGATTTCCTACCTCGCCGCCCCCGTGGGTGTAGAGGCCATGAGCATCGGCGGGATTGGCGTCACCGCCGAATCCCTTCTGGTGGTTGAGGCGCCAGACGGCGCCGTTTGCGGGGTGGCGCTTGGGGTGAAAGAGATGGCTTTATTAGGTCAGACTGTCTCCTTGCCCGCGCCGAATTTCGAATTCGAAGCGCGCCAGGGAGCGATCACGAAGACAATCCCGATTTATACCCCAATCTTTCCGGTGGACATCCTGCCGGGCCGCGACGTGTTTGCTGACAGGCTGGAGGTGAAACTAGAGTGCCGCACGCCAGGGGTTCAAATCCACTACACACTGGACAACACCGAGCCGACGCCAGACTCCCCCCTCTACGCCGCCCCGTTTGTGATCGATCGCACCACGCGAGTCAAAGCGCGCGCGTGCCGGCCGGGCCTGACAAAAATCCCGCCGACCCAGGAGGGAACGCAGGCGACCGTCGTCAGTTCGGCGTTCTTTCAACAGCAGCAATGCGCCGACCCTGTCCCCATTGATTCAAAGCGCCTGAAGAGCGGACTCGATTACCGTTACTTTGAAGACGACTGGAAATTCCTTTTCCTAAGCACCGCATACTTGACGCCGCTCAAGACCGGAACCGTTGCTGCCGCTCTGGACACCTCGCCGAAGAACGATCAGAAGAAGAAAGCGTTCGCCTTTGATTATTCCGGATTCCTGCGGATTCCCGCTGACGGGGTCTATACCTTTTATGCGCCGTATGAGTTGATCCACGGCGATATCTGGCCCGGCTACGACTTGCAGGTCTGGCTTGGAGACAAAATCGTCGGCGGACGAAAGTTCGGGCTGAACCAGTGGTATCCCGGAACACGAATTCATGGGCTTGGAACCTGGTCCGTTGCGCTGAAGATGGGCGTGCATCGGTTCAAAATGCACTTCGCCGATATCCGCCCCGGCCAGAAGATTTCCGTTCTCTCCTATACTCACTATACCGTGCTCAACCCCGCCGGAATGGACCACTACGTCTGGGACGGCGATGTGCCGACACTGCTTGTTTCCGGACCCGGCATGGAGAAGCGCCCGATCCCCGGCGACTGGTATTTCAGGCAGTAAGAAGGTCGTTAACACCGAAAAGAATAATGAACAAAAAAATGTCGATTTTCATGGGGCTCTTTGCCACCGCGGCAGCGGCGGCGGATACCTTTACAAACCCAATTTTGCCCGGCGATTATTGCGATCCCACCATTCTCCGCGTGGGGGCGGACTACTACATGACCAACAGCTCGATGGTGTGGGCGCCGGGCCTGCTCATCTGGCATTCGCGCGATCTGGTGCATTGGGAGCCGGTCGTGCGCGCGCTGAAATGCTACGATGGCGACGTGTGGGCTCCGGATCTGGTGCATCGCGACGGGAAGTTCATTATTTACTATCCCTCTTCCAACAATCAGTCCAACCGCGCGATCGTTGCCGACCGGATCGAAGGGCCGTGGAGTGACCCAATCGATTTGAAGGTTGGCGAAATCGATCCCGGTCATGTCGACGCTCCGGATGGGAAGCGCTACCTTTACCTGTCCCACGGCAATGTGGTGGAACTGGCTCCAGACGGGCTTTCGGTCACCGGGACGATGCGAAAAGTCTATAACGGATGGCCCATTCCCGAGGGGTGGAGAACCGAAGGATTCTGCCTGGAGGGACCGAAACTCTTCTTTCATGATGGCTTTTATCATCTGATCTCCGCGCAGGGCGGCACCGCCGGCGCATCCACCACGCACATGGCCGTGGACGCCCGTTCGCGTTCTCCGCTCGGCCCCTGGGAGAATTCTCCGCGCAACCCGCTCATCCACACATGGGACCGGTCCGAGAAGTGGTGGTCGAAGGGACACGCCACTGTGTTCGAAACCCAAACCGGCGAGTGGTGGACGGTGTACCACGCTTACGATCGCGAGAACCGCCCCCTGGGCCGCCAGGCGCTGCTCCAAAAGGTGGCGTGGACTCCCGATGGCTGGCTTTCTCTGGAGCCTGGAGCCGATTCTTCAAAGCCCGCGCCGCGCCCGAACCTGCCGGACGCGCCGGTGCGTCCCATGCCGTTGTCGGATTCCTTCGAAGGCTCCGCGCTTGGAGTGCAATGGTCCTTTTACGGCGCCTTCGACCCCACTCGTTTTCGGTTTGAAGACCACGCGCTGGTGCTGAAAGCGCTCGGACAATCGCCGACGGATTGTTCACCCATGGCCCTCATCGCGCCGGGTGGCGCGTATGAAATCGAGGTCGAGGTCGAAACTGTCGGCGCCGCGCAGGGCGGCCTCGTCCTGTACTATAATCCCGCGCACTACGTCGCCGCAGGCATTGGCGAGGCAGGCATATCGTTCGCGCAGCGAGGCGTGTTCAAAGTGGGAAGCAAGACGCCCGGTGTCCGCCGCGCGCGGCTGAAAATCGTCTGCGATCATTATGACGTGGTCTGCAAAATCCAGCTTCCGGGCGAGCCGTGGAAAGACGTGCCGATTGCAAATGCGCTCGACGTGAGCGGCTATAACCATAACACCTTCGGCAAGTTCCTGAGCCTGCGTCCCGGCGTCTTTTCGGCAGGGTCCGGCGAAGTCAAATTCCGTAACTTCGTTTACCGCCCTCTTGGCGCCAACTCCTTATTACAATGAACAGATCCTCGTTCCCAAGTTGCACTTGGGAACGCACTTCCCTCGTTCCCAAGTTGCACTTGGGAACGCACTTGTCTTCGAAGTTGCACTTCGCAAGCGCCGGATGCCGATCACGCCCCCCTTCTCTCGAATGCGCTTCTCCCCGGCCGCCGGTCGCGCCCTGATTCCTCGAAAGCGCGACATGCTCGCGACGATTCGCGAAGTGCAACTTCGAAGACAGGTGCGTGACGCAGTGCAACTGCGTCACGAGAATAAAGCCGATGGTCTCTCACCTCCAGCGGATCGGCGGTGGCGGATTCGGCGGCAGCGTCTCTTCAGCGCAATCTGCGGCGGATGGTTTTGGGGTCTTGCCGGAGATCCATCACTCCCGCGACAATGATTCGCCGCCCCTCAACCACGTAGAAAACTCCATACGGGAAACCATGGACGAGCATCCGCCGATAAGCCTCGTGGAATGGCGGCGCAATCTCAGCGAAACTCCGAATCCGCCCAAGCGTCGCATCGAGATGACGCATGAACACCCCGCCACGGCCCGGTTGACACGCTTCGTAAAACTCGTACGCGGACTGAATGTCGGCGTCGGCGGAAAAAAGAAAGACCAACTCACTCACAGCTGGGGAGTCCTGCCGAGAATGCGTTGTTGAATGGCCTCCCACGAGGTCACCTGGCTCGGGTCGCGCCGGTAAGCCTCCATTCGGCGGTCAAGCTCGGCGATCTGTTCGCGAGAGACGGGAACTTCCGTCGGGTGCGCCGCCAGGTCGTCCCAAAGCTCACTGACCAGCAGGAGCTTTTCGGCAGCCGTCAACCGGTTCACATCGGGAATGGTTTCAAGAATCATGGGTGCATACCATCGGCGAAAGCGCGGAACAGTTCAAGCGGAGGCTTTCGCTCTCTTTCACACTTTCGCTCTCGCCCCCTCGTTACGGACGCTTGGCTTCGTAACGTACCCATCTTCGGAGCTGCGCCACCGCCGCCGTGCCAACACGCCCCCGAACCACCAACATTAGGGACTCGTTCCCAATCTCCAGATTGGGAACGCACTTGTCTTCGAATCTCCGATTCGCAAACCGTGGCTCGCCAATGAGACGTTCGGGCCACAGGGCGGCTTCATTGCCATCGACGGTTCACGAAACGGAGTTTCGGGGACATTGGCATTACCAATCAGGAGATTGGTAACGAGGGGAAAGAGGGTTCGGCGCAAGGCGCATCAAGCATTTTTTATGGCGTCTGGCAGCTTTTTCTTGGGGCGGCGAGCGGAAACCCGGCAAAATGTGCCCGGTTTTTCCCTCGTTCCCAAGTTGCACTTGGGAACGCACTTGTCTTCGAAGTTGCACTTCGCGGTGGTGATCGCCGAACGCGCTCTCGTGACTACAAGTGCGCTCTTGGATGCTTGGTAATGCCGCAGGGTTGTCCGGCCTACGGAGGGCTGCGAAGTGAAACTTCGAAGACAAGGCATTACGAAGTGCAACTTCGTAGCGAGGAGTAAAACGAAATTGGTGTTTTCATTCGGCTTTGATTATTTAACGTAATTGTTTGTGCGGTAAACCAACTGTTCCAGCTGTTCAACCACGCGCCGGGCATAGGCGGCCTTATCCGGCGGATGATTGATGGTGCTGAGTCCCTGGTAATCGGCCCGACCTGTTGCCGACAACTTCGCCAAGGCATCTCGGTGCTCCGGAGTGAAGTTTTTCTTGTCCACATAGATGAAGGGTAAATCGCCCTCTCCCCAGTTGGAGCGCCATTCACGGACCAAGGCCGGCATGACCGCCGATTGGGTCGCCCCGGCAATCCCGGTCCCGCTCTCGCCCTGATCCCAGACAATGCCGCGCACGGCAAACGGAATCACATTGGCAATCCGATCCGCATAGTTACGGCCATATTCATCGAATCGGCCTTCGGAGAAGAAATCCCCATGGAACACGTGCCCCACCAGCGCGGGTGCATTGGGCTTGGCCGGTTCACGTTGACCGGTCGCCTTCGCTTTTGCATCCTCATCCTCCCAAGTCTTCAGTTTTTCGGGGTAAGCGGCCAGCAGTTTCGGATATTCGTTCCCGGCATATTCGCGCCACTGCCGTTGGATCTCTGGATCACTCTCCACGGCGTCGCGGCTCAGCCAAATACCGGAAGGGGAGGAACTCTCACAGCGAACCACCACACCGATCGGCACCTTCAGTTGCTTCCGCAAGAGAACCGCCACGCTCGACATCAGGGCCGGCGCATCCTGGCAATTTTCGCGGGTCAACGCGACCCAACCGTGCGACTGGAGATGATCACGCGTCACCGCCGAGATCCGGATCAGGGGATCGCAGCCTGATTCGAGAAGGGACTTGGTCTCCTCATCGCATTCATACGGCGCTTCGGGTTTCGCCTGTTTCGCCAAGAACTTCACCGCCACTTCCATGTTCGACTGGCCGGAGCCGAACCAAACCTCGCCCATCAAAACATCCGCGAATTTAAGATTTTTGCTTTTGGGTCCCGGACCGGTGGCGGTAACGCTCATATCCGTCGGGTCGGCGCTGGCCTTCATCGGATTGAGTCGCACCATCCACCGGGCATCGGCATCGGCCTTGGTGTGCTTGGTTTGATGGCCAAACGTCACCGTGATCTCCGTCCCCTCCGGAGCGCGTCCCCAGACCGGCACCGGCATGTCGCGCTGCAACACCATATGGTCACTGAACACCCCGGGCATCAGCAGTTCCGTCGGCAGCTTGCGCGGCTTGGTTTTGGCGATGGCCGCCCGGATTTGCGGCAGAGTCATGGAGCGTTGCGAGACCGGTCTTAGATAAAGGGACCCAACACTCATCCAAGCGTTCCTAAAAACCGACATCGTACCAGCCAACGTCAGTGTCTGCTGTCCCTTGGCAAGATCGAGTTTGCCCAACTCTTGCAGCACCATGCGACCTCGGGTGCCGGGCGCAAAGCTGGTTAGCGACTGGTCGCCCTCACTTAGTTTGAATCCGTTGCCGTGCTGTCCCTGGCTAAACTCCAGCGTTACCAGATACCGACCGGTTTCCGGCACCTGAATCGTCCAGGCCAGCGCGCCCTCATCCGGGGCCACCGGAGCGAGTGCCTGTGTCGCCGGGAATCCGTCGCCATCAGGCAGCGGCACCAACCGGGTTGGTGCCACAGCAGGAGCGCTGGAACCACTCTTGAGCAAGACCGCATGTTCCGCATCGAGCAGGAACGCGCCGTCTTGGAGCGGCGTCACAACGGATGGCGGCATTGGCTCCGCCGCGGCAAAGGGCACCAGCAGCAAGGCGGCGAAGAGTGTCAGGGGGTGTTTCATGATTGTTCCCTTCGTTTTCATTATTCCTTGAAGGTGATTTTGAAGGCGGCGGGCATTCCGGGAAGGGGTACCGAAGCGGGCTTGGTGATGACGAGCGCGTCGGCGTTCTGTTTCCACTGGAGATCACCCGAACCGCCGAGCATGGTGACGGAGGCAATCGGCTTCTCGAGTTTGGCCGAGGCTGAACCGAGCGCCTTGATCACGAGATCCCCCTTCGGTTGGCCGAGGCAAAAGGCATAGAGGGTCTTGCCATCCTTGCTGGTCGTGAAGCGGATGTTCTGTGCCGTGGTCTTGAGCCTGCTGTCTTCGTTGAACTGCTCGCCACGCTTGTTGGGAGTGCCCGTAGGCTTGGCAACCTGGGGATTCTCTCCGGAGATCTTCCACGGACGGGAGCCGTAGATTCCCTCGCCGTTGATCGCGGTCCACTTGCCGATGCCATCGACGATCGCGAGCACGTCGGGTTCGAGGTTCCCCTCGGGAGTCTGGACGATATTGATGAGCAGGTTACCGTTCTTGCTGACGATGTCGCAGAGCATCGCGGTGACCTCGGCCGCGCTCTTGTACTTCTGACCCGTGCGGTAGAACCAGTCGCCGATCGAGGTGTCGGTCTGCCAGGGGTAGGGGCTGATGTCATCCTTCACTCCTCGCTCGAGATCCTGCACGAAGCGACCATCGGAGGGTTCCTTGCAGTTGTAGACAGCGGTCAGCTTGCCATCGTTGAAGGACTCGTTGCTGTTGTAGAAGTGAGCGATCATGTTGCGACCCACATCGCCGAAGGGAAGCTTGCTGTCCGAGTAGAGAAGGTCGGGATGATACTTGTCGACGAGTTCGCGGATCATGGCGTTCCATTCCTTCTGATTCTCGGGATCCTTGGTCAGCCAGGCAAAGTCATCCGGGGCAGCCTTTTTGTGATAAAGATCCTGATACTTCGGATCGCTTCCGTCATAGGGAATCCCTTTTTTGGGACCGTTCAAGTCGGCGCCATGGGCGGGCTGATACCAAGTGTAGCTCGCACCGAGATGTTCGGAGACACCGAAGGGGAGACCATTGGCCTTGGCGGCTTTTTGCCAGAGGCCCACGACATCCTTCATCGGCCCCATCTGGGTGGCGTTCCACTTGTGAAGCTTCGAGTCCCAGAGGAAAAAGTTGTCGTGATGGGTTCCCATGCTGACGAAGTATTTCGCGCCGGCCTTCTTGTAGAGAACCATCAGGGCATCGGGATCCCATTTCTCCGCCTTCCAGAGGGGGATGATATCCTTGTAACCGAACTCGCTGGGATGCCCGTAGCGGCTCAAGTGGTCGTCGTAGTCGGCATCATTATTTTTGGCAACCGTTCCTTTCCTTGGATCCACATAGCCGGCACCGATGTACAATCTCCTGGCGTACCAGTCACCATGACGAGGCACGGCCTGCGGTCCCCAGTGGGACCAGAAACCGAGCTTCGCGTCGCGGAACCACTCGGGATACTGGTACTGCTTCAGCGAGGCATCCGTGGCCTCGAACTTGCCCGGGCCAGTCGGCGGGAGTTCCTTGGCAGGGACTGTGCCGACCGAAATATAGTCGTCCGCATGGAGCACGGGCATCAGCGATGCCGCCAGCAGGGAGGTAAGGAGTGTGTGGGTATGTTTCATGATGTAGGATATGGATTTACTTTTCACGTTATATGCAACAGCCACCCGCTTGGCAACGGTTGTTTGCTAATGCCGGGACCGCTGACCTCCAGCACCGGGGTGGTTCCTTTCCAAAGCACATCGAGATTGGGCCAGTTCTGCCAAGTCTCATGCTTGTACGGTTGGGTCCGCGTATCGACAAAGATCACGCGAAACTTGTGCGGACCTGTGGCCAGCGCACGCGACCAGGTTCCGAGCGCGTGCCATCGCATTGTCGGCCACCATTCCTGGCCATCCACAAACACCCGCAGGTCGTAGCCCGGATCGCAGTCGGGGATCACAAACTCGCGCGGGGCGTGGAAGGTGTACACGCCGTCGACCGGGACGTTCAGATATCCTTCGTAGCGGGCGACGAACGCGGGTCCGGACTTGTGCATGGAAATGTCGAACAGATTCTCTGTGACGCCCGATTTCTGCGCTGGCAGAACTTCGCTGCTGGCGACCAGAGCAAATGGCTGACCCTCAGTGTACTCCCATGCCAGTCCCGGCTTTGTTTCGCCAAGCTTCGCAGCAGCGGCTAGCGATTGTTTGGTGAAGACCGCCCGGGTCGGTATGGTGGCAAAACCCGGATCCAGCGGCCAGCGCAGATCCTTCGCTCCGAGCCGGACAGCAATGGCGCGGACCGTGGCAGTCTCCGTCAGTCGAACCGGTTTCTCATAGCGGGTCGATCCCAGTGCCGGCTCGCTGCCGTCGAGCGTGTAGCGGATCTGCACACCCGGCGTCGCGCAGACCATCGCCACGTTGACCGACTCAGTGAACACGTTCACGCCCGGTGAAAAGGTCACCGGCTGGATCGGGGCATGAATCTCCCGCATGACAGCAGGGTGCGCCCCAGCCGCGAATTCGACGCTGTCGGCACCCAAGGCAAGTGTCTTGCCGGCGCAGCTAAGTGACCGGGCGCCCAGAGCGATTCCTCGCGCCACGCCCCCCTTCGGTGTCACCATCAACAGAGTGTCGGCCTCTGCGGAGGCCTCGCCGACCTTGAGTGCCGTGGGGCTAGCGCTCGCAGCAAACTGAACCACGGAACCGTCCGGCGCGACCGCCTCGAATGCGGCGCCGTCACCCGTCACCTTCCAAGCGGCGGACGCATCGGCATCGGCTGGGGCGGTGGTGATGAAGGTCACCAGCAGTTGGTCGCCTTCGCCTTTCCATTTCACCAGTGTTCGCCGCACAAAGGCCATCAGCACCCGCGTTTCGGGTCGATTCTTTGACCACGCGTTCTCGGCGTTGATAATCTCGCCGGCGTCCTTGTGCGCCACGTCATGCGATTTCGGATCGAACTCGGCCCGAACGGCACTGGTGGAGAAGAGTTGCATCGAAACCTTGGGAAAACCCGGGTTATCCGTCCGGATGATGCGGCCTGATTCGTCGATTGTCGCGCGTTCGCCAACCTTCGGAATCCCTGTTCTGTCCCGACGCAGCCAGTCCACCTTATCGACCGGCGTATAGAGCTCAAACGGCACCTCGTACCTGTGTTTCGCCGCTGTCCGGATCCGATCCACCACAATCCAGGCCGCCGGTTGCCGGATAAAGAAGATCTGCCGGGTGTGGCGTTGGACATCAGTGACGGCGGGCAGACCGAGACTGCGTTGTAGAGGTTTTAAGTCATATGATGCTCCAGTGTGGAAGGTCGACGCGTAGCCGCGCCCAAGTCGGTCCTCGTAAGCACCTTCGTAAACCCCTTCCGCCAAGTCGAACTGCGGGCTGGTGTGCCACCTGCCCTGGATTGGCAGGCCGTCTGAGTAAGTCAGAAAGGAGGTTTTCGCTCCGACGTTGTCAACGAGCTTGAAATGCTGGTTCTGGGTCCGGCCATCCACGTAGACCGGTTGGGCGGTCAGCAGATGTCGGCCAAAGTTGTGGAGCTTGAACCCGTTACAATCCTCGTCGTTATTGCTGTTGGGGGTTCGCCCCGAGTGCATATAGAGGAACGAATCATCCTTTCCCCAGCCGCCGCGCAGCATGAACTCGCCCAGGCAGGGCATCACATCCGACAGGTGGGTCGGCGTGCCAGCCTCGCCATCGCCAAACACCGTGCTGAGAATCCGTTGCGGCTCCGGTTGATCCGTCACCCACGGCTCGGCCTCATCCAGCGATCTCGGCCCGAACACCCATACCTGGTGTCCGACGTACACCGTTTGCGCCGACCGGTAGTCGTCGCGATGCCGATAGCCATCCGGCTTCAAATGCCGCAGGAAGAATTCGCCGTTGCGGGTGATGCTCTCCTTGAATTCCTCCTTGAACGTCGTGTCGAACCAAGCCGACGGCTGCGCCTGCCAGAGTTGGAGTGCCGTGCAGGCACGCTCCAACCAGATGCCCTGATGCCCCTCGTCGGTATACTCCACATAACCACCGTCGGGCATGAATGAGAACGTGGCGTGGTTTTGGAAGACCCGGGCCGTCTCACGTCCGACCCACTGGGCTTGCTTGAACTCACCCAGCAGCATCCCGTTGCGGACATTGAAGCTCATCCCCATCATGTTCCAGTTAAACCGGGTCGAACGCGCCACCAGAACGTTGGGCGAAAGATACTCGTCGATCCCCGTCAACAAGACCCGGGCCAGCGTGGCCGATGGCAGCGCGCGCACCGTTTCCGGATGGAGCAACACCAGTGCCCGCAGCCGGGTCACGAACATCGCCATCTGACGAGGGATCAGCGTCGGGTACCAGCGAACATTCCAACAATAAGGGGCCTGCCGGGCATCCTTCCGGATGGCGACGGGATCGTAGCCTTCTGGAGCCATATTCCCGACTGGCAGGGCGTTGAAATCCCGCTGCATGTTAAGCGCCCAGTCATCCATGTATTCCGCCCAGCGCTTCAGATATTTCGCTTCACCAGTGACCTGGTAAGCATCTATCAGCCAGCAGCGCAGGCCGTCGGTGGTGTCACTCCCATCCGGTTCCAAAAGGTGGAACTGCCGCATCACCTCCAGCCACACCGGCATCTTCCGGGCCGTCAACGGACTGGCCGGGACATACGCCCAATGGACCGCGCCCGGCTCGCCGACCGTAATCTTGAGCAACTCCGTCGAACTCACATTCCGATTGGGCTGTGTCGCCACTCCCCGCATGGCATCCTCAATCCATTCAGGATTAGTCATTGGCGTGCCGAGTGGCGGCCGCTCGTCCGTGATCACGGCAGTCGGCGTGACGCCGTATTTCTCCAGATGCGCCAGTTTGTCGAAGAAATAATCCCGAAACGCATCGAGCGCAGCGGCGAACTGCTTTTCCCGGTAAAATGCGAACGGCTTCTCCAGCCCCGGCGCTTTTTCGTCCAAGGATCGGAACAACCGGTGCGCCAACGCTTCGAGACCAGCGGCATCGTTGCGATGGGCGAACTCCGCTTGGCGCCGGGCAGCGTCGGCGGGCGGAGGCAAGGTCAGCTCCCGCACATGGGTCAGATCAAATCCGGCTGGCTTCTGGCGCCCACAGAAACCGTCCAACAGGGCGTGTGATTCCAACACCCGGGCGTCCCACGCATGCAGCTGCTTCTCCGCCTCGACTGCCTTGTACTGAAGCGCCTGTACCGGTTCCGCCTCTGCTTTAGCTGACGGTGCCTTCAGCGACCAGTTCAGGATGAACCTATCCAGTTCCGATTGGGCGGCATCCTTGCGAACCCGCAACCGTTGCGCCTCAATCTCACAAGCCGCACGCTCATCCTTGCCGCCAACCTTCCCCGTCGCCGCCCCAATGGCCTCACGTTTCAGTTTCATCTGCGCATCCAAATCAGCCATGGCCGCTGCGAGCCGCTTGTAATCCGCGTCCTCGCATCCGCCGACGCCCTTGAACGCTCCGCCGCGCAGCTTGGCCAGCGCACGACTATACTCGTTGCGAGCCGAAGACATTCGGGCAACCAACTCCTTTCGCCACGCCCCGGCTTCATCGGCCCGTTTCAGCAATTCCGTCACCTCAGCCGGTGTAGTGGGGGCTATTTTTGACGGCAACGGCGGAGCCTCGCCATAAGCCATCGCGACAAAGGCAAAAATGGGGACCATCCGAAACACAACATTCGTGAGTTTTGGTTTATTCATTTGCTTTAATCTTCTGGTTGTAAACAAGCCGCTCGATCTGTTCGACCACGCGCCGGGCATAAGCGGCCTTGTCTGGCGGGTGATTGATGGTGCTCAAGCCTTGATAATCAACCCGGGCCGTGGCGGGCAGTTTGGCCATCGCCTCCCGGTGGATTGGCGTCAGGCATTTCTTGTCCACATAGACGAAGGGCAAATCGCCCCGCCCCCAGCCCGCGCGCCATTCCCGCGCCAGCGCAGGCATGATCGCCGACTGGTCGGCCCCGGGAATCCCTGTCCCGCTCTCGCCCTGATCCCAGACAATGCCACGTATGGCGAACGGAATCGCATTGGCGATCCGATCGGAATAGTTGCGACCGGTGCCCTGGTAAAAGAGCCCGTCCCGCACCGGTGCATAGGGCTTGACCGGTTCGCGTTGGCCTGCCGCCTTTGCCTGAATGACCGCTGCCTCCCACACCTTCAGTTTTTCGGGATAAGCGGCCACCAGTTTCGGGTACTCGTTCGCGGCATACTCGTGCCACTGCCGTTGGATCTCCGGATCACTCTCCACGGCGTCGCGGCTCAGCCAAATGCCAGAAGGGGAGGAGGCCTCGCAGCGGATCACCAGACCGATCGGCACATCCAACTTCTTCCGTAGCAGAACCGCCACGCTCGACATCAGTGCCGGCACATCTTGGCAATTTTCGTGGGTCAACACGGCCCAAGCGGGCAACTTGGAATGCTCCTTCGTCACTGCCGAAATCCGGATCAGCGGATCGCATCCGGCTTCGAGCAGAGACTTGGTATCCTCATCGCACTCGTAAGGATGTTCCGGTTTTGCCTGCTGCGGCAGGAACTTCACCGACACTTCCATATTCGACTGGCCGGAGCCGAACCAAACCTCGCCCACCAACACATCCGCGAATTTCCGAGTTTGGATTTTGGATTCTGAACCGGCGGCTGCGATGCTAAGCTCCATCGGCGCAGTGCTCGCCTCCATCGGATCGAGACGAACCATCCATCGGGCACCGGCATCGGTCTTGGTCAGCTTGGTTTGGTGGCCAAACTTCACCGTGATCTCCGTTCCAGCCGGGGCGCGTCCCCAAACCGGCACCGGCATCCCGCGCTGCAACACCATGTGATCGCTAAAAACTGTAGGAATGATAAGTTCCGCCGGCAGCTTGCGCGGCTTGTGCTGAGCGATGGCCGCCCGGATTTGTGGCCGAGTCATGGAACGATGTGCTACCGGTCGTAGATAAATCGAGCCGACACTCATCCAAGTATTCCCCGGAGCCGTCGTCCCGACCAACGCCAGTGTCTGGCGTCCCTTGGCAAGATCGAGTTCGCCCAGCTCGTACAGCGCCATGCCGCGAGTGCCGGGGGCAAATCCGGTCAGCGACTGTTCACCTAAACTCATTTTGAATCCGTTGCCGTCCCGTCCCTGGCTAAATTCCAGCGTTACCAGATACCGACCAGCCTCCGGCGTCTGAATCGTCCATGCCAGTGCGCCGTCCGTCGCTGAGACCGGCGCGAGGGCCTGCGTCGCCGCGAACCCGTCGCCATCCAACACAGGCATGAGGCGCGGTGCCACAGCGGGAGCGTTGGGCCCGCCCTTGAGCCACATGGCGTGTTCCGCATCGAGCAGAAACGCACCGCCCTCGATCGGACCAACGACAGAAGTTTTCGCCGGTTCCATTGCATTCAACGGACTCAACACTAGGGCGGCAAGAAGAAGGATGATGTTTGAACGTAACATAGAGTTTGATCTGGTCGGAAATTCGCTTGGCGCAGGCATCTTTATGGTTGGAAGGAGGGCGATTGGATTTTGAGGGCAAAAGCGATGCCCGTTGGCATTTTTTCCGTCAGCGCAATGTGCAAGCCGTCGCCGTCGCGGGTGAATTTTAAGTCGCTGTCCGCGCCGATCAGTTGCACCCTGCCAATTTTACCCGGCCATTGGGCGGAGTTTTCCGCGAGCGATTTGACCGTGACCTTGCCGTCGGCGGGGATTTCCAGAACGATGGCGTAAACCGTCTGGCCGTCTTTGGATTGGGTGAAGCGAATGTCCTCGGGGGTGAATTGCTTTTTCTGCACATCCAACTGGCCTGCGATATGGCCTTTTTCCTCGGTCACCGTAGAGGGGCCTTCGCCAAACGTTTTCCATGGCCGGGTGGCGTAAATAGCCTCGCCGTTGACCTTCAGCCAGGCTCCGATTTCACTGACGATCTTGATTTCTTCGGCGTCCGGCTGACCGTCGCGCTGCAGCGGCACGTTCAACATCAGGTTGCCGTTTTTGCTAACGATGTCGGCAAGCATGCGGACGACCGACGCGGCTGATTTGTAATCACGCTTTTCCAAACGCTCGCGATCATAATGCCAGACGCCAATGCAGGTGTCGGTCTGCCACGGCAGCGACAAAATCTCCGAAGCCTTGCCTCGCTCGATGTCATACACCATGGCCTGACGCTGCATCTCGCTCAGTTTCTTGTTGTTCATGACGGCCTCGTTATGGCCGTGGAGGCGGATGCTGGAGTTGTAAAAATGCGCGGCGAGCTTGAGCCCTACCTCATCCGTCACGCCGCTGAAGGGCAGGACGTCGTCGTCGAAATATATCAGGTCCGGCTGATAGTCATCCCATAGTTGTTGTGTGCGCTTGAAGAATTTTTCCATATACGCCGCGTCCGGCGTGCTGCTGCCCTTGGCCGGATCCCAGCTCCAGTCCACCTTGGCGCCGGGCTGGTGGTTCTGGGCGTACAGATCCTGGGGATCCAGGCCCTCCCACCACTGCCCTTTCCCGTCGGCCTTGGTCAGTTTTCCGTCGTAAGCCACGCCGGCGAGCGGCCCGTTGGTGTCGGCGCCTTGAGCCACTTCGTACCAGGACCATGCGCGGGAGCAGTGTACGCTCACACCGAAACGCAGGCCGAGCTTGCGTGCGGCCTTGGCCCAGCCGCCGACCAAGTCCTTCTGCGGTCCGAGCGCGACGGAATTCCAGGGTTGATACTTGGAGTTGTACAGGTCGAAGTTGTCGTGGTGGCTGGCCAGCGCCATGAAATATTTCGCCCCGTTTTCTTTGTAGAACGCGAGCAGCTTGTCCGGATCGAAATTCGCCGCCTTCCACTGATGAATCACATCCTTGAACCCGAAGGTGGAGGGATGGCCGTATTCCTTCAGATGAAATTTGTAATCGCGGCCACCCTGCATGTACATATTGTGGGCGTACCAGTCGCCGTGCTCGGGTTCGCATTGCGGCCCCCAGTGCGCCCATATGCCGAACTTGGCGTCTCGGAACCACTCCGGCGTCTGGTAGTTGACCAGGGATTCCCAGGTGGGCTGGAAAGGGCCGGCGGCGACCGGCGGCAGGTGTAGAGCTTTGGTCTGGGCCGCCGCCGCCAGCACCGAAGCGCCTAACAGCAGAACCGTGGAGGGAATGAGTTTCAGTTTCATGATTTTATTTCCGGTCAAAGAACTCGGAAAATGAACCGTCAGGGTTCTGTCGTTTGCCGGCTGTCGGTCGGTCAAAAATTGCGCTCACCATTTCCAGAGTGAGTTCAGTCCGGGGTGAATTATTCGCGGCTGCATAATCCTGCAGGCTGTGGAGCATCTGCCGGGCGACGGGGCTGTCCGATTTGCTCAACAAATCCAGCGAACAAACGATCAGCCTCCCCTGAGCCACCTTTGCTTCAAAAAGATAGCCCAGCTTGTGGTTTCGCTCGAAATTGTCAATGCCCTGGATGATCGGACGATAACTCGCGGGAGTGGCGTCCAGAATGAGAGCGCGGCTTCCCATCACCAAATCCCACCATTGCCAGTCGCTGTGACTCTCCGTCGGGAAACCTGACAGGGCCGGATGCCCGGCGTCTATCCACAATCCCAGCGTCCCCGGAGCAACCTGTTTTTTTGTTCTTTCGCAAATACTACGAAACATGGGATAACACCAGAAGTCGCTGGCGAAGAATCCTTCCACGCCCGGCACCGTTTCGGGCAGGGGCAACAGCAGCACCGTCCTGCCCTCCCGCAGCAAGGCCTGCGTATCACGATCCCAAACCTGGCGAATCGTCACTGAGGGCGGCGGTGTGATGTCCACCCGATCCGGATAAAGCCAGAGCGGATAGTTGTTCTGATAGAGGGTCTTGCCCAGGCGCAGTTGCAACTGATAGCGGGCGGGCGACGGCAGCGCGGCGAGTGGAATCGTGACCGTGCCCGCGGAGATGAGGCCGGAACCATAATCCTGCGCCGGCAATTTGCCCTGAGCCACGGTCTCGTTGTGGGTATTCACCAGCTTCCAGGTCAGCGGCAGAGTTTTCAAATCCTCCGGGCCATACTGCGCGACTTCGATTTTGGCAGAGAATGTCTGGCCATTGGTCCAGGTATAGCTTGCCATTCGCGCCAGGGGCACCACCGGTCCGCAGAACTGCCGCCAGGCCTCCGGGGTGATGAGCCCCTTGCTTTCCATGAAGGCATTTAGGACGCCAACCAGCGCCGAGCCCTGCCCCGGATAATCCTGGAGATCCAGCAGTTGAAAACCGCCGAAGCCCGGGGTCCGCAACGCCGCTTCGATATCCTCCCGGTAGCATTGCACCGCCAGCGCACCCGAAGCCGCCATAAAGTCACCGGCCTGATCCAGCATCCCGGCGACCAACAGACGGCGACGGAATGTTTCCAGATTCCAGGGCTTTTGCACGCCGGTGTACTGCGGAAGCTCGCGAAAATCCGGGAAGACCTCAAACTGGCCCACTTCATGGCCAATCACCGGAACGGGCACTCCTTTGATCGCTTCACAGTAATCATAGGTTGTGGCCGGACGCAGACGCTGAATATGACCCAGCGGCAGATCGGCATGCGCGAAAGAACCGCGGACGGCATGGTCGGCGGAATCCCCCACCGTCCGAGCTGTCGTCCAATAATCATCGCCCGCCGCCAGTTTGGGATGGGAAAACTCATTGTTCGATCCCTGTGCATACAGGCGGGTGGGATCGGCCTGCCGGAGTTCCGCGATAAGTCGCGCGCGGATTTCCCGCCCCGGAGACATCTCATTGCCCAGCGAAAGCATGACGAACGACGGATGGTTGGCGTAGGCGCTTAAAATCCGCAGCGCTTCCGCCCGGGTGTAAGTCAGGGAATTCTCGTTCAAATAATTGCCGTTGTACAATTCCGGCTGAAGATAGATGCCCACGCGGTCCGCCGCCGCAAACGCCGCTTCCGGCGGGGTGCAGGTGTGAAACCGGTAATGATTGATCCCATAGGTCTTGGCCACCGTGAACACCCGCACCCATGAGTCCACATCCATTGGCGGATGGCCCAGCAACGGAAACACCAGAGCATCGTGCTTGCCCCGGAGCATCGTGGCCCGGCCGTTGATGGTGAATTGGCCTTCCCGAGTTTTGAATTCCCGCAGACCGAACTCTTCGCGACAGGTTTGCTGAAAACTATTTCCAGCAACAGCGGCGCTCTGGAGAGTCACATCCAAACGGTAAAGCGCCGGATGAAATTCATCCCACAACAGCGCCTGCGCCCCCAAAGGCAGCACCATGGAAACGGTCGTCCCCCCCGGCGATGCCGTGAATGCATTGGTAAGGCCGACCGGCGAACACGTCCTGGCCTCCGGCACATTGAACGGTTTGGCGGATAAAACCACTTTCCCCGGCTGCGGCTGGGCGGTGAGGTTGCTGAGCGTGAAGATCACCGTTGCGCTCCTGTGAGCGACGTCCGGAATCACTCGGACCGACTGAATCCAGACCGACTCCCGGGCGGCCAGATGCAAATCGCCAATGATGCCGTTCCATTTGGTCTGGGTGCTGGTATTGGCCATGTGCCCTGAAATGGCGGGCGGCAGGGTTTTGCTGTCCACCCGGACCGTCAGTCGGTGCGGGCCCGGAGAAAGTTCGCCCAGCCGATAAACCTGGTGCACGCCCAGCGCGTCCTGTTCGCCAAGACATACCTCGTCCAGCCAGACCTTGGTCAACTTGGTGCGCTCCAGAAAAAGTTCCACCGTCCGCCCCTGCCAGTCGGCCGGCACCTGAACCGTCCGCTGATACCAAGCGACGCCTTCGTAGGGATATTCCGAACTGAGTTCCATGACATTTTCGGTCGGCTGCGCCCTCGGGCCTTTCCGGTTCTGGGCGCTCGTTCCCGGCAGCGACACGGTGTCATCCAGGTCGCGGCTGAACCATTTTCCGTTCTCCCCAGTGCCTTTCGGATCCAAGGCAAAGCTCCAGGTACCCGCGAGCGGGATATAATTGCGGGCCGGATCCAGTCCCAGCGACCCGGTGGGGCATCGGTCTTCGCCATCCCGGGAAACACCTGATGGTTGCGCTGGTTCCACTGCATTCAATGGACTCAACACTAGGGCAGAAAGAAGAAGGATGATGTTTTTTAGGATGTCTTTAAGTAAGTTATGTTTCTCCATACGGAAACTAAGTGAAAGGGCAATAGTTGAAACAAGTTTTTGATTTTCTAACAGTCGTGGTGAACACAGCAGGTCTGTCCCCTTGTGTTTAATCATTGATATACGGGGATCATGCCCTTGTCCGTCTCCTCCCAGCGGAACGTCTCGGGCACCTCGATTTTTGCAACGGGATTCACCTTCCCGTTTGCGATGGTGAACTCGAAGTTGCGCAGCGGGGCAGGCGCGCCGTTGAGCGACTCGCAGTCGAGCGCGACGCCGTGCACCGTGCCATCCCGCGATGAAACCCTCAGGATTGCTCGGCCTGTGACCATCGTGCCCGGCAGGTTGATTCCACCCGTATCGTTCTGGGCGAGATATTCGATGGCTGTTCCGTCGGCCAGTTTGGCGAGGAACCCGGTCGAACCGTTACCGGTCAAGGATTTCATCTGCTTCAATCCGTTATCCGCGGCACCCGCAAACGGACGGACAAGCGTGACCACGAGGTTGTCCCCAACGGCTTTCCATTTGGCATGAACGTCGGGTTTTGGCACGCCTTTACCCTTCCAACCGTAGGCGGCTTTGGCGGTTTCGTCGCGGAAACCGTAATATTTCTCGTAGGTAAGCGGCTGCGCCGAAAACTGTTGCAGCGCGATGTTCGGGCCTTTCTCACGCGCCGTAACAATCCGCTGCCCTGCTTCGTCGGCACTCACGTCGTCTTTGCTAAAGGTGTCGTTGAAATTCCATGTCTGCGTGTAGGCATGTTGCTTGCCGTCCCCCGCTTTCATTCGGTCGGTGATGATGAACGTGCCAAGCTTGCGGAGAAAAATGACCTCGCGCCGGTGCTCGATGCCGGTCTTGTAGGCCTGCGGCTTCCACTGGGCATCGGTTGTTCCGGCGGTAGCCCAGCGGTTGACCAGCCCTTCCGAGAAGTCGAAATGATCACTGGTATGCCAGCGATGCGGCAGGATTTTTTCGCAAGCGGGTCCAGGCAGGTCGGGAGACTCAGAGAGGAGGCCATCCACCTCCGCCACCGTGCTGGCCGAGAACGAACTTCCCGCATAAGAGCTCTCGGGTGTGCCTGCATTGTAAGAGCGCCCCTCATAGGAACGAATGATCATCGTCTCGCCGAACGCTCCGATCTGTACGCCGTTGAAGGCGGGGTCGCTGTGGCCGATGGGGACGCGGGCGTTTTTCATGAAGAGATAAACATCGTCCTTGCCCCAGCCCGCGCGGGATACCACATAGCCACCGTAGGGAAAGTAGATCGAGGTGAAAGCCGGCCCCTTTCCGTTGCCCTTCATCGCCTGATCAATTGCCGCGACCACCGGATCGTTCAGATCCGGGAGAGGCTTAGTCGTCCATTCCCTGTCCGTCTGATTACTCAACAGCGGCCACATCGCTATGGAACGGCCTCTGTTTTGCGGATTGATCTGCCATCGGAGGAGGGAGAACACATAGCGTTCGCGCAGACGCGCAGCCCGTTCAAGATCCGGCAGCCAGGGTGCCTGCGGGCACCAATTCTTCATCTGCGTGTAATGATCCGGGAACCCGATGTTATATTGCGCCTGCTCGGTGTCGGTACCGTCCGGAAGAAACGAGCTGTGGTGCAGCAGCACGTCCAAATCCTTTTCTGCATGGGTCAGAAGTTTTTCACTGCCTTGAAAATTCTCGAATACCTTACTCCACATGAAGCGGGCAAAGAGACCACCCTCAACTTGGTTGGGAGCTCTGGCTTGTCGCTGTTCCATGACACCCAGGGTATCATGCACACCGATCAGAACGACGGCCAGCCTTCGACTATCAATCGCCGTTTTTACCGCATTCAAATCACGCGATGGAATCGCCACCTCCGGCTCGCCGTCGAACGAGAGAGGCCCTTTAGTCGCACAGATGGAACGTATCCCTGTCAGAAAACAGCTCATGCGATCCGCAGTGAAGAGCGGAGCCATGCTCTGCTGTGCCCCTCGGTAGTGCTTCCCCAATTCCGGCGGCAACGCGAGGACCGCCTTGAGCTGATCTCCATGCTGGAGGAAAAAATCCCAGTAGTAACCGAGAAAAGCGGTGACACAGGCCGTGTCGCCACCACGGGCATATTCACGCACCAGCGTGTTTGCCCAGTAAAACCGAGGAAGATGATTTGCGAACGTGGTCGGCGGTGCCAGCACGATCTTGGTTGCAGACTTGCCGGAACTTTCCGGCTCCCACGACGACAGATCCGGCCACCAGTTAACCTTGCCAGGCAGGCCAATTTTCACCGCCATCAAAGGGGTGCCATCGGGTGCCCCTCTGACAATTCCCTTGGCGAGCAACTCGTCGCCGTGCGTCGCTGTGAACGCCCAGTAACGGCAGTTCTCGGGCTCGTGACGGCTCATCTTTTCAATGAACAAATCCCGATAGGCATCGAGCGCCTGCGCCCATTTTTCTTGTGCAACCAGCTTCTGGATGGGTCCAAGTTCCGGACGATTCAGATCCAGAAGAGCGAAGAATTTCCCGCCGATGTGGCGTGACAACGACTCTTTTGCCTTTGGATTTTCCGAAGAGAGTCCATCCAGCGCGATGATTGCCGACCGCTCCACAGCCCCGCCCGGATTGTTTAGACGCTCGATCAGTTCAGGCACCTCCACGCCGTCGGCAATTGCGGAAAACCCGGCCATGGCAGCGATTAAACCGCCAATCACTGCAAGCGGCAGCTTGCCTATTCTTCTGCACACGGGAAAATGTAATTTCAACAGTTTAATTTCGTTGAGCGTTTGGCATCACTTTCAGCAGGATCACCCCGCCTGCCGGAATGGTAAACTTGGTTTTTGGACTGAAATCAGGAACGTCCACTTGCCGCCAGAGGTCACGGGCGTGTGTTTTGTTCCAGATCCCCATTGTCCGGTTCATCTTGCTCAGGCTGACTGTCTGTGGGGTATCCCCCCGGTTAAAAATCCCCAAGGCAAATGCGTCATCGGACAGATATTTGCTATAAAAATCGACCGGTCCGTTGGACCCCACTCGTATCGCTTGCTGTCCCAGTTCATCCTGGTCGATGGCGAGGACCTCGTCATTCGTGAGCAGCCCGAGCGTGAAAGGATCGATCGTTTCGAGGTCGCAGCCAATGAGAATCGGAGCCGAGAGCAGGCACCACATGCTAATGTGACTATATTGCTGGTCAGGCGTGAGGTGCGTTGGGTGGATGGGTTGTGTTCCCCAGTGGACGTTACCCACGACAAGCATATCCGGATCAATCCAATGACCTGGACCGACAAACGGAGCCCATCTATCTTGGGAAAAGGCGATTTCCGACACCCCGAAACCTCCTCCGTTATCACCATCTTTCCATACGTCAAGGATATCCCCTGTGGTTCGCCACATCTCGGCCAACTGCATAAATTTCGCCGCATCCCGAAAGGGTGCCCTGTTGGAGAGGCTGAAAACGATGTCGCGGCCACTGGCCAGAAGCGCCTTCCGCATTTCCTCGGTAGGCGGAACGGTAACACTCCAGTCATACTTCAAACTATCAAAGCCCATGGCTGCAAACTGTTTGGCATCTGCCTCGGCAAAAGAGTATTTACCATAGTGCATTTTCTCATTCTCCACTTTCGTCCACTTCCCATCCTCCGAATCACTGCTTCCCCCAGGAAACTTGGCATAGGAGATTTGACACGGGGTCGAGTAGATTCCTGCCTTGAGCCCAAGCTGATGGATCTGCGCGGGCAAATCCTGAAGGTTGGGAAATTTTTCATTTCCCATCAGGGCATGGTCGGGGCCGGTGCGTTCACCCTGCCACCCGTCGTCCATGTTGACGTAGGTGAATCCGTGTTGGCTCAACCCGGTCGAAATCATCAACCGAGCGGCTCGCAGAATCTTTTCCTGCGTAATAGAGGAACCCATGCAGTTCCAACTGCACCATCCCATGGGTGGGCTGAGGGCAATCCGGTCGCCGACGACGATCTTGAACGCCCGTGTGGCCTCTCCCTTGCTATTTTTGGCATGAAGCATGATCGGGTATTTACCCGCCTTCAGCAATTTTCCCGTGATGGCACCCGTTTCGGAATCGATTTGTAGCCCTGCGGGAAGTTTCTCCGCCTGGTAACTCATCGGCCGCTCCCCGCTCGCGGGAATAAAATAGAGCACTGGGTTCCCTGGCCGCACCCCAAAGACCGACGGGCCATTAATCCGGGGCTCTGCCGGAACAGGCGGCGTAAGAGTCTGCGGAAGTGGACCCTTTGGAATGGGATCTTCTGCGTGAGTAGAGAGAGTGAAGGTGAGATAAGAGAGTGTAGTTAGTGAGAGTAATAGGTATTTCATGGTGTTTAGAGAAGGGTCGGCTTAGTGTATTAATTGATCTATTGGGAGTCGCGAAAGTGACTGACATGCCTCGTGACGGAGTTGCACTCCGTCACGCACCCATCTTCGAAGCTGTGCTTCGCGGGCGCCGACAAATCCAAACGCGCGGGAGGCCTTCGGGCGGTCGCGAAGCCAAGCTTCGCCCCTGGGTGCGTTACGGAGCTCAGCTCCGTAACGAGGAGGCTTGTCTTGCGTGTCGCTGTATTGCGCAGCCCCCAATAGTGATGGAACATTGTGGTTAGTTCGTTTGTAAAACATAAATTCTTGGGGCTTTTTGAAAGGCTAGACATACGGCCTTCTCTAATAAACTGGCGTTGTAGACCAGCGGAAGCCGGCAGGGACTGCGATGGGTGCTTGTTCTTGCACCTTCCCATCGTTCCAGGAGAATTCAAAATCTGGACGCATGGGTTTTATGTCTTGGGTTTTTGTGGCACCAAGAGCCAATCCGCTAATTTGACCTTTCGTATCCTTGGTTAGCAGTAAGGTCTGGGCTGTGGCGTTGAAGCCAAGTCCCGTGAGGGCGGTCGGCGCGGCGGCGGTTTGAAAGGACACGGTGACGCCATCGGCCAATGTAATCACGAAGCCGGAAACCACGTCGGTGTTCAGCGCTTTACAGGCCGTAATGCTCCCTCCGGTGTCACCTTTGCGGCGCGGATACAGCACGGTCACCAGCGGCGCGGTGCCAGACCAGGTCGCGTGCATTTCCACTGCGGGACGGTATCCTGCGGCAGTCATCCAGCCCCGATGCGGAAACTTCTGGCCATACAACTTCTCATAGGAAATCGGCACTGCGGCGAAGTGCAGTATCGAGAGGTTGGCACCGGCTGGATCCTGGGTGAAGATGCGTTTGGTGGCGGCGTCGGCCACAACCTGATCCGGGGCGAAACCGGGCAGGGTGGGCGGCACCTTGTTGGCAGGGAGATCAATGGGGGTCGCTGGTGGAAAATGCCACAGCTGGGTGTAGTTGTTTCCTCCCTCAACCTGGTCGACCACGATGAAAATTCCAGCCTGCCGGACAAAGGTCACTTGACGTTTATGGGTGGCATCCAGATTGGTCTCCGGCTTACCGCGCCTGGCGGCGATGGCCGGTTCCTGGTCGCTGAAATTGCCAAATTTCGTCGCATCGGATCGGTAAATCTCCTTCAACTGTTTTTCTTCCTCCACCGAAGGGCCTTCATAAGGCAGGCCATAGCCCGCGGAATAGGTGCCTTCAGTGAAATCATACCGGCTGGAACTGAGCCAGCGGGCTGGCAGCAGGGTTGTGTACGCCGGACCGGAATACTCCTTCATTTTCCACTTGTTTTGGCCAAGGTTGTCAACCAGCACGCTGTTTGCCGAGAACCCGCCCTCAAAATAAGACGCGAGCCAGCGAGATTCCAGTTTCTGATTATCTGGACAGGAGCGAGGGGCGTATGGTGGCCCGCCGGAATCGGCCAGCAGATGGCGGCCAAATGCGACCAGTTCGAGACTATTGTTGTCCTGATGGCTATGACCGCGTCCGACACGACTGCTCTTGAAGAAAAGGTAGCGGCTTTCGGGTCGCCAACCATCGCGCAAGGCGTAGTAACCGGAATAGGGGAATGCGATCGATGTGAAATCCGGCGCACCCTTGCCGCCATTGCCGTTGTCCAACACGGTGTCAACAATCGAAGCGGCGAGGGGATCGGGGATGGTCTTGTTCGCCCATTGACGGTACCAGTCCGAGGCGCGCCTTTCATGAGAGTTGTTCCCGACGCTCGGGGCGATACCTGTGGGCGTCATGAGCGCAGCCAAGAGCCGCAACCGGTCTCTGCCGAGTTCGCGGACAGTGGCTGCCCAGGAGGGTGGTTGCGGGTCTTTTGCAAATAGCTTCGGCAGTTCACTTCCATTGATAATCACGGCTGCATTGTAATTGAACGATTGTTCCATATCCCCGCCATCTGGCAGTACGTTGCCGCCCATGAAGGCTGTCTTCAGGCGTTCGACCCCTAGATCATGCCAGGATTTTGCGTCTCGGAATTCCGGCAGTTCCAGCCCTAGTGTCACTAACACCTTTCCATTGTCCTGAATCTGGTTGGGGACACATGAACGGGAATCAACAATGGCATTATCCAACTTAAAGCGCACCATCGCCCAGAGCAGGTTGGCCAGCGTGGTGGAGGACAGCAACTGGCGTTGGTTCATGCCGAGTTGGCCGGAAATGAACTGCATGTCGGCAAAATATTCATCGGCGCGGTTACAGCCGACGAGGCCGTTACTCATTTCCCAGTTCTGAGGCCAATGACAGACGAACTGCTTTCCCTGGTATGGAAGGCCGTGTCCGGCATCGGTCAGGGCGAGGTACTGACGTCGAGAGTTCAGGATATAATCGTCAGCCAGACGCCAGGCTTGCTCAAGCAGCTTTGGGTTCTTGCTTGTCGCATACTCGTTCAGAAATTTTGGAAAGACGTAAAAACCGCTGATCGTTCCCTCGTCGTAGAGGCGGTCGCTGTAATAGATGAGCGGCGGCTTGAGCGCCAGAAGCTCCTCCATGGAGAGGTCGCAAGCAACAGGGTTGCCAATCTTCGCTTTTGCATCGGCATGGTGGGCTACGAAATAGTCGCGGTAAGTGTCCAGAGCGGCCTGAGCATCGCCTTGGTCCCAGGCGGCCTTGACTTCCTCCAGCCCGGGATAGTTCAGATTGAGCAACGAAAACAGTCGGTCTGCATCGGACTTGACATCGGAGGCCATTGGCATAATGCGCGCCTCCTGCCGTGCTTTGGCGATGGAGGCACCTTCCATGGATAGGGGTGCGACGGTTACCATGGCATCCGAATTGCCGCTTGCAATGCGAAACCCGACATCGTGCATTAAATACTCAGGGGAAGCGCAAGTGCGGTAGCCGCTTTGCAAGAAGTATTGCTGATCGAGCGCCACTGAACCGCCGCGTACACAGCGGAAGGTCCCAGTGGGAGCCCCCTGTTCATTGTTTTTCCCGGAGTAAGGTGCATACCAATCCCAGCACCACTCGCTCACGTTGCCGCTCATGTCATACAAATCAAAGGCATTGGGCTTGAGTTGCGCTACTGGACGTGGGGTCTGAATCAGGCTGCTTATGTATACTTGGGCGTATTGGCGGTAGCGCGCTTCCTTATCTCCTGAAACAACTTCGTCATCTCCCCAGTAATATCGCGTGGTCGTGCCGGCGCGGCAGGCGTATTCCCACTCGGTTTCCGTGGGCAGGCGGAAGCCGGGCGATTTCCAATCCACTTGGGCGGGCGACAGATCGCTTTCACCGGTGCGGTAAACCTGCTTGTGCTCCTTGTCGGTAAAATAGACAGGGGACAATTCCTGCATTTCCGTGAGAGCGTTGCACCATTTCACACAGTCATACCAGTCGATCGCTGCCACCGGCGTCTCCGGCGTCAGTCCCTGTCCAGGCTTAATGTCGTAGCCGTGAGTTTTCCCCCATTCCCATACGGCATCCCAAAGCCCGCGCGGCACTTCGGTCTTACCAATGGCGAACGCCTGAACCTGAACGGACCTTCCATTCCGGACCATTTGTCCTGCGGGGAGGCTTTTCATAGTATTGATCGTTTCCGCGCAGGCTTCCCGTTGCGGAAAGAGCATCAGCGGCGCCAGCAGCACGGCGGTGAGGAGTGCGAGGGTGTGTTTCATGGCTGTTTCTTTTGTTTTTTGGGATGTGAGTGTCTACAAGATAAGAAGAGGCAAGCTTGGAATTCGGAACCCCTATAATCATTTCCGCAGACATGGTTTTTACTCGCTCGTGCATTCCACTGAACGCACTAAAGATCTGTCCCTTAGTCTGATGATTTTGTGAGGAAATCCACAATAGCTTTCTGAAAAGCAGCGGTGATGGATGCGTCACCCGGTTGAAGGAGATTGAAAGCGTGTTTAAGCCCCGGCAACAGTAGATATTCAGCTTCGTGGCTGTGGATCTTGGCGGCATCGACGTAGGCCTGTGAACTCGATACCCATGAAGGTTGGTCCTTGTCCCCAATGGCCACAAAAATCTTAGCCTTCGCCCCATTCGGAGGTTGTACCGGGTCGTTGATTCCCAATGGAGCTACCGAATAGGGTTTTATCTCAAGGTAAGCGGGGTAAATTAAAATGATTTTGGCAAAAGGAGACGCTGTACCGAGTTCATGAAAGGTTCGTGCCGTGAGATGCCCTCCTGCCGAGAATCCCATTATACCCAATGTTCGGGTATGCAGCCCTAGCTTTTCATTATTTTCTTGGATCAAATTCACCGCGGCCAGTGCATCCTGAAGCGCCTTGGCCCGCACATGCAGTTCACTATCTGCGTCGTTTGAGATGCGTCCATGCGAGTAGGCCACAATGGCGACATCATAGCCTTGGTTATTCAGGAGTTCAGCGGCGTTTAGACCTTCGGTCATAACCGCTAACCCATGATAGGCCCCCCCAGGAAAGACAAGGAACGTCCCTCTTGGTGTGGACGCCTTGGTCCTGACTAAACAGACCATCGGCGCCGCCCCTCCTGTAACGTTTCCTGGCTCCGGGTGAGACCCCACAGCAGCAACGGAATTTCCCTTTAAATCAACCCATGCATCTTTAATGTCGTTCCAAGTATTGAGCCGGCGTGGTGGGCTCAATACAATCGGGCTGGTTTTAGCGGCAGCAGAGGATTCAGAATCGGCCGCCAGAGTTTCCGGCCAGATGAGGGTCACAAACAGGGACATCAAGATGACAATCGTCAGACCCGTTTTTAAAACTACTGATGAAAACTTGTTTTTCATGATTTCGTGGACAATGTTTTGAATCATTACGGCTAAGGCGTGACTGGCAACATCCACGGCGAGATCGGCAATCCGTCGGTGGTATAGAGCGAGAGGGGACAAAACTGACGCCAGGCGTAACGCACGGCGTTCGGTGTCCCTGCGTTTGAGGGAACCACGACCGAGAGAGTCCGGTGGTCCGTCCCCACTTTTGCAGAGGCAGCCTGCCAGGTTCCTGCACTGGTTTGGATCTCCAAACTGGGCAGGGCAGGGTCGCGGATTTCAAGATTCAGATGGCTGTCGTCAAAGGCGATGGTGAGAGTATCGCCATTAAGGCTGGCTTTGGTGGCCGAGGGGCTTTGGGCCGTACCGACGTCTTTCCCATAGACTTGCCCCAAGGCCAGACGGGCAAAACGTTCTCCAATGGGCAGCTTTTGAAGGGGATGAACATGACCCAACTCCCCGTAATCCAAGGTTACCACCCAGCCGGCATGGGGGGTGGAGGTGGCCACCTTCCGTTGCGCCTCGCGAAAGACAGCCCAGCCTTCTATCTCCGCTTGCAAGCTATTGGAGGAAGCGATTTGTGCGATGTAAAAGGGCCAGTCCGGACGCTTCCATTCCTTGCGCCATTCCGCAATTAACTGAGGCAATAATAATGCGTATTCAGCCGGTTGGCCCGCATTGTTTTCACCTTGGTACCAGATCACGCCGCGGGCGGTATAGGGGATGATCTCCTTCAACATGGATTCATACAGTCCCGTCGGACGACGCTTGTACCGGCAGCCATAGGGTTCCTGCGGGGCGGGTCCAAGTTCGTTCTCCGGGGTGCCCGCTTTTTGGCGAGCCTGCCGGTCCTTCGTGATCGCTTGAAACTCACTCAGCGCCTTATCATAATCTTGAGGCGTGGCAAAGGTCGTCATTTTCTTGTCATGTTCGGTCAAAGTGGCGGTAAGTCCCGCCTTCGTGATCGCCTCGCGACTCATCCAAGCTTCGATCGGGGTTCCGCCAAAACTACAAATCACAATACCGACGGGCACTCCCAGCGTCTGATGCAATTTGGCGGCAAAATAATAGGCGACGGCTCCGAAGTGGGGGGCCGAGGCCTTGTCGAAGGATTTCCAACCGAAGGGCGGAAATGGATCCCCGGCGTAGGGTCGCACTGGAATCTGTACCTGCCGTACCCCTGATTCATTCGCCCCGGCCAGAAGGGTGTCGGTATAGGGTGGACTCTGGTTTAAGCGCCATTGCATATTCGACTGTCCCCCACCGATCCAGACCTCCCCTACCGCGACGTCGGCGAGAGTGACCTCCTTTTCACTATGCAGGAGCAGGGGGGCCCCTGGGTTCGCCGGCATGGCCGCCAAAGTAAGTTGCCAGCGCCCCTCCTTCACCACCGTGGAGACGGTTTGCCCGAGGAATTCAATGGTTACTTTTTCTCCATCCCGCCCTTTGCCCCAAATAGCCACCGACTCGTCGCGCTGCAGAACGGCGCCCGACGTAAAGACGGGGGCAAACTCCGCAGCGGAAAGAGAGCCGGTCGCGAGACCCGCAATGAGACAGGTACACCGCAGCCAATTACTAGAGCGTGTCATGAACTTTGAGTGTTCGAGTCGAAGGGGAGCGCAGGCTTCCAGCCTGCCGCCTCCGGCAACTTGCCGGAGGCCTGAATGGGCGCCGAATGCAGTCGAACGTTTTCCCCAGAGCGCCGGCAAGATGCCGGCTGATGCAGGCAGGATGCCTGCGCTCCCCTTCGGATCGACGCCGTACAAAAGTTCATGACACCCTCTAGGTTTGGAATTTCGTTTCATGCTTGTTTTGGTTTTTCTATTTGTTCCACTTTAATTTACCCGCTCTGAAGCGAGGGTGGTTATTTCAATAGTTGCCTGTTTGAGCCCCGGCGATGTCACGTCCAACACCGTTTTACCCGGCTGATAGCAGCGAAATTCTATCGCCTGCTGGCCGTTGTTTCCGGTCTGGCAATCCCAGGTGGCTCCCGTGGGTAACTGCCCCGGTCCGGAAGCGATCCTCAGCGTCACGGGAACTCTGGAATTGATCCTCTGGCCGGCGGCGTCCAAGAGCGAGATGACCAATTGCGTGTCATCAGTGCCATCGGCGGTGATCACGCTCTTGTCGGCGCTCAAGGCAAGGGCGGCGGGTTTTCCCGAGGGGATCATCGGCATCTCGGTCCCAAGCCAAGACTTACGGAATTCATAGTAGGTCTTCTTGGGTAGACGGAAGTAGTCGATAGAACCGCCGGTGCCGTAGCTGCGAGGGACTCCATCCCTGACAGTGCCACAATGGGTGCCGTAATCAAATCCGCACCATTTCAAAGCTCCGGAGCGCCACTCGTCAGGTGTTGGCATCTTATCTGGACCGCCTCCATATTCAGTGGTCAGAGACGGAGCCCGATGGGTCGGTTTGACGACTTTTGGTGAGCCTCCATTATATCCAGCCACATCCGTGATATCTTCGGTTTGAAAGGAATTCCCAGTTCCGGTGGGACGGGAGGTGTCCAGTTGGTGGGCCGAATCATTCAGGTCCCGATAGAGATGCCGCATCTTGGAGAGCAGCGGTTCTTTCATCTGCATCACGTTCTCATTACCCAAGCTCCATGCCAAAATACAGGGATGATTTCGATGTTCCCAAATCATGTCGCGGAAATTCTCCTTCAAGTTTTTCTCAAACTCGGGGATGTCGGCATCGACGGTCGGATAGGACTCGGCCATGTAGGAACCATCCTCTCCACCTTTGAATCCGCCGCGCCCCCAAAGATGCAACTCATCCCAAACCAGCAATCCGAGACGGTCGCACGCCGTATAAAAAGAACGGGGATGCGGATTATGACAGGCGCGAATACAGTTGGCTCCGGCCTCTTTAAGCAGCTTCATATCCCGCATCATGTCGGCATCGGTAACCGCAAATCCCCAGCCCGCCCGGTCTTCATGGGCATTGAAACCTTGCAGATAAAGGTGTTTTCCATTCAAAAAGAAACCGTGATCCGCCGTGAATTCGAACCACCGGATTCCCATTGTCTCCTGATATTCGTCCATCACTCCCTGTTCATTTGAAAGCCGGGTTCGTACCTTGTAGAGATACGGGCTTTTGGGCGACCAGAGATGCGGATTGGCAATCTCCGGCAAGTCCAGAGATACCACCTCCATTTTTCCGGCTGGAACCGATGCCTTGCCTGTTGAACGGGCAACCAGTTTTTCTGCGGCATCAATGACTTCCACGCTGATCGAACAGGCCGCGGTCTTTGTCAGATTGTTTCGAATTTCCGTTTTCACATTCACCAAGGCACTCTTTTCACTGACTTTAGGCGTGGTGATCGCCTGTCCAAACCAATCCACATGCAACGGATTCACCGCGATCAACCGCACATTCCGGTTGATTCCATTCGGGAAAATGCTGTCTCCCGCCCGCGGCGCAATGGTCGGTTCCCATCCGTTTTTGAGCCGAACCGCCAGGACGTTTGGCCCTCCGAAATTGAGCGCTTCGGTCATGTCATAACAAAAACCGGTGTATCCGCCTTTGTGCTCACCCAGAAGTTTCCCGTTCAGATAAACCCAGGCATGCTGAAACGCCGCCTCGAATTCCACCAATACACGTTTGGATTTCAAACTGGCATCCGCTCGAAACGATTTCCGGTACCAGGTGTTCCCCTCGTAGACCGTTGTCTCCATAAAGTACGGGATACTGGCCGAATGCGGAATATTGACCTTCTCCCAGGCAGCGGCATCGAATGCCGGCGCCTCCGCCCCGGAGGAATCGCCTTTAAAAAACCGCCAATCCGCATTGATCAGCCAAGCAGTCCTTACTCCCTCTGTCTTAAAGGGCTGCCCCTCGCTGTTGGGGACAAGACTTTTTTCCGCACCCAGCGAGGGCCTCATCGAGGAGATCAGTGCGACGCCCAGGAGCAAGGGAAGGCGAAATTCTCGCCAGGAAGGAAGGAAAATCCGCTGATTGATTTTTTTTGGAATGGCTGGGGTGTGTTTCCTCATAAAAATAGAAATTTACTTCTCACGTCGCAGCCATGACCGGGGGACGGGCTGCTTGGGGATACCGGGACCGCTGACTTCAAGTACGGGAGCCTCGCCTTTCCAGAGAACGTCAAGATTCGGCCAGTTCATCCACGTCTCGTGCTTGTAGGGTTTGGTGCGCGTATCCACAAAGATCACGCGGAACTTGTGCGGGCCTTTGGCCAGCGCACGCGACCAGGTGCCGAGCGCGTGCCAGCGCATCGTGGGCCACCACTCCTGGCCATCCACAAACACCCGCAGGTCGTAGCCCGGATCGCAATCGGGAATCACGAACTCGCGCGGGGCGTGGAACGTGTAAACGCCGTCGGCGGGCACGTCGAGCCAGCCGTCGTAGCGGACAAGGAAGGCGCTTCCGCCCTGGTGCATCGAGACATCGAGGAGCTTCGCTGTCGTGCCGGTTTTCTGTGCGGGGAGAATGTCGCTGTTGGCCACGAGTGCGAACATCTGGCCCTCGGCATATTCCCACGAGAGGCCTGGCAAGGTTGCGGCCACACTCGCCGCGGGAACGAGCGTCTGTTTCGTGAAAACGGCGCGCGTCGGCAATGTCGCGAAGCCGGGGTCGAGCGGCCAGCGCAGTTCCTTCGCGCCGGGACGCACGGCGATGGCGCGGACGACCGTGCTTTGCGTGAGGCGGACCGGTGCGGTGTAGAGCGGCGAGTCGATTCCCGGTTCGCTGCCGTCGAGCGTGTAGCGGATCTGCACGCCGGGTGTGGCGCAGACCATCGTCGCGCCGGTGGAGTCGGTGAAGACGTTGACATTCGGCGCAAAGGTGACCGGTTGAACGGGCGCATAGATTTCACGGACGACCCCGCGCGGGTTGAACTCGGCGCTTTTCTCGCCGAGCAGGATGCCGTAAGGCTCGCCGGTTTTCGGTTCGACCAGCAGGAGCGTATCGGCTTTTGCCAGGGTGAGGTTTTTGACATGGAGCGTGGCCGGCTGCGTGCTGGCGGCGAAATAAATCGTCGCGCCGCCGGGTGCGGTGGCGGTGAAGGCCGTCTTGTCACCCCACACTCCGCGCACCTGCCACGGCTCGGGTGTGATCAGCGTAACGAGGATCTGGTCGCCTTGACCGCTCCACTTCACCAGAGTGCGTCGCGTGAAGGCCATCTGGTCCTGCAGATCGGGGCGGGCTTTGTTCCACTCTGTTTCGGCGACTTTGATTTCTCCTCCGTCCTTGTGCGCGAGGTCGTGCGACTTCGGATCGAACTCCAGACTCAGCGGGCTGCTGCTGAAACAATGCAGCGCAACCTTGGGCCAACTGGGATTGTCGGTACGGATGGTGTTGCCTTCGATCACAGCGCGCTTGTCGGCATTCGGGATCGGCGCGGTCTTGCGGCGCAGCCAATCCACCTTGTCCACCGGTGTGAAGATCTCGAAGGGGACTTCGTAATCGTGTTTCGTATCGCAGCGGACACGATCCACGACAACCCACGCGACCGGTTCGCGCACGAAAATCACCTGCCGCGTGTGGCGCTGCACATCGGTCACGGCGGGCAAGCCGAGGCTGCGCTGCCGTCGGGCCATCGCGTCCAAGCCGCCGGTTTGGAAAGCCGACCGATAGGTCCGGCCCTTGCGGTCTTCGTAGGCGCCTTCGTAGATGCCTTCGGCCACATCGAAGTGTGCGCTGGTGTGCCACCGGCCCTTGATGGGCTGGCCGTCGGTGTGGGTGAGAAACTTGGTCTTGGCCCCGACGTTGTCCACGAGCTTGAAGTGTTGGTTCTGTGTGCGGCCATCGACATAGACCGGCTGGCCGATGAGCAGCGGGCGTCCGCTGTCATGCACTCGAAAGGCATTGCAGTCCTCATCCTCGTTGCTGTTCGGCACCCGGCCGGAGTGCATGTAGAAGAACGGATCGTCCTTGCCCCAGCCGCCGCGCAGCATGAACTCGCCGAGGCACGGCACCACATCCGAGAGATGCGCCGGCGAACCCATTTCGCCGTTGCCGAACGCGGTGGTCAGCATGCGCTGCGGCTCTGGTTGGTCTGTGACCCACGGTGCGGCAACATCCAGCGAGTGGGGACCGAACGTCCACAGCAGCTTTCCAACATAGGCAGGCCGCGCAGACCGGAAGTCATCGCGATGCCGGTAGCCGTCGGGTTTGAGGTGGCGCAGGTAGAACTCCGCGTTGCGCGTGATGCTTTCCTTGAACTCGTTGGCGAACACGCCATCGAACCACGCGGGCCGCTGTTGCTCCCACAGGCGAAACGAGGACGCAGCGCGCTCCAACCAGACGCCCTGATGGCCTTCGTCGGAATACTCGACGTAGCCGCCGTCCGGCATCATCGAGAACAGCGCGTGATTCTGGAACGTGCGCGCCGCCTCGCGTCCAGCCCACTGCGCCGGTTTGAATTCGCCGAGCAACATTCCATTGCGCACGTTGAAGCCCATGCCCATCATATTCCAGTTGAACCGCGTGGACCGGGCCACGAGGATGTTGGGTGAGAGGTATTCGTCGAGCCCCGTCAGCAACACGCGGGCAAGCGTCGTCGAAGGGAATTCCCGCGCCACGCTCGGATGTGTTAGCGCCAACGCCCGCAGCCGCGTCACGAACTGCGGCATTTGTCCCGCGATCAGCGTCGGATACCAGCGCACGTTCCAGCAGTAGGGGGCCGTACTCGCACTGATCCGGATCGACACGGGATCGTAGCCCGCCGGCGCCATATCGCCGACTGACAGCGCGTTCAGATCGCGCTGCATGTTCAGCGCCCAGTCGTCGGAATACTCAGTCCAGCGCTTGAGATACTTTGCGTCACCGGTTGCCTGATAAGCGTCGATCAGCCAGCAACGCAATCCGTCCGTCGTGTCGCTGCTGATGCGTTCCAGAATATGAAACTGTCGCATCACCTGAAGCCACACCGGCATCTTTTGTTTTGTCTGCGGCTCGAACGGCACGTAACTCCAATTCACAGCACCCGGTTCGCCGACCTGAATCTGCAACAACTCATCGGCACTGAGGTTTCGGTTCGGCTGAGACGCCACGCCGCGCATGGCATCGTCAATCCATTCCTGTTTTGTCACTGGCGTTGCCAACGGCGGACGCTCGTCCGTAAGAACCGCGTCGGCAGGAACGCCGTATTTTTCCAGATGGGCGAGCTTGTCGAAGAAGTAATCGCGGAAGGCATCCAGAGCGTCGGCATATATCTTCTCACGATAGAGCGCGAAGGGTTTCTCCAGGCCGGGAGCGTGCTCATCGAGTGCTCGGAAGAGACGGTGCGCCAGCGCCTCGACATTCGCCGCGTCATTGCGCCGCGCAAACTCCGCGCGCCGTTGCTTCGCATCCTCAGGGGGCGGGAGTGTCAACTGCCGGATCTTCTTCAAGCCCAGTCCAGGTGGAATCTGCCCGCTGCGGTAACGGCCTGCCAGGACACTCCATCCCGCCTGAACGTCGCTGAAGCGTTGGATGTCACCTTCCAGTTGCTCCAAAGCCCGCAACTTTTCCTGCGCCGTCTTGCCTTCCTGAGTCGCGAGACAGCGGTTGACCATCAACTTTTCGAGCGCGGCCTGCGCCGCGTCTTTGCGTGCGCGCAGCCGCTGGCTCTCCATGTCCAGCGCCGCCAGCTTCTCCTTGTCGCCAGTCTTGTTCGCAGACGCCACCGCCTCGCGTTTCAACTTCATCTTCGCATCGCAATCCGCGACCTCCGCCGCAAGTCGCCTGTATTCCGGGTCATTAAGGCCACCGTTCGTCTTGAACGGCCCGTTGCGCAGGGTGTTCAGCGCCTGTGACAGTGCATTCCGGGCCGGAATCCGCTGCGCGGCGAGTTCCTTCATCCGCGCATCAGCCGCATCCGTCTGCGCCAAAACCTCTTTCACTTCCGCAGGCGAGGTCGGCAAACGCCCGGGCGGGTTCTGCGGCGGCTCGACGGCTTGCAGCCCGGCCAGCGACGTCAGCAGCACGGCGGTGAGGAGTGGGAGGGTGTGTTTCATATTTGTTCTGTTAAAGCGGCGACGCTACGCCATTCGTTTCACCTGTTGGCGATTGTATTCGTTGCACAGGGACCGCCCCTCGCAATACCGAGTGAAATCCTTGAGCATCCAGAGCCCCATGCGCGCGATTTCGCGATCCATGGAACCGGCGATGTGAGGGGTGTAAATGACATTTGGCAATCGGAAGAGGTCGGAATCGGGCGATGGCGGCTCACTTTCGGCAACGTCCAGAATGGCGAAGAGGTCCGGCCTCTTCTTTAACACTTCGATCATTTCAGCTTCATAAACCAGCGCTCCGCGGGCGGAATTGACGAAGCTCACCCCCGGCTTCATTGCCGCAAAGTGCTTTCCTCGCAACATGTGCCGGGTTTCGGGAAGGAGCGGCGCGTGGAGGGATATGACGTCCGAGGTGGAGATCAACTCATCCAGCGTCACCGGTTTGGCTCCGAGACTCCGAATTTCGTCCGGAGTAAACGTGGGATCGTAGACTTGGAGCTTGAGCTCGTAAGGAGCCAGCAATTCCAGCACTTTCCGCCCAATCGTCCCCAGGGAGATCAGTCCCACAACACTGCCGAACCCGCCGGCCACAGGGCGTGCGGGATTGTGCGGATCGCTGATGCCCTCCCGCGATTTCTGCGCAAATCTCCAAAATCCCTTTAAACTGAGCAGGATGGCTCCCACCGAGTATTCCGCGACGGGAATGGCGTTTGCGGCTGTCGATGCGCTCACGCGGATACCCCGGTTCCACATCGCCTCGGTGCAGAAGTATTTCACAGAGCCTGCCGCGTA